>Ga0116159_1000136_pt1 | contig 82989 bp, 77 predicted proteins | sample AD_JPNAS1_MetaG_FD_89878 | JGI IMG/M metagenome (GOLD analysis project Ga0116159, IMG submission 89878) | Active sludge microbial communities of municipal wastewater-treating anaerobic digesters from Japan - AD_JPNAS1_MetaG | ecosystem: Engineered > Bioreactor > Anaerobic > Digestate | place...
AAACGGGCGTTGAGCCGCCGGCATTCCTCCGCAAGGACGCCCACCGTGACCTCGACACCGCCCCGGCGGAGCGCGTCGGCGCCGCAGCCGTGCACGAGGGGGTTGGGATCGATGGAACCGATCACCACCCTCCGCAGCCGGCGATCCAGCAGGGTCGCGACGCAGGGAGGCGTCTTGCCGTGATGGCAGCAGGGTTCGAGGGTGACGTAGAGCGTCGCCCCTTTCACGGATTCCGTTGCGCGTCCGATCGCATCGATCTCCGCATGGCTTCCCCCGAATTTCCGGTGGTAGCCCTCCGCGATGACGCGCCCTCCCTTCACAATGACGGCGCCGACCATCGGATTGGGGCTGACGAAACGTTCGCCTTTTCCGGCGAGCGCGAGCGCCCGTTTCATGAACTTCTCGTCCTGCGTATGCATGGCGCGGATTCCTCGTGAGCGGGAATCTTACAACAGGCGCCGGGCGAATGCAAACGGCCCCGCGCGCCTGTCGGACGCGCCCTTCCCCGGGATGTCATCGGGAAAGATCGGGGGTGTCATCCCCTCTGTCTCTGCGGAGTGTTCACTTCATCCCGCCGCCGGCAAACGGCAGATTCGGAAGGAAGAAACCCGCAATCGCGACCGAACCGATGATCGACGCGAAGACGATGAGCCACACCATCTTCCCGGAATCCCATTTCTCGGCGAACTTCGTCGCCGAGAAGACAAAACCCAGCAGGACGAAGAGAACGAGCACCATGGTCCCATGGGTCGTCCAGTGATGCCCCATCGCGGCCTTCATTGCGTTCATCAGCGCCGGGTTCGTTTCCTTGACGAGCAGGAGAATGGCGTTGAGCAGGCTCGTCACGGCCACCGACAGGCCGAAACCGGCCGTGTATTTGTCCATCTTGCTGTTCGTCATGATCCTCACCTCCCCATCAATCCGATCGAAAGGCCCTTGGAGATGATCCCTCCGGCACCTTCCATGAAGAGTCCGAAGAGAACGGTCAGGGCGGAGATCGTCAGCAGCAGCTTGCGGGCGCCCGCGTCCCGGCACACATCGTTCCTGTAGGCCACGATCGGGGCGTAGATGCCGAGCATCAGCGGAACGAAGAAGACGTGCTCCTTGACCTCCATGAAGAAGGCGTGGGCCCAAGCCCACTGGCCGGCCTTGATGATGTCGCGCTCGGCGCCGTAGAAAACGACGTACCAGTAGCCGCCGATCAGGTAGGAGAGGACAAGAAAAACCGCGACCGCCATGCTGAGTTTCTTGATCCTCTCGAGATTCGACTCGCATGCGTTCAAGGTATCCGTGAAGAGCGCGACTGCGCAGAGGATGCCCAGGACGCCGAACATCACGTGCGAAAACATCATTCCTTGGACAAACATTTCCGTCCTCCTTTCCGGAACCGGGTCGGTTTGCCAGGGCCGGGAAGCCAGCCTGGGCCTAGGAATATCAGTATTCCTCATCCATGGCGTTTCCCATCAGTGGAAACCTCAAAAGGGCCCTCCAAATCCATGAATGTGCACCGTCCCGTGGATGACGGTCCGTCGGCAATGCCGGATTCATGGAGAAGAGGGAAAAGCGGGCGGGACCGGCCTGCCGCTTTCATCCTTTTCGCCCCCCGATTTCAGGGGTAGGCCTATTGAAGATCGGAACCGGACTGGACATACAATGAAAAGCCGGGCGGCCGCGCGAGCGGGCCCGGGACATTTCAGCAAGGAGAACGCATCATGGACGGACAGGAGACCAAGATGGACATGGAGGCGGCAATGGCGCTTTACAGGAAACTGGGAACCCCCGGCGCCCCACACAAGATGCTCGCCCGTCTGGCCGGAAGCTGGACCGCGAAGATCAAGTCCTATATGGAGCCCGGCAAGCCGCCCGCGGAATCCACAGGCACGTCGGAAAAGAAGATGGTCTTGGGCGAACGCTTCCTTCAGGAAGAATTCTCCGGCGACATGATGGGACACGCGTTCGCCGGCATCGGCTTCACCGGCTACGACAATCATGCGATGAAATACCTGTCGACCTGGATGGATTCCATGGGCACGGCCATCCTGTTCTTCCAGGGGACTGCCAGCGCCGACGGCAAGGTCATCACCCAGGAAAACTGGCACGACGATCCCCTCAGGGGCCGCATGAAGTGGCGCTCGGTGACCAGGATCGTGGACGACAGCACCGTCGTTTTTGAGATGTACGGCACCGACAAGACGCACGAAGAGCGGAATGTGATGGAAATCGTGTACACCCGGAAAACGTGACGGCAACGCCGGTCCGTCCGGGCGGCCCGCAGACAGCGGAGAGATCCGACGTACGGACGGGAGGCCGCGACGAAACCGGCTGAAGAGGATCCCCGAACAGGCCTCCCGGGCTCCCGATGATCCGGGGCGGGGCGGCGCCGTGATGAAGACGGCTGCAAGGCGCGGCGGAAGTCCCTAGGCGTGCCTGCCCAGAAATGTCCGGATCGCGCCGACGACGCCGGCGGCGTTGTCAAGGGGCACGTGATGGCCGCTGCCGCACAGTTCGACGATTTCCACCTGCGGGCACCGCGCCCTGATCTCGGCGGCGACGACGGGGCTGATGCGGGTGCTGCGAGATCCCTTGATCAGCAGGGCCGGGATGGTGATTCGTTCCCAGCAGGGCATGCCGTCGACGGCATGCCGGTCCCTGTAGACCCTGCGGTCGACCTTGTGCCGCCAGCGGCCGTCGGCTGACCGGCGGGCGCTGTACCCTGCGAGGTACGCGACAATCTCGGGCCGCGTGTACGTGCTGCTGGGGTGCAGGCGATAGCGCGCGACGAATTCCTCCAGCGTATCGTAGCTGCCGCCCTCGCGCGATCCGACGGAGCGAAGCACCGCGACGCGCTCCTCGCTGATGCGCTGCATCGAATCGATCACAACCAGCCTGCTCACCCGCCCCGGATGAGCGGCGGCGTACAGGAGCGACACCATTCCACCCAGCGAGTGGCCGACGAGGACGAAATTCCTCAGATCGAGCCGGTCGACTACCTCGGCCAGGTCCGAGACGAGCCGCGGGTAAGAATAGTCCGGCGGATCGGCCCAGGCGCTGTCGCCGTGGCCGCGCTGATCCAGGGCCAGCACATGATAGTCCGCGGCAAGACCCGGTGCAACGAAATCGAACCAGTGCGCGTGCGCGGCGGCGCCGTGCAGACACAGCATGGGCGGCCGGCCGGCCGTCCCGTAATCCAGGTAGTGCAGCCGTACGCCGCCGGCCTCGACATGGCCGCTGACGGAATCGGCCGGCTGGTCGGCCGGGCCGTGACAGACCGCATTGTTTCCAGCATTTGAAGCCATTTCGGCCTTTCCCCTCGCAGCGCAGATCGCAAGCACTTCCGGACCCTGTACCACATCCGCGGAAGGATTTCCGCCATTTTGAAGGAGCCCCCGCCGTAGTTCCGGAGGATGGCCCAGGCTTCGGACCGCGTCTTGGACGGCGGACACGGCGGGGAGGCGATTGCCGGCCTCCTGGTGATCGCACTCCCGCTCGTCGCCGTCCTGTGGCTCATGGACAAGAAAATCTTCATCCGGTGACGATGCACGCCGGGTCGTCCCGGCCCGTGCCAACGGAAGCACACCGACGGGCATGCAGCCGGTCTTTATTAATGGCGGCGGTAGTGGTAGTCTTCGCAAACCATGCGAGTCGCCATCTACAACCTTCACAACCTGTGCGAGCACAACACGCTGTTTCTGTCCCGGGCACGGCGCTACCTCGAGCTCAACGGTCACCGTGTGACCGGCGGCCCGTACGGCGGAGAGGAAGCGGATCTGCTCCTCGTCGGCGGTTGCGCGGTGACCGATGCCATGCGCGCGCGGTGCGAAGAGACGATCCGGAATATCGTGGCGCGCCGTGAGGGGACACGGCTGGTCGTCTTCGGCTGTCTCGCGGCCTTTCCCGAGGGATTGTCATCGGCCGGAGGCCTCGGGGATCGGGTCCGGTTCATCCCCTACCGGGAGAGCTGCCGGCTCGATGAACTGATCGGGGCGCGGATTCCCTTCGACAGGGTCAGCGTCAACCGCCTCGAGGGGCACGTCCCCTATCAGCCCCGCATGGGGCCCGACGACTCCTATGTGCTGATCGCCCAGGGTTGCGTCAACGACTGCAGTTACTGCACGATCAAGAAGGCAAAGGGCGCCGTCGCGAGCCGTCCGGAGGCGGCGATCGAGGCCGAGGTCCGTGACCTGTACGACCGGGGAGTCCGCGTCGCGACCCTCCTTGCCGACGATTGCGGCTCTTTCGGCCTTGACATCGGCTCCGATCTGCCTTCGCTGCTCGGCCGCCTCGCCCGGTCGGTTCCCGGCATGCGCTACAAGATCTATACGATGTTCCCCGCGCTCTTCCTGCGCCAGGCGCGGCTGCTGGAACCTTTTTTCGCCGGGCACCGGATCGCCTATCTGTGCCTTCCGGTCCAGTCGGCGGCCCCGCGGATCCTGGACCTGATGAACCGGCGCTACGATCCCGCCGAACTGGCCGAGGCCGTCGCGCGGGTCAGGCGTCTGGACCCGGCGGTGTTTCTCTACTCCCATTTCATCTACAACTTTCCCACCGAATCACGGGAGGAATTCGAGCAGAGTGTCGCCTTCGCACGGCACTTCGATTCCTGCGTGTTCATCGGTTACGGCGAAAACAGCGGGACCAGGGCAGCGACCCTTTTCCCGAAGTGCGACGGCGAGTCGCTTCAGGCCAGGACGCGACATCTCGAGGACCTGGTTCGCGACCGCCGACTGGCCGCCTTTGTGGTGCCCCGCACGTAATGCGGCCGTCGGGAACGGAGCGTCTCTTGACTGCACATCGATCGACCGAAAATGCTGCTTCGCCCCTGCATGGGAGTCCCGCGCAGCGCGGCGGCGTCTTTCTGCTCGATCCGAGCAAGCGCTGTGAGCCGAGCGCCTATCTCTTCACCAGGGCGGTGACATTCTTTCTGGCGAACGGCTATACCCTGGCCGGGAACATCGACGAAAGCGACATCATCCTGGTGAATTCCTGTTGTGTCACGGAAGACAAGATCGCTTCGTCCCGGGCGGCGCTTGCATTCGCCGCGGAGAGGGCGCAGGGGAAGCGGCTCGTGCTCTTCGGCTGCATGGCCGGGCTTCCCCTCACGGACCTGAAGCAGGAAGGCCTGATCCGCATCGGCCCCGGAGACCTGGCGGAGCTGGGGCGGCATTTCCCCCACGAGGTCCCGGTCGACCGGGTCGCCGTTCATCGGCTGCCGCCGGCTTTCTATGAACCGGGCCAGGGGCTGGGACACCAGGATTATTTCGTCATGATCGCCCAGGGATGCTCCAACCGCTGCTCCTACTGCAACATCCGGCGCGTGAAGGGCCGGGTCCGGAGCCGGCCGGCCGAAGCGATTCTTGCGGAAATCCAAGCAGGCATCGCGCTGGGGGCGGAATCGTTCGTCCTCCTGGCCGATGACTGCGGCAGCTACGGCCACGACCGCGGGACGGACCTGGCGTCGCTCCTGGAAGGACTCGGCGCCGCGGGGGAGGGGTTCCGGGTGAAACTGGGCTATCTGTTCCCCCGTTTCGTGCTGAGCCATTTCGACCGGCTTCGGAAGGTCTTCGAGACGGGCCGGATCGCCTACGTCAACATCCCGGTGCAGTCCGGATCGCAGCGGATCCTCGATCTCATGAACCGCCGGTATGCGGCCGGCGAGGTCAGGGACGCCGTCCGGCGGCTGCAGGCGGCAGCGCCGCAGACCCGTTTTTGCACCCACATCATGGTCAATTTCCCCACGGAGTCCGAGGGGGATTTTCTCGAATCCCTGGCCATTGCCGATGCCTTTGAAACGGTGCTGTTCCTGAACTATTCGGACAACCGGGGGACGGCCGCCGCCGGACTCTTCCCCAAGGTGGGCGAGCGGGAGGCCCGCCGCCGCCTGGACATGGCGTCGGATTACGTGAACCGCAGGGGGCGGGGGAGCGGCGCCGTCATCAGCGATTTCGATTGCGACCTTCCCTACAACCTGTCGCGGGAGGCGAGGGACTGATCATGGGCCTGCCGGTCATCAAGGTGGTGCAGCTGACGGTGACCAACCGGTGCCAGTGCCGCTGCCGTCACTGCGGGGTCGCCAAACTGCGGGAGGAGATGAAGGAGGAACTCCCGCTGGAGCGGATCGACCGCATCTTTGAAGACCTCCAACTCGCCGGCTGCCTCGTGGTCGATCTCTTCGGCGGCGAACCCACCCTGCGGGCGGACCTTTTCGAAATCATCAAACGGGGCAAGGCCCGCGGGTTTTCCATGTCGCTCGAGACCAACGGGTATGTTATCGACGGCGCCTATGTGGACCGTCTCGTGGCGGCGGGACTCGACCAGATCTATCTGAGCCTCGACGATTGCCGCGCCGAGGTCCACGACGAGATCCGCGGCAGGAAGGGGAGCTTCGCCCGGGCGGTTCGCGCCCTGGAGCTGGGGGCGCAGGCCGGGATCACCATGCATGTTTCCATCGTTCCCCCGGGCCGGGACTTCTTCATCGGAGGCGGGATGAACCGGTTCATGCGGTTTGTCCTGGACCACGGCGCCCGGCAGGTACGGGTCCTGCTGCCCCGCTTCGCCGGGGATTCGATCCGCGCCGGCGGCCCCCTCTACGCCGGCGAGGAGAAGTTCCTCTTTTCCCATGTGTCCGCCGAATACCACCGGTCCATCTACGTCCATACGCCGGGGACGCCGCCGGGCGGGAAGAATCTCTGCACGGCAAAGCAGGTGTTCTGCCACATCATGAGCAACGGCTGGCTGACGCCCTGCCCGTACTTCCCCCTGGTCTTCGGAGACGCGGTGCGGGAGCCCATCGTCGATGTCTTCGAGCGGATACAGTCTCACCCCCTGGTGCGGCTGGGCGGCGACTCCTGCCCCATGAGAAACCGAGAATATATCGACGCGAACCTGCGCCGGCTGGGGCTCGACCGCCCCTTCCACCCCATTGCCATGGAGAACCTGATCGACATCGGCGCGCCCTGCCGGACCGGATGCGCCGACTGCACCTGCGGCCGGCGGACCGGGCGACGGCCCGCCGAAGAGATCATCCGCGAAATCGAAGCGCTGGCGCCGCAATATACCAGGGTCGAGTTCTACGGCGGCGACGCCTTCGGACACGACGATCTGGAGAAGATCCTCCGCCGCGTTTCCCGCAGCATGAGAATCCTCCTCTGGACCGCCTGCGGCCCGCCCGCCGCCGATGGGGCGCTGATGGACCGGCTTCGGGCCTTTCCGATCGAAGCCGTCAAGATCCGCCTCGCGCTGCCTCCGGGAGCGGGCGCGGACGGCGCCGGCCTGACGGCGGCCCTCGAAAAGACGGCGGCCCTGAGTTCCCGCGGGTTCCCGGTTTATCTCCATGTGCCCGCCGACCTCATGGATGCGATTTCCCGCCCCCTGGGAAAACTGCTGTACCGGACAGGCGCGGAGCGGCTCTACTCCTTCACCCGGGACGCGGCGCATCCCTCGGCCAACGCCGCCGCCTGCTTCGGCCGGGAGGTCGGGAGCGCCCGGCTGCTGTGGGCCCGGCGGGAGGAGACGCATCGCGGGGATTTGTGACCGAGGATTCCAAGTCTCGGTATGGGGCGCCCCGCCGGAAGGCCGCGTTCACCCCCCCCGGCGCAGCCTCCTGAACCTCCCGGCAAAGGGGTCGTCTTCAAGACGCTTCGACCAGAATCCTCTGTTCGCCAATAGGGCTTCTCCCGTGCATGGCAGGTGACATCCTCCTGATTTTTTTCTTCTTGCGGATTCCTTCCTCGTAGGTCTGATCTCGTTCCTGGCCGGGCACCTGCTCTACGCGGTCGTCTTTTTCTCTCTGGCCGGTGCGGCGATACGGTGAAACTGCTGGCCTCTATTCCCTGGGCGATTTTTGCACCGGCCTCAGGATCAACAAATTCCGGTCCGGTGCGGTCCGCAAACTGGAAATAGGACCGGGTGCGGACGGGAATATGGCGGACCGGCGCAGTCCACTGGCGCTGCACCCCGGTGTCGCCCGCCCCGGACGGCTCTCTGGAGGTCGACTGCGCCGCCCGGGTGGAGCGGTGAAATTCACCGTTTCTTCAAACCGCCGCAAACCCCCTGCAACAAAGTGCCGCTATGATGCAGGCCCGCGAACGACGAAGCGGACATCGACAGTGCCGCGCAAACGACGCACAGAAACGAGGAAAGCGATGGGCATCCAACGGAAAATCACCCTGTTGAACGCAAGCGGGCTGGCGATCCTCGGCCTGCTGTCCATGGCCGTCACCGTCTACTACGGCCAGCAGTTGAAACAGGAAGAGATCGCCTACCTCCGCACCGTCATGCTCGAAGAGCGCAAAGCGCAATTGAAGGACCTGATCGCCAACGGCCACGCCGCGGTGAAGAGCGCGAATTTCTGGACCGACGGTCAGCGCGCCCTCGCCAACATGCGGTTCGGTCCGGAGGAGAAGAACTACTACTTCGCCTTCGACCGCGACGGTGTCTTTTTCGTCCATCCCGACAGGCCTGACCTCGTCGGCGAGAAGCATCTCGACCTGAAGGACGCGAGCGGAAAGCCCTTCATCCGGGAGATGATCGCAATCGCCGCCGAAACAGGGGAGGGGCTGATCGAATACCGCTGGCCGAAACCCGGCACCGACAAGCCGGTGCGGATGCTCGCCGCGGTCAAACTGCACCGGGAGTGGAACTGGATCATCTGTGCCGGCATCTCACTGGACGACATCGACGCGGCCGTTGCCCGGAAGGAGGCGGAACTGGCCTCGACCGCCGCCGCTCATTTGTCCTGGCAGGCGGCCGTCCTCGTGGTCATCCTGGTCGGCGTCATGCTGGTCAGCGTTCTGCTGAGCCGCAGGATATCGGCTTCAGTAGGCGGCGCCGTCGAAACGATCCATGCCGTCTCCCTGAGGGTGGCGACGGCTTCCCATCATGTGCGGTCTGCGAGCGGGAGTGCGGCGAACAACGCCGCCGAACAGGCCGGGATGATCAACCAGTCCGTCGATTCACTGAACGCCGTGATCGAAGGGATCCGAAGGACCGTCGAGACCACCGACGGGATCAATATCCGTCTGCTGCAAACCGGCCAGGTCCTGGAAGAGACGGACCGGTCCATGACCGTCCTCGACCGAACGATGCAGGAGATCGCGGCGTCGAGCGAAAAGGTCGCGCAGGTGATCGATTTCATCAACACCCTGGCCCTCAAGATCCGGCTCGTCGCGCTGAACGCCTCGGTCGAGGCGGCACGGGCGGGCGCGGCGGGGAACAGCTTTGCGGTCATCGCCGACGCGATCCGGGGCATGGCCGACCATTCCGCCAAGGCCGCCCGGGACATGGGCGTCCTGATCGACGCTGCGGTGCACAGAGTCGATTCCGGCGTCCGGCAGGTGGCCGACAGCAGGGCGAAGTTTGCGGAAGTGCGGCACAGCGTCGAGGAGGTGAACGACCTCCTCCGCCGCATCGTCGCTTCCTCCGACCAGCAGAACCGGGAAATCGAACAGATCCACAAACTCAATCTCGCCATGGAACAGGCAACGGCGCATCACACCGACCTGGCGGCGGAATCGGCGGCAGCGGCCGAGTCCATGTCGCGCCACGCGGAAGAGCTCAACCGGGTCGTCGCCGACCTGGTCGCGGTCGTCGGGCAGGGAGCAAGGGACGGAAACGGGTCGGCCCTTTCCCCGGGGCTCCGCCGCGGCGCAGGGCCGCATGATCGGGTACACCCCGCTGCGCCAGCCGACCTGAGGAAACGGTTCGGATTTTCGAGCGCGCCCGTTCTTCATCTCTTCACCGGGATGTCGCATCCACGAAACCTGCGGTCATACTCCTGAAACAGGGATGTGGTATCTCCTCCCCGAAGGGTAAGCGAGCCGCGCGCGGCCGGGGAGGAGTATGAATCGGTTCCGGAAGGCAGTCGACATTCTGATCAAGATGATGCTCCCGCTGGTGATCCTCGCCCTGATGATGGGCATCGCACGGATCATCCTCGACCTCCGGTCGGTCTTCACCAGCCCCACGATCGCGGGGGGATTCGACCTGATGATGACGAACATTCTGTCCATGTTCGTGATCATGGAGCTGTTTCGGAGCATCATCGATTATGTCGAACTGCACCGGCTGCGGATCACCTTCATCACCGATGCCGCCATCGTGTTCGTCATCAGGGAGATCATGATCGGGCTGTACCAGCATGCGATCGCGGCAGGAGAAATCATCGCCCTGGCGGTCCTCCTGCTGATCATCGGTGCGCTCCGAACCCTGGCGATCCACTTTTCACCGCAAAAAACGAAGGAAGCGAGGTTTGACGAATGAACAAGGACATCCTGGGAAAGATCGAACAGGCGCTGATCACCACGGTGCTGGTCATCGGGATCCTTTCGATGATCGCGCACTGGCGGTGAGGGGATGAAGCATTGTCCCGGACGGGAGGTAAGGCAGGGCTTGCATGATCTCTTGACCCTCCTATCGCTGAAAATTCGCCGCCGACCTACGCGGCGGCCCTGCCGGGGCGGCGGTGATCCGCCAGGAGGCCGGCGAAACTCAACAGGGTGCAGGCCGCCGAAAGCAGCCACATAACGCCAAAGCCCCAGTACTGGCCCACGATTCCCAGCAGGATGGAGCCGATGGAGATGCCCGCGTCGAATCCGGTGAAGTAGGTGCCTGTGGCGAGGCCGCGCTGCTCGGGCCGGACGCGGTCGATGAGGAGCGCCATCGTCGCAGGCTGCGCCGTGCCGAATCCGAGTCCGAAGAGCGAAGCCGAGACGCCGAACGGGGCGGGGCCGTAAGCCCAGGGAAGCAGCGCCAGGGCGGCGGCCATGAGGACGATGCCGGGGACGATGGCGGCGGCGCGGCCGTGGCGGTCGGCGATGCGGCCGGCGAAGGTCCTGGAGACGAGCAGGGCGATGGCCTGGGCCATGAAATAGAAGCCGGGATTCTCGATGCCGCGTGACTGGGCGAAGATCGATATGAATGCGCCGATCGTCCCGAAGGCCATGCCCATGCAGAGCGCCATCCAGGCGGCCGGCAGTGCGTCGACGGCCACGATGCCGGTCCGCAGGGACCAGGGATGGCGCTTGATGTCCGCGGGGTGACGCCGCTCCCGCGCGAAGATCGAAATGGCGAAGGCGGTGAACGCGAGGCCTCCGGAGAAGTAGAACAGATGCGCGAAGCCCGTTGAAGCGATGAGCATGAAGCCGATGACGGGCCCGATGATGAGACCGAAGGCCTGCGCGGCGGCGAAAAGTCCCATGGCCTCGGCCCGGCGCTTGAGCGGGGCGATATCGGCGACGTAGGCGTTGGCCGCCGTCGTGTAGCAGCTCAGCCCGAAGCCGTGCACGAACCGCCCGAGCAGCAGGAGCGGGATCGAACCGGCCGCCAGATAGACGGCGCATGCAAATCCGTAGCAGGACGTACCGATCAGGACCAGGGGCCGCCGCCGCCAGGCATCGGTCAGCCAGCCCACCAGCGGGCGGAAGAGCAGGGCGGTGAAGGCAAGGGCTCCGCTGACGAGTCCGGCGTCGGCCTGGCTCCCTCCCAGGCTGATGACGTACACGGGCAGGGTGGCGACCAGCATCTGCATGCCGAACGCATTGGCGAAGTTGGCCATGGTCGCGAAGACGAAGTCCGGGGTGAACAGGCGTTCTCCTGCGTTCCCGCCGGCCTGGCAGCGTCCCGATTCCTTTGCCGTGTCTTTCATACCCGATACCGTGCCGTCTTCGCGACGAAGCGAAAGCGAAATGGACGGCCTGCAGGACATCCTTTCCGCGGGGCCGATGTATGCAGGTCCGGTTCCACCTGTCAATGGATAGTTTGTACCGGGACGCCGGCAGGCTCGCGGCGGACAGGACATTGAAGATCTCCGGAGCAAGTTCCGAGAATCTTCGATCCCCAAGGAAGGGATCTTGAACATCATTCGCTCGCAACCCCGCAGCAAGCTGCGGGGAATGCGCTCGCTGCCGGATTCAGGGACATCGCGCCGCGCCGCCGGCGTTTGACAGAACCGCGTCCGCCGTGCAAAATAAGAACAGATGCCGGCGGACGGCGATCGAAGGGCAGGGCGGCGAAACGAATGACGGTCCGGGAGATCTTCGCAAAATCCATCCTTTCAAGATCACAGGTCTACGACTACGCCATGAATTCCTACGTGGGATGCAGCCACGCCTGCCGGTATTGCTATGCCGCGTTCATGAAGAGGTTCACGGGCCACAGCAGGGAAATATGGGGAACCTTCGTGGACGCCAAGATGAACGCACCGGAACTGCTGGCGCGGGAAATCAGGAAGAAGGAAAGGGGCAGGGTCTGGATCAGCGGCGTCTGCGACCCCTACCAGGCGGCGGAGAAGAAATACAGGCTCACGGGGAGATGCCTGGAGATCCTTCGCGAGCATCAATGGCCCGTGACCGTCCAGACCAAGTCGGCCCTGGTGCTGAGGGATATCGGGATCCTGGAGGAATTCCGGGACGCTGAAGTCGGATTTTCCATCGCGACGGCGGATGACAAGATGCGGAAGCTCTTCGAACCCGGGGCCGCGCCGATCCGAGAGAGGATCCTCGCCTTGAACGCCCTTCACGCAAGGGGAATCCCGACGTTTGCCATGATCGCGCCTCTTCTCCCCGGCGCCGACGGGCTCGTCGAGGCGCTTGCCGGGACAGTGGACCACGTCCTGATCGACAGGCTCAACTACTTCTACGCAAACCGGACCTTCAGGGAAAACAATCTGGAATGGGCCCTGGAGGATGCCTTCTTCCTTCAGCAGGCGGATGTCCTGGCGGAGGGGTTCAAGAGGAAAGGAATTCCCGTCCGGGTGCTCTTCTAGCGCGCAAACGACCTTCCAGCCGCGGCGGTCCGGTGCGTCTGCCGGGCTGCCGCAGGAATCCCGAAGGTTCCGAAAATCCCGTCTGACAATCAGTCCCATCGGCCGAAAGAGACAGGCGCCAGCGGGCGGAGTCGACGTCGTGAACATCCTGTGATCCGGCCTCTTGGATTTTCCGGCGTCATCTGATCCGGCCGATGCTGAGAATGCCCAGGAGAAGAAGAACGCCGGCCCCGAGGAAGGCAACGGTGTAGCTGCCGGTCACGTCAAAGATGTAACCGGCGGCAAGGGGGCCAAGGGAACACAGAATGTGGACCACTGCCGACACGAGCGCATAGATGACGCCCATCGAGGCCACGCCGAAACACTGGACCGTGAGCGCCGGCACCTGCGGAACATCCCCGCCGAAAGACAGGCCGAACAGGACGGCGAACGCGAAGAATGCCGCATCCGACGTGATGAACGGCAGAGCGAACATGCACACACCCATGGCGGCCAGGCAGATGATCATCGAGCGCTGAGCGCCGATCCTGTCCTGGACAAATCCCATCGCAATCCGTCCCAGGACACTTCCGCACCCGATGGTCGAGAGGGCGAGCGCCGCCATGAACGGTGAAATCCCCATGTCCGCGGCGTGCGGCGCGATGTGAACCACAATCATCCTGGCGGTAAGCTGAGCGGCTGCTGCTGCCGATATGATGAACAGGAACTCCCTTGTCCTGACGGCTTCTCCCATCGTCATCGCCCGAAGCGGATCCGACCGGCGCGCGGGGCCGCCGGCGGCGGACCCGGCAGCCGCCGGCCGGGGATTGCCGGCCGGTTTGGGCGCATTCCGGAGGCACCGCGCGCAGACAAGGAGGAGGACGAGGCTTGCCATGCCCAGGATGACGAAGGTGTTGCGCCACCCATGGAAGGCGATCAGTTCATTGGTCAGAGGCGGCACCACCAGCGCGCCGAATCCGGCGCCCGAGCTGGCCAATCCCATGGCCAACCCCCTCTTTGCGGTGAACCAGCGGGTGATGACGGTGAAAATGGAGGGGCCGTAAATGCCGGTGCTTATCCCCATCAGGCCGTACAGCAGGTAAAGCTGCCATGGTTCCGAAATCCGGCTGCACAGTGCCAGGGAGACGCCGAACAGGGCTGCGGCGACCGAATAGACGATCCGGACGCTCAGGAGATCGAGGACCCATCCTGCCGGAACGAGGATCAGCGCGAAGCAGAGCACCTGGATAGTCATGGCCCAGGAAATCGTTCCCCGCGAACATCCCAAGGCATCCTGCAGATTCCTGAAAAAGATCCCGAACGAATACTGGATTCCGTAGACCACCGCCCAAACGGTGAAGAGCGCGGCGACAATGAACCAGCCATAAAAGATCCGGGAGGTCTTCGAACCGGCTTCAATCACGGCAACGTTTCACCCCCTCAAGGATGCAGGCCGAAAAGCAGGGAAGGGTCAACTCGGTGGGATCGGCAGGCAGGCGAAGGAGTCGCCTGATCGAAGATGCGAAGGCTCTGCCGCGGCCGGGAACGGCGGCAATTCTTCGAAGACGTACAGAATGACGATCCTCGCCTCAGCGCCTTCGCCAGCTTGACCGCCTACAAATAGGCCTTGGAATTGCAGGAGACGCAGGCGGACGGACGATCGTCGCCCCAATGCCAGCGCCGCACCAGGTCCGGCTCGAAGGTCAGCGGCCGGCACAGGGGGCGCAGGGCAGAGAAATCGATCTTTCGGTGACCGCCTGTGTTTCCGGGGGCGGAGTATAGAAAAAACGGCCGCCACCTGTCAATGAAAATGGCCGCGTCGTCAACGGCCCTGGTGACGGAAAAACGGACGGTTGGGCGGGACGCTTGTCACCTGCCCGCCGAGCAGGGGTCGGCGGGACCGCTTCTCCTGAGGCGCCTCCGGTCAGATGCGACAGGCATCGGGTCTGATCAGATAAACGGTCACGTTCGATTGCTGAACGACGCCCGAGGCGACGCTGCCCAGGAACAACTTCTTCAGGCCCGTATAGCCGTGCGTGGCGAGGACAATCATGTCCATGGCGTTCTTCTCGGCGTAGTCCGTAATGGCGCCGGCCACGTTGCCGGCCTCGATGGACTCGGTCCTGACCTTGATTCCCTCGGCGCTCAGGCCGGATTTCAGACCCTCAAGATACCTCCTGGATTCGGCAAGGGTCTCGTCTCTCAGCTTCTGGAGATTCATGCTGGCCCGATATCCTTCGTCCAGGGGCATGTAGACCTGCGTCACGATGTTGAGGAGCGTGACCTCTCCGACCATCCCGTTTTTTGCCAGATCCCTGACATGGGACAGCGCGCACTCCGCCAGCTTCGAACTGTCAAGGGGAACCAGTATCTTCTTCGTCATGTCTCTTCCCTCCATCACGGAAATTATTCCCGCACGTTTCCGCCGCGCTGAGAGGCGTCTCCGACAGGCGGAGTCGCCGCTCCGGGCCGGTGTGCAGGCCTTAAAAATAACAGGGACATTTCCGCTGCGCCATCGGGGATAACCTGATTTCCCGTAAGGATTTGGTGCACCCATTTTCATTCTCCTCCCGATGGACCGTCGAGCCGCCATCATTTAGTCTGATGCTGCCTGTGAAAATCGCAGCAACTGTCCAGACAACAGGAGAGATAGCCGCCCGGAACTCTGCGCGTGCGCGGCCGGTCCCGCGCGGAAGACGGGAGGCCGCGCTCTCCCTGTGCGCCGAAAGGCGACTGGAGATATCCCGGCAAGGAAAGAAGGAGGAGGTTCGCCATGAAGTTATTGGTCGTCGACGACAACCCGAACGTTCGGAATTTCCTGTCTACCGCCATGAAGCTCAACGGCCATACGGTGGACACGGCAAACGACGGCATCGATGCCATCAACCTGCGCCTGAACAACCGGTATGATGCCGTCATCACCGATGCCGACATGCCCAGGATGGACGGTTTTCGACTCTGCAAATTCATGAAAGAACAATTCCCCGAAACCCGCATCATCGGCATGAGCGGCGCGTGGGGAGAAAAGGCGTTCAAGAAAGCCGGGGCAGATGTCTGTCTGTCACAACCTTTCAGCGTCGCCGACCTGAAGAGGGCCGTGGAGAGCAGACCGGCCGTCTCCACAGTCCTGGAAACCCATTGACATGTCTTCTTCAAGCATACGATCCGGGAACGCGGGGGATGGTGGGAAAACATGTCCAGGACAAACGCCGGAGATAGGCATGGCGGGAGACCGGCCGGAACGGAATCCAGGGGAAGTTGTGTCTTCTGCGGGATCGTGAAGAGGGCGGAAGTCCTGCTGGAAAACGAATGGGCCTGCGCGTTTCCGGATAAGTACCCGGTATCGGAGGGACACACGCTGATCGTTCCCAAGAGGCACGTTGCAGACTACTTTGAAATTTCAGAGAAAGAGCTGACGGCGATACACGAACTGCTCCGCGCCAGAAGAAGGCAGCTGCTCGAAGAGGACAGGAAGATCCTTGGCTTCAATATCGGCGTCAATTCCGGGGAAGCGGCGGGTCAGACGATTTGGCATTGCCACATCCATCTCATCCCGAGAAGGGCGGGCGACACCGAACGGCCCAGAGGCGGCGTGCGAGGTGTCATTCCCTGCAAGATGGATTATCCCTGCTGAAGTCCGGGATCGTCCCGCGCAGGGATCGGGGCTAGGACGACGAGGGTCTCGAAGCCGCCGCAGGCCATGCGCGTACAATCAAAGGGCTGAGCCCCCGGTTCATCATTTCCCGAATCCGGGGATCCTTTTTTCCAGGCGGTCGATCCGGAAACGCAGCAGGAGATCGATGAAAACCTGGTTCCGAAGGGGATCTGCGGCGAAGTAAAAAAGATGGCTCGGGCAGTTGCAGTCCGAGGCGCCGAAGGCGGGTACGGCGCCGTCCGCGATGGCTCCCACCGCCGCAGCCAGTTCGTGCTCCAGAGGATCCCCGGAGCGGACGGGGATCGCCGTTGTCCGGTCGGCGTGGACCTTCAGGTAATCGATGTGCCAGCGGCGGGTCGTGTTCTTCTGCAGGTGGCGCTCCAGGCGTCTGGCCAGGGCCGTCTTTGCCGAACCCACGTAGAAGTAGAAGCCCGCCGCAAGCGCGATCCCGCCCAGGCTGCCGACCTCGGCGGTCACCGCCCTGGGGAGGCGGAGAAGCATCAGATAGCTTCCCGAATCCCTCGCCTCCCGGTCGAGCGTTTCCCAGAGGATGGTCACGTCCCGGACTTCCCGGCGGAGGCTCAGGTCGGGCCGCCAGGAGAGCGAGACGGCCTTGATCAGGAGGTCCTCCCGCACCGCCGCGAAGGTTTGGGCGAAGGCCAGGTCCGTGTGGTAATCGGGTAGAAAGAAGCGGGTCCCCGGCCAGTGGACGAGGAAGAGGAGGCCGCAGGGAGTACCCCCGCGGTTCAGGGCGGCCAGCTCTTCCATGTGCCGCCTGCCCCGGGCCGTGACGGCGTCTGGGAACATGGCGATCTGCCGGCCCACCAGGGTGCAGGACTTGACCTCCAGGTAGAAGGGACGGCCGTTACGGGTCAGGAGGAAGTCGAAACGGCTGCGGTCCACCTTCGCCTCCGCCCGGACGACCTCGGCGTTCTCGAGGCCCGGGATCCGGCGCTGTCCGAGCAGGGCGGCGGCCACGGCGTTGTTCAGGTGGGTGTGGAGGAGCAGGGGGTTCCCGCCCCGTTCGACCGCCACGGCCATGTGGGTCAGGGATCCGGCGCCGTCCGCCGGTTTCCGGACCAGATAGACGGTCCGGCCGGGGAGGAGAAGCTCCCAGAGCCGGCCCGGGTTGGGCAGGTAGGCCGTTACCAGGCCGTCCGCCGTGGCGCAGCGTACCACGAAGCGGTTGGGGCGGCTCAAAAAGGCACCCCGGATCAGTTCGGGGAAAAGCGGCCGCACGAATGGGTCGATCGGCGGCGCGAACGGTTTGGTTCCGGGTTTCATGGAGCGGCATCATAGCCCAGCAGGGGGAGAAAGCAACCTTTTCGTGTCTCCGCCGCCCGGGGCCACCGGCGGGGGGATCCGGAGCGCACGGCCTGAAAGCCGCCGCAAGGGCGGTTGACTTGGGCGAACTCCTGTGCCTGTTGACTCCCGGGAGCGGTTCCGGTAGATTTTCTCCATGCACAGCTTTGTCATCGTCAGCGGTCCTTCCTGTATCGGAAAGACTCCCCTGCGCCGCGCCCTGGAGAAGCACTACCCGGAGCTCGGCGGAAAAATGAAGAGGCCTGTTTTCTACACGAGCCGGAGTCCCCGCCCCGGGGAAAAAGAGGGGGTGGACTACCGCTTTCGCCCGAGAGCCGATCTGGAGCGGATGCGTGAAAAGGAGGGGACCCTCGTCTTCGACGTGCGGGGAGACCTCCATGCCCTCGACGAAGAGGAACTCTTCGACGCCTTGAAGTCTTCGGACGCCCTCTTCGAGGGGAGCCCTTTCGTTGCGGCACCGCTTCTCGCCCATCCCGGTCTTTCGGGCTTCAGGACGGTGAGCGTTTTCATCTCGCCTGTCACCAGAGGGGAACTCCTGGCCTTCCGCACGCTTCACGGGAAAGCGGCCGTTCCCGGTTTGATCGCGGAGATGATGCGGAAGAAATTGCTCCGGAGGACCCAGAAACAGAAAGGCATTCTCTCCCTGCCGGATCTGCTGGATATCGAGAAGAGGGCGGAAAGCGCGTATGGGGAACTGAGGGAGGCGTGCCGTTTCGATCACATCCTTCCCAACCACGACGGCGAAGACAGCGAAAACTGGGATGCTTTTCCTCTCCCCGTCGGGGACGCACGAAGAACGCTGCTCGCCCTGGCGGACATCCTCGCGGGGAGTAGGCCGGACTGTTCCGAGAGGTGGGAAACGGATCTGTTGTGAGTCCCGCCGTGCTAAGGCATTTCCGGATCGGAAATCAGCCTTCTCCCGATTTACCCGGATTTCCATTCGTCATATCCTTGTCTTAAAAAGTGCGACTGTGACTGCAGACGGATGCGGGGATCGCGCCGGCCGGAAACCGGAGCGGCGGGGCCGTGAACATGACGCTGACAACGCCAGGACGTTCGCACGGTTCGGGAAGGTTCCGAACCGGGGAAGGAGGGTGCCATGCGGGTAACACAAAGCCGTTCACTGGATCAGCTTATCGGGGAGCAACTGGCGAAATGGAACGCGGAAAGGCTCAAGAAAAAAAAGGAGACCGCCAAACCGGGGCCCTGCATCACGATTTCGCGGGAACCGGGCAGCGGCGGCAGTGAAATCGCCCGCCAGCTCGCGAGAGACCTTGGGATGGATCTCATCGGGGCGCAAATCATTCAGCAGGTGGCCGAACGGACGGACATCAGCGAGAAGGTCATCGCGTCTCTCGATGAAAAGGAGGTCCGCCTGCGGGATTCCTGGCTCAGTTCGCTCTTCAGTTCGCGCCACCTGTGGCCGGACGAATACCTGCGCCATCTCACCAAGGTCGTCGGGACGATCGGCAAGCAGGGGAACGCCGTTATCGTCGGACGCGGCAGCCAGTTCATCCTGCCGCCGCAGGAGGCTTTTCGCCTCCGGCTGATCGCGCCGCTGGAATTCCGGATTCAGAACGTGATGAAAGACTCGGGGGCCGACCTCGAAACGGCGGAACGATACGTCTACAAGACGGAGTCCGAGCGGGATGCCTTTCATCGAAGGCACTTCCACATCGACTGGACCAACCCCATTTACTATGACCTGGTGGTCAATACGGGATACATCGGCATTGACGGCGCTGCGGAAACCGTCAAGACGGGCCTCGCCGCATGGAAGAAGCGGCAGGGGTATGCGTAGGATGCCCGAAGAGCGGGGCGTGTGTCTGTGGCGTGCGAAGCCGGCGATGCTGCATCGGATCGCATTCGTGAAACTTCGTCGGTCTCGTGACGGATAGGTGGCGGATATGGCATCATCGACGGCGATCGGGAGGATTTTCATGCGTTCCGCGTTCGTGCTGTTCCTGTTGGCCGGATTGAGCGGCATCGCGGCCGGAGGTTCGCCGGCGGGCGCTGTCGCCATCAGGGGTTATGACGCCGTTGCATACTTCAAGGTCGGGAAGGCCCTGAAGGGCAACGAGTCCTTTGCCTACCAGTGGCACAAGCTGACTTGGTATTTTTCAACCGGCGAAAACAGGGACCTGTTCGCGGGAGACCCCGGAAGATATGCGCCCCAATATGACGGCTACTGCGCCTGGGCCATGACGGAGGCCCGGAAAGCCCATACCGATCCGGAAGTGTGGGAGATCGTCGATGGGAAGCTTTACCTGAACTGCAGCAGGGAAGCCCATGAGAAATGGCGCATCGACATTCCCGGCAACATCAGGAAGGCCGATGCGAACTGGCTGAAATTCTCGAGCGGGGATTGACCGCCTGAGCCCGGCCGGTTTGGTGGCCCCTACACCCCGAGATCCGTCGGCGCCCGCCCCAGGCTCTTCAGCAGATTCAATGTATCGGCGATCTGCCGTTCGACCGGATCCCTGCTGTGGGCGCGGTCCGGATAGATGCTGTAAAGACTGCGATGCTCCATCGGAGAGACATTGAGCATGACGGAGCTGCAGCCGGACTGCAGCGCCAGGCGGCGTGCCCCGGGGTCCAGGGTTTCCAGGCTCGTGGTCACGAGGACCTTGGCCCTGCGGGGAACCAGCAGGCGGGCCGCGGCAAGGCACTTGATGATCTCGCCGCATGCGGGCGGGGCCTGTTCCGCCAGGGGCGTGTCGGGATGGGGCAAGAACGGCCCGAAGGAAACCATCTCCGGATGAAGCGAGGCCGCCAGGCGAAGATCGTTCAGGAGAGACCGCCTGGTCTGTCCCGGCAGGCCGATCAGGCCGCCCGTGACGACGAGAAAACCGATTTCGCCCGCTTGGCGAAGAACTTGCAGACGTCTTTCCAGGCTGCTCTCGGGGTGCAGCTTCCGGTACAGCTCCCCATCCGACGTCTCGAAGCGCAAGAGGATGCCGCGGGCGCCGGCTGCGTAGAGCATTTCCAGCCCTTCACGGCTCAGTTCGCCGAAACTGACGAAGATCAGGAGGGGGAATCGGCTCTTCAGTTCCCCGATCAAGTCGGCCAGCATCTCGACGGGATAGCAGTCCTGGCCCGACTGCAGGACCAGCGCCTTAAAGCCCAGCGCCACGGCCCTTTGCGCCGCCGCGAAGACCTGCGGACGCGTCATGCGGTAGCGTCTCAATCCCCGGTTGTGTTTCGAGATGCCGCAGTAGGCGCAGGACTGCGTGCAGGCATTGCTCATTTCGATGATGCCGTGCACGCAGCAGGAATTGTCATGGTACTTGTGGCGGAGAAAGTTCGCCGTCCGGTATAGAAGATCGATGTCCGCCGGATCGTCCAGGCCGAGCAGCAATTCGGCCTGCTCGTCGTTCAGCGGCATTCCCTCCGCGGCCCTGTCGAGGATCCGGCCCAGTTTTTCGTTGCCGGAGGGATGGCCCAGCCGGGAGAGGCGCAGATCGGTCTCCTGGAGTTCGAAGAAGATCTCCTTCCACGTTGCGAGAACCGATTCGGCTTCGGCCGGAGAGACCTTTTCGACGACAAAGCCGCCCTGCGCGTAGACGTAATCGCCGGTCCGGAGATCCCGGAATTCATTGCGCGCCGTCTTGTGCTGACCGTAGTATTCGACCGTGACGGCGGCGCCGTCAACGGCAACCACCCGGCCGGGAATGGCGTAACACATCGCTATTCCGCCACGACCTTTTCGAAATGGAACTCTTTGCCGGTCGGGGTCGGAACTCCCTGCCTGCCGCAGGTCGGGCAATCCAAGCGGCTTCTGTCCTTCACGAAATTCCTGTTGCACTGCGGACAGTGCAGCTCGCCCCTGATCCAGCGGACGGTGAGTACCGCGCCTTCGGCGGGGGTCCCATCGGTAAAGTGTTCGAAATAGAGCCTGACCGACGTTTCGTCGAAGCCCAGTAGTTCCCCCATGACCAGGACGAGGCTCCGGACCTTTCTGCCGCCGGTTTCGCGCAGCAGCCCCTCGACGAGTTTTTCCACCTGATGATGCTCATGCATGATGCTTCTCCGGCTCTCCGGCGGAGGGCACGGCCGGGGAATACCCCCGCGCCATGCTCAGACACTTCTTCGGGCAAACCTCGACGCAGCAGCCGCAGGAGATGCACCGCAGCCGGTCGATTTCCCAGACTTTCGCCTCGCGATCCACGGCCAGCGCCGCGGTGGGACATTTGCGCCGGCAGAGGCCGCAATAGATACAGGTCCCGGCGTCGATCTCGATATGTCCCCGGCTCCCCGTCGCGTATTCGCGCGGCTCGAACGGATACATCAAGGTCGCCGGGCGACCGAACAGGGAGCGAAGAATCATTCCTGAAATGGTGAAAACGGGCATTTCTCATCTCTCCGTACAGCTGATGCAGGGGTCGATCGTGAGCACCAGCACCGGCACATCGGCCAGCTGGCAGCCCGGCATGACCTTCAGCATCGCCGGAATGTTGGCGAACGTGGGTGTGCGCACCCTCAGACGCTCCAGATTTTTGGTTCCGTTGGCCTTGACGTAGTAGATCACCTCTCCACGAGGCTGCTCGGTGCGGGCGTAGAACTCGCCGTCGGGCAGGCCGGCGACTTTGGTTTCAATGGCGCCGTCCGGGATCTTTTCCGCGCACTGCCGGATGATCCCGACGGACTGGAAGATCTCGCGGACGCGCACCGAACAGCGCGCGTAACTGTCGCCTTCGGCGGCGGTGACGGGGCTGAAATCGATCTCGCCGTAGGCGGCGTACTTGAGGAGACGCATGTCCTGGGCGACACCGCTGGCCCGCAGCATCGGACCGACCGCGCCCAGCTGCAGGGCATCCTCACCGGAAAGCACGCCGACGCCGCAGAGGCGCCGCTTGACGGTCAGGTCCTCGAGAAAGACGCCGCCGATCTCGCGGTACTCCTTGGCGTAATCCTGAAGCGTCGCCGCGATCGTCCTCAATGCGGCGTTTTCGATGTCGCGGCGCACGCCCCCGACCTTGCAGGAGCCGAAGATGACGCGTCCGCCGGTCGTCGCCTCGATGATGTCCAGCACCTTCTCGCGCAGGCGCCAGCTGTGCATGAAGAGGCTCTCGAACCCGAAGGCGTCGGCCGTCAGGCCCAGCCAGAGCAGGTGGCTGTGGATCCGGGAGAGCTCCGACCAGATCGTCCGCAGGTACTGCGCGCGCGGAGGAACTTCGATCTCCATGATCTGTTCGACGCCGTGGCAATAAGTCATTCCATGAATGAAGCTGCAGATGCCGCAGATCCGTTCGGCCACGTAGACGAACTCCTGAAAATCCTTCTTCGCGACGAGGCTCTCCAGTCCCCGGTGGACGAAGCCGATCGAAGGGATCGCCTCGACGACCGTTTCGTCTTCGACGACCAGATCCAGGTGGATCGGCTCGGGCAACACCGGATGCTGCGGTCCGAAGGGGATAATGCTGCGCTGGGTCACGTCTCAGAAACCTCCGTTCCGGCTGCCGGCTTGGCGGCTCGCTTCCTTGCGGCCGGCGCCGCCGGCTTTTCGGCGAACGCGGCCGGTTTCGCCACCTTGTAGAAGGTCCCGCGGTAGTCGATCTTGATGTTCCGGATCTTCAGGCCGAACAGGTCGTGAATCTCGTTCTCGTAGAGGAAGGCGTTCCAGTACACGCCGCTGATGCTGGGGATCTCCACGCTGTTGTCCGCGATCTTGATCTTGAGATTGACGAATTTCAGATCCCTGTCGAAGGAATAGTTGATTTCGAAGCCTTCCGTACGGGTGGCGCCGATCTGCACCAGACGATAGCCCGCATCCCGGAATTCCTGCACCTCGCCGATCAACCGTTCGAGGGTCGTTTCCCTGAGATCCTGCGGTTCGATCATGATGGTGTCCCTTTCTGTCCCGTCAGGCTGCGCCGCTTTTCCTCCCACACTGCCAGTGCCCTGATCACCCCGTCGATGATCGACTCCGGGCGCGCTGCGCAGCCCGGCACGTAGAGATCCACGGGAATGACCTTATCCGGACCGCCCAGGACATTGTAGCAGTCGCGGAAGATCCCGCCGGTGCAGGCGCAGATTCCGACCGCGACGACAACCTTCGGATTCGGCATCTGGTCATAGATGTTCCGGACGACCGATTTGTTCTGCTCGTTGACGGAGCCGGTGATCAGGAAGATGTCGGCGTGCTTGGGATTGCCCGTATTGATGACGCCGAAGCGCTCGACGTCGTACATGGGCGTCAGCGCGGCCAGCACTTCGATATCGCATCCGTTGCAGCTCGACCCGTCGTAATGGATGATCCAAGGTGATTTCTGCATCAAGGACATAGATTCCTACCTGAATAGAGTCAGCGCGAGGACGTTGCCGAAGCCGAGGACCGCGGCGATTCCCCAGGATGAAAATACGGTCATCTGCCATCGCGCCCGGGCGCAGGCATTGTCGATGAAGATTTCCAGGGAATAGACCGTCAACGAGGCCGCTACGCCCAGCCAGAGATGAGGCGCGAAGAACAGGGCCACCAGACCCAAGAGAAGGATGTTTTCGTACCAGTGCGCGATCTCGATCAGGGCCAGGGACGGTCCGGTGTATTCCGTCGTGATCCCCTTGACGATCTCCTGATGGCCGTGGTGCGATGTGGAGAGGTCGAAGGGCGATTTGCGCAGCTTGATCGTCAGGACGTAGACAAACCCGAGGAATACGCCCGGCAGAGACTTGATGAGCATGGGATGCGAGGTTGTGGCGATCTGTCCCACGTAGAAAGTCTTTGACGCCATGTAGATGGCGACGACATAGAACAGAACCATCGGTTCGTACGCCATCATCTGCAGCAGCTCGCGCTCGGTGCCGACCGTGCTGTAGGGGGAGCTGCCCCTGTATCCGGCCAGAATCAGGAACGTATTGGCGAGCATCATGGAAAAGATCACCAGAAGGAGATCGCCGCCCAGATAGAAGATACCCCCTGTAAAGACCATGAACACGACAAAGAAAATGATGTAAACGGTCTGCGTGTGGCGCACGACCAAGGTTTCTTTGCAGAACAATTTCGCGACGTCGTAGAAAGGCTGCAGGATCGGCGGACCGAAACGCCCCTGCAGGCGGGCCGTGATCCGGCGATCGACGCCGGCCAGCAGGCCTCCGAACAGAGGAGCCAGAACGATATAAAGGGTCAGCGACAGGATATCCATCTCAGGCAACCGCTCCGATGATCAGGACAATCAATAAGCCCAAGGCGACGAAAATGCTGGGATACAGCAGAAGTTTCTCGCCGAAGTATTTTTCCAGGTAATAGTTTCGCAAAACGATTTTCTGCACGGCCCCGGCCGAACCCGTAAAGGCTTTGCTCCCCGGGAGATTGGCGCCCCCCAGGTAGGCATCGACCATCCTCGTGTTCCGGAAATTCACCTCCTTGCGGCTGACGAAGAAAAGAAAAACGAGTCCCATCATGATGATCATGATGGTGATGTTGCCGGGGCTCATCGTGAAGGTCGTGCCGTAGACACCGGTCACATAGGGTTCGATCATCCGGTGCGACATATAGGGGAAGAAAAAGCAGACGGCGGTCATCAGGAACCCCAGAATGTAGAGGGGCGCCCAAATCGTCCGTTGGATGCCGGTCTCGATGTTTTCCCGAAGCTGACTCACGGAAAGAAGCCTCCCCATCCACTTCACCCAGAAGAACAGGGTCGCGCCCGACCCGTAGATCAGCAGAAAGGTGAGGATCGGATTGGCGTCGATCACGGCGACCAGGGCGGCCCATTTGCTGATCAGCATCCCGAAGGGCGCGAGGAACATGCCCGCCATGCCGATCAGCATCAGCCAAGTCAATCTCGGCATCGCCAGAACCAGTGCGTCCATCGCCTCGATATCCCGGGTTCCGATCACGTGCGCGATGGAGCCGACGCAGAGGAAAAGCAGACATTTGGCGACGGCGTGGAAGATGATGAGAAGCACCGCGGCCCAGAGCGCTTCGTAGGTGCCGATGCCGGCGCACATGACGATCAAACCCAGATTGGCGATCGTTGAATAGGCCAGGACCTTCTTGGCATCGCTTTGGGAAATGGCGATCATCGAGGTCATCATGAAGGTGAAGCCGCCAAGGAGCGCGACCAGCAGCCCTGCATAGGTACCGTCGAACAGGGGCGCGAGCTTCACCAGCAAATAGACTCCGGCCTTGACCATGGTGCTGGAATGAAGCAGGGCGGAAACCGGCGTCGGCGCCACCATGGCCCCCACCAGCCAGGACGAGAAGGGAAGCTGGGCGGATTTCACGATTCCGGCGATGGACAAAAGAATGACCGGCGCCATCACGACGGATTTGTCATGGAGAAGAAGCTTATCCAATTCGAAGATTCCGTGCTGGGAAAAGAGGATCACGATGCCCAGGAGCATCGCCAGACCACCCGCGAGGTTGTATCCCAGGGCGAGGAAGGCGTTATTAATGGACTCTTGATCTCCTCTGTAGGCGATCAGGACGAAGGAGCAGACGGTCGTGATCTCCCAGAAGAAGTAGAACCAAAGGAGATCGTTGCTGAAGACGATGCCGAACATGGCCGAGAGGAAAACAAAGATGACGAAGAAGAAGGTGCGGCGTTTGTCGGGGACGTCTTTCTCGTGCGCGTGGTAGGTCCTCATATATCCCAAGGCATACACGGCGATCAGGCTGCCGACGATTCCCGTGATCAGGGCCATGATGAGGGAAAACCGGTTCAGAGACAGCGCAACCCCTTTCCCCATGGTGTGGACGTGCACGACTTCAAACCACAGGCCGACGCCGGCGGAGGCCAGGACAAGCGGAACAATCGGCCATTTCCTGTGGCGGACGGCGAGCACGATCATGTACGCCGCCAACGCCAGTTCGACGATCTGCATCAACAGCCGGATCCAGTCCGCATGGACCTGATACAGGTTGACGGGCGCCGAATAATCGTACTTCAGCAGCCAGCAGGACGCGACGATCAGCAGGACGGCGGAGGCGACGACGACGAACCTGCGCGGGGAATCCCCGCGGATCAGGATCAGCGCCAAGGCTGCGACGACGGGATAGAGGATCAAGAATACGAGCGTTTCCACTTTTCGGTTCCTTATGCATTCTCCGCGAGGCGAATCGACCCGGCCTGCAGATGATCTCAACGTTTCTGCTGCCCGCCCGTCCCCTCCCGGGCGGGGCGTTGCACAGCTACGTAATAGGAAAATGCGATCTTGTCAAGAATTTTATAAAATATAATATTAAATCGTCATGCAGGGGGTGTCTTGACCATTTTCCCTTGAGGACGCGGTCGAGGGAAGGCCGTTATCATCGGAAACGGATCCGGCGGATGCGTTCGGGTTGCTGATCTTCAGGATTCTGTCGTGTGTTCCGGAGAGGGTCGGAGCAATGCTAGAGAGGATCGGAGATCTGCGGGACGCAGTCGGTTTTTCCTTGCTGCCTCGGCGCGCTTCAGGGCTCAAATGTCATCAAAGTACCATCCTGCGTCAATTTTGGCGGGGAACATAGCAGAAATTCGGCTATATGCAAGGAGAAAGAAATCGGACAGGGTTAAATCGGCTGAATGATTGACAAAATAAGCGTACCCGTACCCCGCCTTTCGAGATGCTCAGCCCTCATCGCAGTCGGGGGAGGACGGAAAAGGGCGCGCCCGCCGAAGCAGCACGGCGACTCCGGCGGGGGGGAATCCGTCAGATGATTTTCGACGGCGGAACAGGCAGAGGGAGGAGGCCCGCCGGGCGGTTCCCAGGTCCGACTGCACAGGCAATCTGTCGGACGGGCATGATCCTCGGATTTCATGCCGCGCCGACAACAGCTGAAGTTCTCCGGCAGGAAAGCCGACCCCGTCGTCCGCGGAAGCCGCCACGGCGGTCGGGCAGCCTTTCTGGGCCTTTCGACTCCCGGAAGCAAGGCGTCCGGCCGCTTGTTATCCGGAGCGGTTTCACGCTCCAAAGTACTTAACGTAAGCGATGTAGAGGCCAAGGCCGAGAGCCGCCATGAGAATCCAACCGCCCATCATCAGAAATTTTCCGAACATCTTCAAAGCCTTCATCCCATTGTCCTCCGTCAGCAGATGAAAAGTATTTTGGCCGGACAGGCCTGTTCACAACGGTCCCGCGGATCCTGAAATGGCCGGGAACGGGAGACCCGCGGTGCCGCTGATCCGAGCGACCTTTCCTTCGCGGCGATGGCCCGATATCCTTCTCACTGGAACACAATTTCCCCTGTTGCCGCCCGCGAAATTTCTCCAAGAAGTAAAATGGTAATCGTTAACTCACAAAAATGTAATCAATCGTTAACCCGCCATTTATACGCACAGGACCTTCTTGTCAAGATTTATTTGCAGAAAACATCAGTCATCCGATGGGGCAGCGGGATGTTCGGTTCCTTGAAACAATCCTATCCATCGGAAATGAATTAATTTTTTATTGACGGTTCTTCATCGGAAAGCTGCAGGTGGAAAAGGAAAAAGTGTGAACGATTACTTGCATTCACAAACGAAGGCGGAGCGGCGGCCTGTCGAACGCGCGGTCCGGAAGGCAATCCTCCCGAGCAGGCGGACATGATTGTTGAGGATTGTCACCAAAACATGGCACCAAAATCTGTCACCAAAATCTGTCACCAAAAATGTCACCAAAACCTTGACAGAAAGACCCCGGCTGTGGTTCATTTCAGCATCGTACGCGGCGCCGGGGCCGCGGCATGAAGATCTCATACGGGCGCTTTCCCGCCTGGAAGCCCCGCGCCCCGTCCGAAGTGCCGAGCGCCGCTTGGAGTCGACGCCGGAGGCGGGAGTGCGGGACCGCCTGTTTGCGGAGTCGCCCGAAACGAATGGGAGAGATGTGAAATAGCGGAATCGAGCGACCAACGGAGAAGCCGCAATCGCGCGCCGCGTAGTGCAGAGGTTTCCGAAACGACGTGAACCCACTTTTTCAGGAGCAATGACGTTTATGGAAATGGCATCCCGAGGGAACACTTCTGTGATTTACCGGATATGCGGAGACCGATTCCTGATGCTGGAATTGGGAGACGAAGTCGATCTGCAGCTGAATTTCAAAGCGATCAGCCTGAAGGACGTCATCGAAACGGAGAAGATCCAAGGTGTCCGGGAAATCATGTTTGCAACCTGTTCGCTCCTGATCCGTTACGATCCCTTCGAAATCGACGTCCGCGGTCTTATCGGCCGGCTGAAGGCGCTGGAAGCCCGCGGGATCGATTATCTGGACAGGTCGATTCCGTCGCGGTTGATCCATGTCCCGATTCTGTTCAACGACCGATGGACGATCGAGTGTTCCAAGGCGCACGGCCTGCCTCCGGACATGGAATCTGTCGCCGAATACAACGGCCTGAGCATCGAGGAATTCATCAGCGTCTATGTCAGCACCGATTACTGGGTCAAATACCTCGGTTTTTGCCCCGGCGAGATTTCATTCAACGCCCTTGATCCGGCAAAGGAACTGAGGGCGGCTCAATTGAAGGTGCCGCGGACCTGGACTCCGCAGGGCGCCATCGGCATCTACAGAAGCGGCAACTGCATCTATCCTGCGGTGATTCCGGGAGGCGTCAAGCTGATCGGGAGAACGCCCTTGCTGGTTTTTGACATCCACCAACGAAACCCGGCCTTCAAGGAAAGTCCCGCCCTCTTCAGGGCGGGCGATCGTCTCAGGGTGGTCCCCATCGACGAGAAGGAATATCTGGCCATAGAGAAAAACATCGACAGTTATCCCTATAAAATCGAGGAAGGGGTCTATTCCGGCAAAGAGCTGAAGGGCTCTGCCTGACGGGAATCCGGGCAGGGGCCGCGGGGTGGGGAAAGCTGCCGGGTTCCTTCTTCTCCGCGGGGAATCGTCCGTTCCCGGATGAACGGATCCGCGGCAGACTTTGGGAACCCTCTTTCTCATGACGGATGAAGGAGTTGATGATGTTGGAGATTCTTAAGCCCGGGATGCTGACGACGGTTCAAGATCTGGGGAGACCGGGATATCTCTCCATGGGAGTGCCCGTATCGGGCGCATCGGACCCCTTTTCTCTGAAAATGGGGAATCGCCTGGTCGGCAACCAGGACGGGGAGGCCGGTATCGAGATTCTCTTGTACGGACTGCAGCTGCGGGCACTGGCGAAAATGATCGTCGCCGTCACGGGAGCCGATCTCGGTGCAAAACTGAATCAGGCTCCGATTCCCCTGTGGAGAACGGTGGAACTGGAAAAGGGGGATGTCATCTCGTTCCCTTCTTTCGTCCTTCCGTCGAAAAAGGGCTGCAGAGCCTACCTGGCCGTAGCGGGCGGCATCGATGTCCCCGTCGTCCTGGGGAGCAAATCGACGTGCCTGCCGGCAAACTTCGGCGGATTCGAGGGGAGGGCGCTGAAGAAGGGCGACGTCCTCAGGATCGGGAGTTCGGCCCTTCCCCTGCGGCAATTGACCGGTCGGCGGTTGAAGGAAGCGCTGATCCCCGATTTTACGGACCATTGGGAGGTCAGGACCGTATTGGGGCCGCAGGACCATCTCTTTACGGAGGAAAGCATCGGGAGGTTCTACAGCCACAAGTGGCGCGTATCCCATAAGGTTTCCCGGTTCGGCGTACGGTACATCGGTCCGAAGTTCGAGTTCAAACCGAGGCCTCCGCATCAGGTTCAAAGAGATCCGAAGGGCGATCCCTCCAATATCGTGACCCAGGGCGTCCCCCTCGGCGCCATCGAGGTCGCGGGCGGCGTCGAGCCCATTGCGATCAGCGTGGACGGACCCTCGACGACCGGCTTCGTCATCCTGGCCAATACCATCAGCGCCGATCTGTGGAAAATCGGACAGACGAAGCCGGATGATTTTACGACGTTCAGGAAGGTGGACGTCGACGAGGCCTATCGGATCCTGGCCGATGCGGAAAAGACCTTCCGGGATGACCCCATATTGACGGATTGAACGCCGTCGTCTTCAATGCAGGGATTTCACGACGGGATCGGAGAGGGCAGCCTATGTCTAGAGTCATGATCGCCTTGAATTCGGATACGGGGGAGAGCTTCGGCAATTTCCGCGTCGGAAATGACGAGGAGCTCATGAAGTTCATCAGTTCCGCGAACATCGCCTGCGGCTTCCACGCGGGGGATCCGGTGGTGATGGCGCATACGGTGCGGTTGGCCAAGGAGCACGGCGTATCCATCGGTGCGCACCCGGGCTACCCCGATCTGATGGGGTTCGGAAGACGGAAGATGGGCGTCGCCCCGGAGGAGATGAGGGATTACATCGTCTATCAGATCGGCGCATTGAAGGCTTTCGTGGAATCGGAAGGGTTGCAGCTCCAGCATGTATGGCTGCACGGCGCCCTGCAGTCTGCGGCGGGGAAAGACGAATCCATGGCAAAGGCGATCGTCGAAGGAATACGAAGCGTCGATCCGAAATTGATCATGGCGTCCCGCCCCAGTCTGCTGTCGTACAAGATGGCTGAAAAAGCGGGATTGAGAACGGCCGTCTTCGTGGGCGTCGATCTCGAATACGACCGTGACGGCATGCCGGTCATACAGCGCAAGAAGAAAGCGACCGATCCGAAGGAAGCCGCCGGGAAAGCGGTGAAGATCGCCAAGGAGGGGAGGCTCACGGCGACAACCGGCGAAGAAATCGACATGAGGGCAAACGCCATTCTGGTTCATGGCGATACGCCCAATGCCATAGACGTCCTGAAAGAGATCCGGAGGGAATTCGCGCGGCAGGATATCGAAGTCGTCCCCCTGGGAAGGATGTTTTCATGACGTCCGGGGCCGGCGCCGCAAAGGCGATGGAGCGGACGGCCGCGCAGGCGCGGCAGGCAGGCGGGACAGGGGATTCTGCAAGATCGAGAAAGGGAGGGTGACATGGCCGTTGGATGGGCGATGGTCGGTACGGGCCGGGTACACAAGTTGATGGCGGCTGCTCTCAAGGAGGCCGAGGACACCAGACTGCTGGCGGTGACGGGACGGACTCAGGCCGCTGCCGATGCCTTCGCCAGGGAGCACAACATCGAGCGGGCTTACGATTCGCTGGACGCGATGCTGCGCGATCCCGAAGTGAACGTCGTCTATGTCGGAAGCCCCAACCACCTTCACTGCACGCACGCCGTGAAGGCCGCGGAGGCGGGGAAACACGTCCTCTGCGAGAAGCCCATGGCCAAGAGCCTGAAGGAGTGCCGGGCGATCATCGAAGCCTGCGCGAAGAACGGAGTCAAGCTGGGTCTGGGGTTCATGTATCGCCAGCACCCGGTTCACCTGATGGCGCGGGACATCATCGCTTCCGGCCGACTGGGCCAATTGAATTTCGTCAAGATTCAGGCGGAAGTCCCACCGGAAGTTCTGCCTCGATGGTACTACGAACCCGGTGTGGCCGGCGGCGGCGTCCTCTATATGTACGGAACGCACCGCATCGATCTCCTCCGTTTCATCCTGGGACGAGAGGTGGAGGAAGTCAGCGCCTTCATCGGCGAGCATACCGAGCAGCGGCCTTTCGAGGAAATCGCCGTGGCGATGCTGAAATTCGAGAAGGGCCTCTACGGCACGGCTCACTTCTGCCTGAACATCCCCTGCGGGTCGAACGGCCTGGAAGTGCACGGCACCAAGGGCTCGTTGTTCTGCGTCAATACGACGGGCCAGTGGTTCGGCGGCGGCGGCGGGGAGTTGATCGTCAAGGGCGAAAAGGGCGATCACCAGCAGCCGTTCCCCAAGCCGAACCTCTACCGGAGCGAGGTCGAGGACTTCAACCGGTGCATCAAGACCGGAGGCGAGCCCGCCGCCACGGGGCTGGACGGGCTGCGAACCGCCGAGATCTGCATCGGCATGTTTGAATCGGGGCGCAGGGGAAAGACGATCAAGACGGAAGACCTGAGGAATCCGGGGTAACGTCGGGGCCGAGTGGCGGGATCTGCGGAATCGCCGCAGCGGATATCTTTCTGAATTTCGAGGAGGAGACTGAATGGGAAAGCCGGTATTTTACATCAATGGAAAATTTGTCGAGGAACATGAAGCTTCCATCTCCATCATGGACCACGGATTCCTGTACGGCGACGGAATCTTTGAGGCGTTTCGGGCCTACAAGGGAAGAATCTTCCAGTTCGATGCCCACATGAACCGGTTGTACGATTCGGCGAAAATCATCGGTCTGAACATCCCTCTGAGCCAGGAAGAATTCAAGAAGGTCATCATCGAAACCGTCCGGAAGTCGGGTTATCAGGACTGTTACATCCGGCCCCAGGTGACACGGGGGATCGGTCTGCTGGGCTGCGATCCCGGTTCCTGCAAGGAATCGACGGTCGTCGTCTATGTCGTCCCGCTTCCGGGCATGAAGAAGGATCGCTCGATCCGGATCGTCATTTCCTCCTACCGGCGCCCCTCGGCCTGCATTCTTCCCGGGTCGAGCAAGATGACGCAGTACATCAATCTCATCCTGGCCAGGATGGAGGCAAAGGCGAGCGGGGTCGATGACGCGCTTCTTCTGGACACGAGGGGATTCCTGTCGGAAGGCCCCGGATGGAACGTCTTCCTCGTAAAAGATCGCACGGTCATCACGCCCTCGATCGCCTCCAGCATCTTGGTCGGGATAACGAGAAACGTGATCATCCGCCTTTTCAAGGAATCGAATTACGCCGTAGAAGAGAGGGACGTCGTCGTATCCGAGCTCTATACGGCGGACGAGATATTCGGAACAGGCACGGGAACCGAGATCACGCCGGTGATCGAGGTGAACGGAAGAAAGATCGGGGAAGGGAAACCCGGTCCCGTGACCAATGAAATGGACGAGAAGTTCAGGGAATTCAAGAAAGGCAATGGGACGCCGGTCTACGAGTGATCGCCGACGCAACGGCGGCAGGTGAACGGAAAGGGGTTGGGGATGTCTTCCTAACCCCTTGAATTTTCCGGCTCGCCCTCGCCAAATGAAGAGCACGGAATGGCTCGATGCCGGAGGGCCGCCTTGCCGCCCGGCCCCGCCGCCTTTTTCAAGAACGCCGCGCCGGCCGGATCATCCGCGTTTCCCGTCAGCCGTTGCCGCCTCCGTCCTGTCGCCCGGCGATCGGCTTCTTTATTCCGACGGTCAGCAGGACGGCCAAGAGACTCAGGACCGCCAGCATCGCGAAAGCCGGACGATAGCTGGACGCCGCATCGAATATCCTTCCCGTGACGAAGGGCCCGAACGCCCCCGCCCCCTGGATGAACAGCGCAAATCCGAAGATGGCCCCGTGATATCTCAGACCGAACAGCTCGGCGACGTAGGGAGACTGCATCGACACAAATCCGCCATAGCCGAAGGCGAAAACGACGGCGAATGCGTAAAACACGCCGAGAGCGTTCGAAAACTGCAGCATGACCAGGGAAAGGAACATCAGCGAACCGATGGCGACGGTCACGGGCTTGTTGCCGAAACGGTCCACGGCGATGCCCACGGCAACCTTGCTGACGATGCTGACGCCGCCGATGACGGAAATGATCGAGGCGGCGGTCACTTCCGGAATGCCGACATCCGTGGCATGCGGCACGATATGCACGAAGATGGAATGGACGTCTGCGCCCAGCAGGAAGAAGACTCCTCCGAGAAGCCAGAATTGGCGGGTGCGCAATGCCCCCTGGAAGGTGCAGTCCCCGGCCGCGTGCGCATGCTGCGGCGCGGGCACGCCGCGGACGGACGGCGCCGGCTGGGATGGATCGCGCTTCAACAGCCGGGCGCTGAGAACGATCAGGATCAGCACGGCCAGACCGATGATGATGTACGAAGTGCGCCAGCCGAAGGCGGCGATCGAGTAGCTGCACAGGGGGGGCAGGAGCAGCGTTCCGACACCCACCCCGGCCGCGGCAATGCCGCTCATCAAGCCTCTCGAGAAGGCAAACCATCTGGCGATGGTCGAAAGCAGGGGCACCAGGGCACAGGCCGTTCCGATACTGGTGAGCACCCCGAAAATGACGTAAATCTGCCAGACCATCTGCACCTGGGACATCAGCAGATAGCTGCTGCCCAGGGAGAATCCGCAGAAGGTCACAACCACCCGGGGGCCGTACTTGTCGCTCAGTTTGCCCGTAAAGATGTACGCCACGGCCTGCATGGCCAGGTTCAGGGAATAGGCGCCGGAAAGGACCCCCCTGGAGAGCCCGAATTCCTTCAGCATCGGCTTGAAAAAGACGCCGAAGCTGAACTGCGCCCCGTAGACCAGCATCAGGACCAGAAAACTGCTGGCCACAATCCAGTATCCGTAGTAGAGCCCTCCCGCCTTGTTTTGCCTCGGCGGAGAGGACGCGTGCATGTTGTCGGGCCTGTGCATTTGACGGGAAAAAGCTGCCTCCGCAGCCGCGCCGATGCGGCGTTTCTCGCCGGAGCCTCGTCTTTCGCAGCAGCGACATCTTTTCTGCAGGCGAGTCGAGGCGCCCTGAATGGACCGCAGGCCGGCAAAGCCGCCGCCTCCGGCACCGCGATGTTTGTGCGCCAGCGCATATCACATTTCCGGGAGAAAGAAACGTCCTTTGTTGTCTGCGCTTGCGAAATTGTGCTACAGGCGCTGCAGGGTGCGAAGTCCCCGGAACGGCTGGAGGGAAGAAGACGATGAGAAGGGCGATGGAGCCATGCCTGTTCTGAAAAAAACCGGTCTTCACTACGGATGGGCGGTCCTCGCGGTGGTTACGCTGGCCGTCTTCTGCGCCTTGGGCCTGGCGCGCTTCGCGTACGCGATGGTCCTTCCCGCCATGCAGGCCGCACTCGGAATGAACAACACCCAGGCCGGCCTTCTGGCAACGTTCAATATGGCGGGCTACCTGATTTTCGTACTCCTGGGAGGGGCGCTCTCGACCAGGTACGGCGCCAGGCTGGTCGTCTTTATCGGGCTCGGATTCGTCGGACTCGGCATGATCGGCACGGGAATGGCGGAAGGCTTTCTTTCGGTGTCCGTCTGGCGGACCCTGACCGGCATCGCCACCGGCGGGGCGAACATCGCCGCCATGGGGCTCCTGTCGTCCTGGTTTTCCAACCGGAGGAGGGGATTGGCCTCCGGGGTTGCCGTAGCCGGCTCTTCCTTCGCGCTGATCTTGACCGGCCGGTTCGTTCCTTGGGTCGGCGCGCTCCAGGGAGCGGACGCATGGCGGGCGTGCTGGATCGTTTTTGGATGCGTCTCCATGCTGGCGGCGCTCGTCGCTTGGCTGGTGCTGCGCAACCGTCCGTCCGATATGGGATTGGGGGCGATCGGAGACGAAGAGAGCCTCCGGGCGGAGTCCGCGAAACCGGCGGAGGCGATCTGCTGGGCGGACATCTACCTGTCCGCGCCGGTGTGGTCCCTCGGCCTGATCTACAGCGCCTTCGGCTTTTCGTTCATCATCTATATGACCTTCTTTTTCAAGTTCCTGATCCAGGATGCCGGATATACGGAACCGGCGGCAGGAGCGCTCTTCATGGTCGTGGGGTGGGTAAGCCTGTCCTGCGGCGTGATCTGGGGAAGCGTGTCGGATTCCGTCGGGAGGAAAAAGGCTCTTATCATCGTCTTTCTGATCCATGCGATCGCCTTCGGGTTTTTCGGCGCGGGCGATGCGCCGGTCTGGTTCACGATGTCCGCCGTTCTGTACGGGCTTTCCGCATGGAGCGTTCCGGCGATCATGAACGCCGCCTGCGGCGATCTTCTGGGGCCGCGGCTCGCGCCGGCCGCTCTCGGCTTCATCACGCTGTTCTTCGGCGTCGGAACCTTTCTGGGCCCCGCGGTCGGCGGGATGATCGCCGACGCGGCGGGGGCCTTTTCACCCGCCTTTCTGCTCGCTTCCGCCGTCGCTCTCCTGGGTGCGGCCGGGTCTGCGGTGCTCATCAAGGGAAAATAGGAGGGGGCGCGCCGATCCTGATGCCCTTTCTTCGCCCTCCGGGGAACTCCGGGATTCCCGCAGATGCGCAGCATTTCAGAACGGCGTCTCCGATATTGATCATGTCTCCGATATTGATCATTGAAAAATATCCGGAAAAGACGGACAATCCCTGCGCACCAGGCAGCCGCGGGCCGGGTCCACCCCTTTCGCCGTCCGGCGCACGCGACCGGGAACGTGGGCGGCGGGAACAGACGCCGGGATTGCCTTGGGGATCCAAACTTTCGAGGGGGAGCGGCCATGGCGCGTCGATACGACCGAAGTGAAGTCAGGAAAAGGCTGGAAGCGGAAATCCGAAAGGGGCGGCCCATCGTAGCCGCCGGGGCGGGAATCGGACTTTCCGCGAAGTTCGCCGAGGACGGCGGAGCCGATTTGATCGTCATCTACAATTCCGGCCTGTACCGTATGGACGGCCTTCCCTCCATCGCGGGCTACATGCCCTTCGGCGACGCCAACGCCATGGTTCAGGAGATGGGACGGCGGCACGTGCTGCCCGTCGTTCGGGAGACCCCCGTCATCGCGGGGATCTGCGCCTACGACCTGACGCGCGACATGGAGGTCTTTCTCAAGGAACTGCCGGTGCTGGGCTTCTCCGGGGTCATCAATTTCCCCACGTCGGGAAGAATCGACGGCGACTTCCGCCGTTCCATGGAAGAGCTCGGCATGGGCTACGGGCGGGAGGCCGAGGTCATGGGGCTGGCGGGCTCGCTCGGCCTGTTCACGATGGCCTATGTCTTCAACCCCGAAGAATCAGGCATGATGGCCCGCAAGGGGATCGACGCGGTGGTCGCCCACATGAAGACAACGACGGGCGGGTCCGTGGGGGCCAAGCAGCCGGTAAGCCTGGAAGAGGCGGGCCGAAGATGTTCCGCCATCTTCGACGCCGCCCGGTCCGTGAAGAGGAACGTGATCTGCCTCGCCCACGGCGGACCGATCGAGGGGCCGGAGGCCACGGAGTACATCTACCGGAATACCCGGGCCGTGGGGTTCGTGGGCGCCTCTTCCATCGAGCGAATCCCCGTCGAAAGCGCCATCCGGAAGACGACGGAGATGTACAAAGCCCAGAATTTCAAACGGTGACACCGGCGCGTCGCCGCGGAGAAAGGTCCGGAACCGTCTCGGCCTCCGAGGTGGTTTCGTCGGCTCCTTCGACCCTCTCCGCGTCCGGAGCGACCGGCTCTCCAGACTGCACGCTCGCTATGGACAAATTCATCCTCATCATCGGCACCTTCGACACCAAGGCGGACGAGCTGAATTTCGTCCGGGACCGGATCGCGGCACGGGGATTCGGGACCCGCACCCTCGATGCGGGAGTCTTCCATCCTTCGCCGCCCGACGTGGATGTCCCCAATGCGGCGGTCTCCGCGGCCGGGGGACGGCCCCTGCAGGAACTTGCGGACCGGAGGGACCGAGGGGAGGCGGTGGCCGTCATGGCCCGGGGCGCGGCGAAGCTGACGCGCGACCTCTTCGATCGGGGCGAGATTTCCGGGGTCCTTGCCCTGGGGGGCGGATCGGGCACGGTCATCGGGACCAGCGCGATGAGGACGCTTCCGCTGGGCGTCCCCAAGGTCATGGTCTCCTCCATGGCCTCGGGAAACGTGCGCCCCTACGTGGGGACGTCGGACATCGCCATGATGCATTCCGTGGTGGACATTTCCGGGCTCAACCGGATCAGCCGGCGGATCTTGGGCAATGCGGCCCTCGCGGTTTGCGGCATGCTGGAAAGCGGCGGGGAAGCCGTTTCCGCGGAACGACCCCTCATCGCCGCCACCATGTTCGGGGTGACCACTCCCTGCGTCGAGGAGGCCAAGCATGTGCTGGAGGAGGGGGTTACGAGGTGCTGGTTTTCCACGCCAACGGACCCGGCGGCATGGCCATGGAGCAGCTGATCGGAGAGGGACAGGTCCAGGCGGTGCTGGATATCACGACAACGGAACTGGCGGACGAACTATGCGGCGGCAAGGGAAGCGCCGGGCCCCATCGCCTGGAGAAGGCCGGGGAGATGGGAATCCCGCAGTTGGTCGTTCCCGGAGCTCTCGACATGGTCAATTATTTCCCCGATGCCATCCCGCCCCGATTCCGCGACCGCCGTTTCCGCGTTCACAATTCCTCTACCACCCTGATGAGAACCAGCGCGGAAGAAAATCGCCGTCTGGCGGAGACCATGGCGGAGAAACTTTCCCGGTCCGGAGGCCCGGTGGTCGTTTACATCCCCCTCCGGGGTTTCTCGGCCGTCGATTTTCCCTGTCAGGACGAAAAGGACGCCGAAGCGGACCGGGCCTTCATCGAAATGTTGAAGGCGAATCTGCCCTCGCGCATTCCCGTGATCGAAAAGGACATGCACATCAACGACCCCGCCTTCGCCCGGGAGACGGCCCGGGCGCTCCTGGGGCTTCTGGAAAGGTCCTGAGGAATGGTCCGTATCCATCGGGGAGAAGGTCGAACAAGTCTGCGGCTCAGACACAGTATTTCTTCATAATCCATCTGGCGATGCTCCTGATGCTGCTCGGATACGGTGGTATCGTCTCGACCGTGAACCAGCGAGCCTCAAGTACTTCGGTCCCGTCAGGCCGCGGTTCGCCCCCGGCATAATCGGCGATGAAGCCGATCATCTGTTGGGCCGGGAAAGGCCAGTTCTGGCTGCCGACATAACGGATGTTTTTCACGGTCACCCCGGTTTCCTCCAAAACCTCCCTTTTCACGCAATCTTCAAGCGATTCTCCGATATCGACAAATCCTGCAACAAGGCTGAATCGACCAGCCGGCCAGTGGGCATTATGGACCAATAGAAATTCCTTTCCCCGCTTCACCAGCACGATGATGCAGGGGTGGATATGGGGAAAATACTCTGCGCGGCAGGCAGGACAGCGTTTGCCCCAGGTCAGCGGGATGCGTTCCATGACGGCTCCGCAGCATCCGCAATGCCGGCTTCTTTTCTCCCAGTTGATGATCTGATGAGCGATTCCTGCCAAGGTCGACAGGCGTTCATCGAGGGGCGCGTCCGGACCTTGAAAAGGTACGGCTTGGTACGTCGGAGGAATTTCAACAGTCCTGGCCAATGGAATCGTGAAAAGCGGGTGGCCGCGCCAGGTGCCTATGCAAAGCGCATTGGAGGTTCCCCCACACCATGACGGCAGCTCTCCTTCCGGGAGTTGGAGAGCGCCGTCCGATTTGCGCAGGATCAGAGACGTGCCCTGGATCATCAACCAGTACGGGAATGTGTCCGGTGCCGTCATCCCGGGCTTCAGAGGCTGATATTCCGATCCGAGAAATGACGAACTGAACGGGAGCATGCAGGTGGATGATAATGGATTTGGCGTGTCACTGTTCATGAAAGTTTGTCCTTTACAGGGTATCGGGTTGCGTGCGGTCTGTCCTCTGATGGCCCTATAGCATTAAAGTTCCCAATTATCGACTTTGGAATTTCACGGCCGGCTTGCGTCTTATATTGGACTGCACCTCTGACATTGGACCGAATATGTTAGAGCAACGGGCAAGGCCCGGATCCCCGAAGGGGAGGCAGGATCTTGCCATGAAGGAACGGAGAAGATCCGCGATCGAGTTCAAGCGCGTCCGGTGGTGGAGGAACTGCTGAGAGGGTTCAGCAGTCCTGCCCGGATCATCCGTTGCCATGAGATTTCGGGATCGGAGATCGCGGCTATTAATCTCGGAATCGGTAACCCTTCTCATTGAAGACCCGCAAACAGGCATCCACTACTGCAGAATCGTACAGTTTGCCCTTATTCTTGGCAATCTCACACAATGCCGCATCTATCCCCAAAGCGGCGCGGTAGGGGCGATGAGAAGCCATGGACTCCACGACATCTGCAACCGCCAGTATTCGAGACTCTAAAAGAAGCTGATTTCCGGTCAGACCGCTTGGATAACCCGATCCATCTATTCGTTCATGGTGTTCGAGGACCATCCTGGCAACAGGTTGGGGAAAGTCAATATCTTTCAGGATGTCGTATCCAGCCAGTGAATGGGTTTGGACAAGTGAAAATTCAACCGGGCTCAAATTCGCTGGTTTACTGAGAATTTCCGCCGGAATAGAGATCTTGCCCAAATCATGGATGCTGGCTGCCATGCGGAGACCATCAACCCGGTCCGAGGACAACCCCATCTTCGTTGCTATTGCCCGGGCAAGATCGGAAACCCTGCGTTGGTGTCCAGCCGTGTAGGCATCACGCACCTCGACGGCCACCGCCATGGCTTTGACGGTCGCACCCAGTGCTTTATGAAGACGCTCCAAATTCTCTTTGCGTTCTGTAACGTCCATGGCATTGCAGACGACGGAATCCTGCTCGCCTTCCGTGCCTTCGATCGACGTCACGTTGAAAATTATAGGGATCTTTTTACCGTCGACAGTGCACAGAAACGCGTCTTGACCCCTCATTTCGGCAGCAGTGGTCATCCTGCTCAATTCATTGATATCCAATGGTTTGTCCTGGATCGTCGTCAATATCTTCTCAACGCGGTCCCCGACCAGTGCGTTCTCGTCATATCCCGAAAGTTCGCTAACCTGCGGATTGACCTTCTGGATTCTGCCGTCCATGCCCACGACTATCAACATTCCCAGCATATTGTTAGTGATCCTGTCCATGTATGCCTTGGAGATCATCGTCTGTTTCAGCTCACTCTTTATCCGGCGGAACGTGCCCGCCAACTGGTCTATTTCATCTCCTCCTTTCAGTGTCTGGCCGTTAGAACTGCTGATCTCTTCTGTGACGAGTCGCCGAATGGGATTTATGAAAGCGAGCTCGGCGAATAGCCAAACCAAAACTATGAGGACCGAAGCCGAGATCCCCAGGACCAAAAGGTTAGCCATCATGGCTCGGTTGGCGGCGCTGGTTATTTCTTCTTTCGGGATGCCGAGGGTTATCAACATGTATGGCGGAGAACCATCTCGAAGACGGAGTTGTTTGAACGCATAGATTCTGTAGGTACCATCTTCCCCCTTTCTTTCGTAGATGCCCTCCTCACGATCTCCGAAAATACGCTCGATGCTGTCAAGAGGAATAGGGGTGCCGATTGCTGATGTACTATGCTCAGGGGAACGATATAGGCGAAGACCTTTGAAATCCAGGATCGTCATTGCGGACCCTTCGGGAAGATTGGCCCTTCTCACATACTGTGCATATTGGTCCAATCTGAATCCCGCGATAACAATGGCCACGAGCTTATTCTCCGCATTCACTACCGGATAGGTGTAGTTGATGGAAGGGACCTTGCTGACCCTCCCAACGATATATTCCCCGGCCGAGAAGGCTTTTGTCCGAATCGCGTCCTTTATGTGCTTGCGGTCGGAAAGGTCGACTGTGCCCGGCTCGAAAGGAGCAGACGCGGCGAACAGATTGCCATCCGGAGTAGCCGCTGCGATGGTTGAATACGCAGGATACTGCTTATGGAGATTGACAAAAAGACGGTTACAGGCCTTTACGTCGGATTTTTGCACTTCCGGCAATTGGGCCAGCGTGCTCAGCAACAACTCTGTTCCCTTTGCCACTTGTTTCTGCTGAGCGGATAGACTCCGCACCATCTGCATGGCTTTCTGCGTCGAAGTCTCGATTTCCTGGCTGCGTTCTTCTATGCCGGTATACGTGATAACGGCTATGGCGGGAAGAAAGGCAATGACAACAAAAAGAAGCAGCTTCTGACGGATGGATAATGAATATTTTCTGATTGTCGATGAATCCCCTGGCTCAGAAAAGACTTTTAGCATTTCCTCGACAATTTCTTTCTTGTCATATTCCTGCTGATCGCCTTATGCGTTGTGGCTTTACCATAACCGCTGGAGGTAGGCAACTTCATTTAAAACATTCGCAAGAACCTAGGCTACATGATTTTGGTTAATTCTCTGTCTGCAGGCTTGCGAAAATCTGTCAATCCATTTTGATGCCTCGTCTCAAAAGCTGCAAAAGAAAAGGGGTCAGGATTTGTCTCCCTGACCCCTTGAATTTTCTGGCTCGAAACCAAGCGTAAAGGTGGGCAATGGGAAGAATGTATAGCCTTATCCGATTCCATTAACTAACTCAGGTACTGGAGTTCTATATATTGGTTGAATGTTTTTGAGTACTATGCTCTGAAAAATATGCATTTTTCTAGCTCGGCAAAAACGTTTGTATCTTCTGTGATGCACATCGATATATTTTTCTTAAACTGTTCCGGGAACTTCTGGAAGATCATGCCTTGGCTCACGATGCCATGGACGCAGGCCGGATTCACCGAATCCGCGAAGATATGGAGCGGGCCGAAGCCCGGCCTGCATGCAGCCCCATTACATCGAATCCTTCTTTCTGGAGGCTTGCCGTTTCCACCAACTTCCTCCATCGTATGTGACCTTGTTATCCCAAAGTGTGTGGTGTTATTAACAATTAAAGATATTCCGCTTGCTTTACCATAAACTTTAGCTTTAGAATTTTCACACTATCTACTCACACGCCACAGCCTGGGCTGCGATATCCACTGGTAAATTCTCTTTGTCACGTTGAATGCAGTCATTTGTGACAAACTTTCCGGCGAAGAATGGAACGTTAGGCATGAAAATCATGGTCGTTGATGACAATCCTGAAATTCTAGAAGTCTTGTCGTCTGCAATAAGACTCTGGGGCCACGCGGTGGACACTGCATGCGACGGCGTCGATGCCATCAATCTCCAGTTGAAAAATCGATATGACGTAATCGTCACGGATGCGGATATGCCCAGGATGGACGGCTTCAAGCTATGCAAGTTCATGAAGGAACAATTCCCTGATCTCTATGTCATCGGCATGAGCGGTACTTGTGGGGCAAAGGCGTTCAAGGATGCAGGGGTCGACCTATACCTTGCCAAGCCTTTCACCGTTGTTGACTTGCAGAAAGCGGTGAAGTCTGGCCAGCGTTTTTTCCAAGTAACACCGGGTGATATGAAATCCGGAGAGTCCAGTTTGTGAACATTTTTCTTATCTCTGCCTCTCTTCCGAGGTTTTACGAATCTTATCCAGACAGAGGAGGTGAAACATGAAAAAATCAATGTGGGCCGCAGTATTTCTGGTGTTCATAATGGTTTCTCCTATTTCGGCGGTTGCCGAGGTCAATGTAAGTATCGGGATATCCCTTCCGCCGCTCGTCGTCTTTGAGGCGCCGCCGCAAGTGGTTGTGATACCCGATACAGTGGACGTGTATGTTGTCCCGGATATCGATGTGGACATTTACTTCTGGAACGGTTGGTGGTGGCGTCCTTGGGAGGGGCGCTGGTATCGCTCGCGTTACTATGACCGTAACTGGGTTTATTATAACGCCGTTCCGAGTTTTTACTTTGATGTGGACCTGAGGTGGAGAGACTATTATCGCGACCGCGACTGGCGCGGCCACCGCTGGGAATATGAAAGGATTCCGTACGACCGGCTCCAGAAGAACTGGAAGAATTGGAAGCGCAACAAGCATTGGGAAAAACAGAGAAGATGGGGCGTCGAAAGTTATCAACCGCGTCCGCAACCTCAGCGGCAGATACTGAGACGTGAGAGGCAGGAGCAATATCGACAGAGGCCTGAGGTCCAGAGACATCAGGAGGAAATGCGGGCGAAACAAAAGGAAAGACGTGGACAAACACCTCAGAGAGAGCCTCGTCAGTTTCAAGGCCAACAGCAAAGCCAACCGGAGATGCGACAACCTCAGCAGCAACCGCAGAGACAGCAGCCGGACCGGCAGCAACGGCAGCGTTCCCAGGAACGGCAACACCAAGAAGATCCAAGGCGTCAATAATTTTGTGAATCATCTTAGGATATAGGATGGGACCAAAGCGGTTCCGAAGAATTGAGAAAATGGATCAGAAAAAAGAGCGATGATAAGCAAGGAGAGTCTTCCCGATATCGCAAAAAAATTGCTGAGGACGGATCGAGACCTGAGTCTTTTATTGGATCTCAACTACGACGATCTCCGGCTATTGGTGATATGTATCCGGGAACGGATAGATGCTTGTCAGTAATATGTGAATCCGAATTGAGAACATTTCCGGATCAAAAAATTCAGATGGATGCTGAATGTCTGATGTTTCACGGATGCTTTGATGGTGAAAAGGCAAAATCTATTAGGGTCAATCAGATAAGGAGGAATGACAGATGAAAAAATTCAGATTGGCGGTCTTGATTTCCATCATGGTGTTTGTCGGGTCATCGCTCGCGGTGGCGGGTGATTTTGACTGGTTCAAGGATTTCAACGCCCAGGCCTCTCTAGACCCGTCGGGATTCAAGGCGCGCCTTGCATCCCGATTCCAGATCGGAGACGCGAAGATCACTGCCGTGCTCAGCAACATGCCGGAGCCTGCGAACGCTTATATGGTGCTCCGGCTGGGAGAGATGTCCGGCAGGCCGGTCGAGACAGTGATGGAGGAGTACAAGAAGAACAAGGGAAAGGGATGGGGCGTCATGGCGAAGAACCTGGGCATCAAGCCGGGTTCCGCGGAGTTCAAGGCCCTGAAGGCCGGCCACGACATGGATGGCGGCGGCAAGGATAAGGAAAAGAAACATTCAAAGGAAAAGGGCAAGGAAGGAAAATCGAAGGACAAGGGAGGGAAAGGGAAGAAGTAAAACGTGACCGATGAAACCCCGGCGGTTCTGCAGGCAAAGGAACAGGGGTTATGTGTGGACCGGAGAAGGTCCTAATTCTTACGTGACAAGGGAGGTTCAGCGTGAAAAAGATATTTTGTGCTTTGATTGTCGTGGGGATTTTTTTTGGAGCCGTGAGCGGCTTTGCGGAAATGCGGGCGGGGGCCTATTCGATTTCACCGTACATCGGTATCTACAAATTCGAAGGGAACCTGGACTTGGACAGCGGCCCGACCTACGGCGTCCGGCTCGGCTACGACTTCACGAAGCGTTTCGGCCTGGAAGCCGATCTTGGCTATGTCGATACCAAGTACACAGAGTTCGCCCCGGATCGATACACGGATGTATACAACTACCGTCTGGAGGCCCTCTATCACTTCTTTCCCGACAAGAAGCTTGTGCCCTTCGCTGCGGTTGGTTTCGGCGGGCAGAGCATGAACTACAAGAACACGTCCAAGTCGGATTCGACGCATTTTGCCGGTGATTACGGGGTCGGTTTGAAGTACTTCCTGACGGAGAATGTGGCCCTGCGCACGGATCTTCGGCACATCCTGGGCTTTGCGAGCATCGAGAACAATCTGGCCTGGACCTTCGGATTGACGTTTCTCTTCGGCGGCGAGAAGCCGATGGCGGAAAAAGCCATTGTGCGGGAGGCGGCTGCGCCCGCGGTGATGGCACCGGCGGATTCGGACGGTGACGGCGTTGCCGACAGCAGCGACAAGTGTCCCGGCACGCCGGCAGGAGTCAAGGTGGATCTCAACGGCTGTCCGCTGGATATGGACGGCGACGGCGTTTACGATTACCTCGACAAGTGCCCCGACACGCCCAAGGGCGTCAAGGTGGATAAGGACGGCTGCCCCTTGGATACGGACAGGGACGGGGTTGCGGACTACCGGGACAATTGCCCGAGCACGCCGGCCGGCGTGAAAGTGGATAAAGACGGCTGTCCGCTGGATATGGACGGCGACGGCATTTACGATTACCTTGACAAGTGTCCGGATACGCCGAAGGGTGTAAAGGTGGATGCCAACGGATGCCCGTTGGACAGCGACAAGGACGGTGTTTACGATTACCTTGATAAATGTCCCGGCACGCCCGGGGGCATCAAGGTCGACAAGGACGGGTGCCCGGTAAAGGCCTCCATAACGCTCAAGATACAATTTGACACGGGCAAATCGGTCATCAAGAAAGAGTATCGCGATGAAATCAAGCAGGTCGCCGATTTCATGAAACAGTATCCCCATACGGACGCAGTCATCGAAGGGCACACCGACAATGTCGGGCGTGAAGCAGCCAACGTCAAGCTGTCGCAGGCGCGTGCCAACAGCGTCAGGGACTACCTCATAAAGGAATTTGGAATCGACAAGGACCGTCTGAAAGCCGTAGGTTACGGTCCCAAGAAGCCGATCGCGAGCAATGCAACTGCCGAAGGAAAACAGCAGAACCGAAGAGTTGAGGCAATCATTACCACAGTGGTGAGAAAATAGGCATATAAAGGTTTCAAGACTCGGAAAACGAAGGCCCCATAGCCGGTTCAGGTTATGGGGCCTTTTCCTTGGAGCCCGTCATGGTGATCACGGACGGAAATGTCTCGTAGGTATGCTTCACCTCTGTTTCACATCAACATGTGTGCTCAATAAACCCGCTCGTTCCAATCCCTTACCAATCATCATACCCGTCCATGGTTTACTTCGGCACATTACCGTAGATGCAGGCTGCGGCATGACCATAAACCATGAGCGCTTTACCACTTATAAAATCCTGCCTCTGTCCGAAGAACCCCAGAGCACCGCTATTCTCGCGCGGCTTTCCGGATGCACGCCGCTGTTGCGGATCCAGAGGGGAGCGTACGGGCGCAACGGGGTTCATGGTTTATGCTGACACAACGACACGATCAGCCTCCCTTCGATTGTCGATCCGGAGGTGTTTCAAAGGGTGGTGCGGCGAAGATTGGAACGGAGCAGAGCATACACGCCGCCGCGTGTGGGTCAACGGCCCCACGCTCCTGGTGGGTCTGGTGAGGTGCGGGATCTGCGGTTCTCCCATGACCACTGCCACAGGGAAAAGCGGACGATACCCATATTACAAATGCACATCGAAGATCAACAACGTCGGCAAGAAAGAATGCCAGAATGCAAACGTTCGGATGGAGACTTTGGACCGGCTTGTTTTGCAGGCCGTGGCGGAGAAGGTTTTTACGCCGGAGCGGGTGCCAATAATGATGACGAAGGTAAAGTTCGATCTGAAAGAGTCGCAGCCGAATTACGATGAACAGATCCGCCGACTGTCCAGGGAGATGGAGGATATCAAGAAGCAGACGGATAATCTTTTCGACGCCGTGGAGAAAGGGTTTCTACCGCTCAATGAATCGTTGCATGAGAGGGTGCACAGGCACGAAGCCAGGCGGCAGGAGATATTGATTGAGCTTGCGAGGCTGCGGGATCAGAAAGACAGACCGATTTCAAAATTGACAAAGAAGCATGTGGCGGCTTTCTGCGCTGCTCTGAAAGAGAAGCTTCAGGACAAAGAATCGCGTTTCGGCAAGGAATACTTGCGAGTTCTTCTTGATGAAATCAGGTTGGTGAAAAAAGAAGTGCACCTGAAAGGCAGCTATGCCGCTCTCGCAGGTGCACTTTCTATGGGTGCGAACCAAGGTTCCGGATTGGGTGCCCAGATTCGCCCGTCTTGGCTCCCCAGCGCGGACTCGAACCACGGACCCGATGGTTAACAGCCATCTGCTCTACCGACTGAGCTACTGGGGAACGGTCGGTCGCGAAGCGACTTCATAATACAAGACGGGGGGGCTTGTCAACGATCCTTTTCGGCTTTTTTTGAATGAATTCGTGGATAGTCTCGCCCTCGAAAATATGGTAATGAAAAACCGTCACGACCGGGGATGGAGGTTCGAAGCCTGTGAAGCTCTCCGAGAAAAACGCCGTTGTCTACGGCCTCAACACCGTCGTCATCCGGAAGAAACCACTCGAGGAACCCGCCCGCGGGGCGGGACAGAGGGAGCTCAACGAAGAGGTCCTCGATGCCGGGCTGTGCACCGGCTGCGGCGCCTGTGTCGGTCTCTGTCCCTACCAGGCGATCCACGGCGACGCCACGGTGGCCCTCCACCGCTGCGACATCAGGACGGGCCGCTGCTGGGCCTTCTGCCCGCGCACGAAGGTCGATCCCGCGGCCCTGCGGAGCATTGCGGCGCTCGGTGCGGACTGGACGGCGGAGCTCGGACCGGTGCGGGGATTATACCTCTGCCGGGCAAGGGACGGTGCGAACCGTGGGGCCGCGCAGCATGGCGGCACGGTGACGGCGCTGGTGCGGTTGGCGCTGCAGGAGGGGATGATCGCCGCGGCCGTCCTGACGGGACCGGGCGAGCGGCTGCTCCCGCGCCCCCTGACCGTCACGGACCCCGGAAAAGTCCCGGAGACGGGGAAGAGCCGCTTCGTCGCTTCTCCGGTCCTCGCGGAGTTCAACCGGGCCGCGCGGGAAGGGGCGGGGCCGATCGGCCTGGTTGCCACCCCCTGCCAGGCGCTGTCCGTCGCGAAGCGCAAGCTGTCGGGCCGGAACCTGGGGGATGCGGCTGTCGACCGCCTCGGCCTGATGGTCGGGCTCTTCTGCGGCTGGGCGCTCTCCTGGCGGGGCCTGTCGGGTCTCCTGTCGGGGAAGCTGAATCTGGAGGCGGTCTCCGCCATGGATGTCCCCCCCAGCAAGTATCGCCGCCTGGAAGTGACGGCGCAGGGGGCGCCGCTGCACATCCCCATTGACGAAGTCCTCCCGATCGTCCGCCGTTCCTGCCTCTCCTGCGACGACATGACGGCCGAGTACGCCGATCTTTCCGTCGGTTCGGCGCGCCTGCCGGAGGGATGGGACGAGGCGCGGCACTGGAACCAGATGATCGTCCGCACGCCGCGCGGCGAAGCGCTCGTGGAGCTGGCGCGCCGCCGGGAGGTGCTGGAATTCCGGGAGGTCCCCGAAGGGAACCTTGAACGCCTGAAGAGCGCCTCCCTCAGGAAGAAGCAGGCCGCCCGGGAGGCGGAGGCAAAGAGGTCTTAGATGCCGAAACTCAGCGACAACAGCGCAGGCGACGAGCGCCTGCTGATGGGGAACGAGGCGATCGCGCGGGGCGCCCTGGAGGCGGGCCTGCAGGTCGCCGCCGGCTATCCCGGGACCCCGTCCTCCGAGATCGTCGATTCGCTTTCGAAGGCCGCCGGCGACGTCCCCCTGTACGTCGAGTGGTCCGCCAACGAAAAAGTCTCGATGGAAGTGGCGGCCGCGGCGTCCTTCGCGGGCCTCCGCAGCCTCTGCGCGATGAAGCAGAACGGGATCAACGTGGCGTCCGACTTTCTGCTGCACCTCGCCGGTTCCGGCATCCGCGGCGGCATGGTGATCGTGAGCTGCGACGACCCCGGGGCGCTTTCGAGCGTCAACGAAGGCGAGTCGCGGCATTTCGCGCGGCTGGTCGAAATCCCCCTCCTGGAGCCTGGCGAATTCCAGGAGGCGAAGGACATGACCCGCTGGGCTTTCGAGCTGTCCGAGCAATTGGGGACGCCGGTGATGCTCCGGAGCGTGACGCGGATGTCCCACGCCAGCGGCATCGTCCGTTTCGATTCCCTTCCCGGAAAGCCCAGGCGCGCCGTCTTCCGTTGCGAGGGCTTCATGCTCGACACGGACGAGGGACCGATGGTGAGCGCTCCCGTCGGCTACCGCCACGAGATGCAGCAGGAGCGGATCCGCCGGGCGCGGGAGCTTTTCGAGGCGAGCCCGTTCAACACCTACGAAGGTCCGGAACGGCCCGAACTGCTTGCCGTGACCTGCAGCGCCGCCGCCCTCTACTGCCGGGAGGCCGTCTCCATGCTGGGTGCCGCCGGGCGGGTGGGCATCCTCAAGATCGGGACGACCTGGCCGCTGCCCGTCGGCCTCGTGAAGATGCGCCTCGCCGCGGCGGAGAAGGTGATCTTCGTCGAGGAGATCCTGCCCTTCCTGGAAGAAAACGTAAAGGTGATCGCTGCCGAGTCGGCGAGGGAGATCGGCGTCAAGACCTTTTACGGAAAGAACGAGGGGACACTGCCGATGAACGGCGAGCTCAACCCCGACCGGGTCGCCGCCGCGATGGCGGGGATTCTCGGGATTCCCTTCGGGGATCCGGCGGCGGATTACCGCCGGCAGGCGGAAGCAGCCGCGGAGGCGATGGCGCCGCAACGGGGCCAGACCTTCTGTCCGGGCTGTCCGCACCGCGCCTCCTTCTGGCTTCTCCAGGAGGCGCTTCATCTCGACAACCGGAAGGGATTCGTCTGCGGGGACATCGGCTGCTATTCGCTGGCGCTGCTTCCCTGCGGGTTCAACTCCCTGAAGACTCTGCACGCCATGGGCTCGGGCATGGGGATCGCAAGCGGATTCGGCAAGCTGGGAGCCTTCGGCATGGACCAGCCTGTCGTCACCGTCTGCGGCGACTCCACCTTCTATCATGCGGTCCTGCCGGCCCTGATCAACGCCATCCACCACCGGGCGGACGTCCTGATGGCGATCCTGGACAACAGCGGCACGGCGATGACGGGATTCCAGCCCCATCCGGGGAGCGCCGTCAACGCGCTGGGCGAGCCGGCCCCGCACGTCGACATCGAGACCCTGTGCCGGTCCCTCGGCGTCAGCGTGGAGGTGCGGGATCCCTTCGACCTCGCCGAGACGCGCCGCGCCGTCAACCGCCTGCTCGAGCAGGGGGGCGTGCGCGTTCTGGTGCTGCGCCAGAGTTGCGCGCTGAGCCCGGCAAAGCGGGCGAAGAGGGCCTTCCGGGTGCATGTCGACGACGCCGCCTGCCTGGGGGAGTCCTGCGGCTGCGGCCGTTTCTGCACGCGGGTATTCCGCTGCCCCGGGCTCCTGTGGGACAAGGCCGCCGGGAAGGCGCGGATCGACGAGGTGATCTGCGCCGGCTGCGGGATCTGCTCCTTCATCTGCCCGCAGGGTGCGATCGTGAAGGAGGTGCCCTGAACATGGCGCGGGAAGGTTTTTCGAAGGACCCCTTCAACATCGTCATCACCGGCGTGGGCGGCCAGGGCAATGTCATGGCGTCCCGCGTGCTGGCGAACATGCTCGCCGCGGCGGGCTACCGCATCACGATCGGCGAGACTTTCGGCGCCTCGCAGCGCGGCGGCTCGGTGATGAGCCACATCCGGGTGTCGCGTACCTCCGTCTGGAGTCCCCAGATCCCCTCCGGCGGGGCGGACATCGTCGTTTCGCTCGAACCCATCGAGGCGCTCCGCGTGCTTCCGGCCTACGGGAATCGGCAGGTGCGGGTCTTTACCAACACCCGGCCGATCTACCCCGTCGGCGTCATTGCCGGCGAGCAGGACTATCCGGAGTCGGCCGCGCTCGAACAGGCGATCGCGGGCCTGTGTTCGGGGCTGTGGCTGGTCGATGCGACGGACCGGGCCGTGGCCCTGGGAAACCCCATTCTCGCCAACATCGTCATGATTGGCGCCCTGTGCACCATCGGGGAACTGCCCGTGGGACGGGACGCCTTCCGCAACGTGGTCGCCCGGACCCTGCCTGCGGAGAAACTGGATGTGAACCTGCAGGCCTACGATGAGGGCGGCCGGATTCTTCGCCGGTGCAGTTGACAGCGCCGGAAAACGCATTATTTTGAGTCATATTTTCCTATCGAGGTGAACCATGTCCGACGAATTCAAGGCCGTGAAACTGACCGACCGTGTCTGGTGGGTGGGGGCGATCGACTGGAATATCCGCGATTTCCACGGCTACACGACCAAACGCGGCAGCACCTACAACGCCTATCTGATCCTCGCCGACAAGGTCACGCTTGTCGACACCGTCAAGGCGCCCTTCATGGACGAGATGATGGCGAGAATCGCCTCCGTCATCGATCCCGCGAAAATCGAGTACGTCATCTCCAATCACTCCGAACTCGACCACTCCGGCAGTCTGCCCAGGGTGGCTGCGGCCGTCAAACCGGAAAAGGTTTTCGCCTCGTCCGCCGGCGCCAAGACTCTGGGGGAGATCTTTCACGAAGGCCCTGCGATCACGCCCGTGAAGGACGGGGAGACCCTGAGCCTCGGAAACCTGACGCTGCAATTCCTCGAGACGCGCATGCTCCACTGGCCGGACAGCATGTTCGTCTACCTGGTGGAGGAGAAGCTCCTGTTCTCGCAGGACGCCTTCGGGATGCACCTGGCGACCAGCGAGCGTTTCGCCGACGAAATCGACCCATCGATCCTCCGCTATGAGGCGGCGACCTACTATGCGAACATCCTCATGCCCTATTCACCCCTCGTGTCGAAGCTGATCGACCGGGTGGAGAAGCTGGGGCTTTCCTTTGCGATGATCGCGCCCGACCACGGACCCATCTGGCGGAAGGATGCGGCGACGATCATCGACCGCTACGAACGTTGGGCGGCGCGGACGCCATCCCGGAAAGCCGTGGTCTGCTACGCGACCATGTGGCACAGCACGGAGATGATGGCGCGGGCGGTTGCGGAAGGATTGGCCGCGAACGGCATTTCCGTGCAGTTCATGTCGATGGACGTCCATCATCGCAGCGACGTGGCGTACGAACTCCTCGACGCGGCCGCGTTTCTGGCGGGATCGTCGACGCTCAACAACAACCTGCTCCCGCAGATGGCGGACGTGATGTCCTACGTCAGGGGGCTGCGGCCCGCCCGCCTGATCGGCGCATCCTTCGGGTCCTACGGATGGAGCGGCGAGTCCGTCAGGCAGCTTCAGGACATCCTGTCGGAGATGAAAGTGGAACTGGTCGCGGACGGGATCCGGGCGAGGCACGTGCCGGATGCGTCGACACTCCAGACGTGCTACTCTCTGGGAAAACTCACCGCGGAGAAGATGCAGGAAAAGATCAGATCGTAAGGATCCGTGGGTCATTCAGAAAAGACAGCAGGAGGGCATCATGGGAAAATACGTGTGCGGTATCTGCGGCTATGTGTACGATCCGGCGGTCGGCGACCCCGATAACGGCGTCGCTGCGGGGACCCCGTTCGACAAGCTTCCGGATGGGTGGGTCTGTCCCCTTTGCGGAGCGGGCAAGGAAGAGTTCTCCCCGGAATAAGCTCGGGGGTGGGGCGGCATGGACAAGGTGAAGGATGCCCTGCATCAGGCCTACACGGGTGAGGCGAAGGCGGCCCTGCGGCTGAAGGCGTATGCGGAAAAGGCCGAGGTCGAGGGCCTCAAACAGATCGCGAAGCTCTTCCGCGTGATCGCCCTGTCGGAAGAGATCCACGGGCTGCGGGCGCTGCGGGTCCTCCGGGAGGTCGGCAGGACCGAGGAAAACCTCGCCGCAAGCTTCGCGTCGGAACAGAAGGTGGCGGGCGTCGCCTACGATGCCTTCATCCGCGAGGCCGAAGCCGCGGGAGACCGGGCGGCGGTGCTTCACTTCAGCCAGAGCAGGGACGTCGAAGAGGGGCATGCCAAGCTCTACAAGGAGGCGATGAACCACCTCCTGGAGGAGCGCGAGACGAGCTATTTCGTCTGCGAGGTCTGCGGGTACGTGTCCGACGGCGTTCTTCCCGCCGCCTGCCCCGTCTGCGGGGCGCCGAAGGAGCAGTTCCTGCCCTTCACGTAGGGGCGCTTTTCGGAGAGTGCAAACGGCGGCCGCGGCGGATTTCCGCCGCGGCCGTTTTTCTTGCGGATCTTTGATCCCCGTCAAAGACGAAACCGGCGGGTGTTGCTATCGTAAGGCCAACAGAATCCGAGAGACCAAGGAGACCATCATGAAGACTGTAAGAAAGATCGTGGAAATCGACGAGAGCAAGTGCGACGGCTGCGGGCTGTGCGTCCCCTCCTGCGCGGAAGGCGCAATCCGGATCGTCGACGGCAAGGCGAAGATCAAGGCGGAGAACTTCTGCGATGGGCTCGGCGCCTGTCTGGGCGAGTGCCCGCGCGGGGCCCTGCGGATCGTGGAGCGGGAGGCGGAGGCCTTCGACGAAGAAGCCGTGAAGCGGGAACGATCCGCGGCACACGACCACCGGCATGCCGGGCCGGATCTGCCCTGCGGATGCCCGTCGACGCACCTGAAGACCTGGGCGCCGCAACGCTCGTGCGAAGAGGCGAATCGGCCCGCGGTGCAGGCTCCGTCGCCGTCTTCCTCCGAGCTCCGTCACTGGCCGGTGCAGATCCGCCTGGTGCCGCCGACGGCGCCGTTCCTGAAGGGGGCGCATCTGCTGGTGGCCGCCGATTGCACGCCCGTTGCATATCCGCGCTTCCACGAAGACTTCCTGAAGGGGAAGGTCGTCCTCATCGGGTGCCCGAAGTTCGACGATGCCGAGATGTATACGCAGAAGTTCGCGCAGATCTTCGAGAAGGCCGACCTGCGCAGCGTAACGGTCGTCGTCATGGAGGTTCCCTGCTGCCAGGGACTGCCGGCGATCGTCCGCAAGGGCATGGAGGCGGCGGGAAAGAAGGTCCGTCTGGAGAAGGTCGTCGTGGCGGCAGACGGCGAGATCCTCAGCCGGGAGTTGCTGTCACGGGGCTGAGGCCCCGCCGTTCCGTCAGCCTTCGAGGACCCGGCGGAGCTTCCGGGACAGTTCGGGGATATTGAAGGGCTTCTGGATGAAGTCCCGGCAGCCGCTGTCGATCGCGAGACGGACCTGGTTGTTCTCGGCGTAACCGCTCGCAAGCAGGATCTTCACGTCGGGATTGCACTCTTTGAGCGCCGAGACGACATCCGTGCATTTCATGCCGGGCATGATCATGTCCAGAACGACGATCCGGATCTCTTTCGCCTTCTGACGGTAGATCTCCAGGGCCGCCGCCGCGCCGCGGGCGGTGATGACACGGTAGCCGAGCGCCATGAGGATTTCCCGGCCGACTTCGAGGATGACGTCCTCGTCGTCCGCGAACAGCACCGTTTCCGATCCCCGGAAGACATCTGCGACCTCCTCCGGCTGCCTCTGGGCAGCGCTCTTGTCCGACGCCGGCAGGTAGATGTTGAACGTGGCGCCGGAACCTTTTTCACTGTAGACATTGAAGATGCCGCCGTGTTTCTTGACGATGCCGTAGCTCGTGGCGAGCCCCAGGCCCACCCCCTTGCCGTCGCCGCGCGTCGTGAAGAAGGGATCGAAAATCCGGCTCATGGTCTCCCCGTCCATGCCGGCGCCCGTGTCCGTCACGGAGATCTTGACGTAGCGTCCGGCCGGCACCCGGTACGGTTTCACATAATCCTCGTCGAGGACGGTATTGGCCGTGCTGATGTAGAGGCTCCCCCCTTCGGGCATCGCCTGCCAGGCGTTGACGAAGAGATTCAGGAGGACCTGCTCGATCTGGCCCGCGTCCGCCTCGACGATCGACGGATGACGATCGAGGCGCGAGTGGACCTGGATGTCTTTTTTCGTCCTCTTGAAGATCTCAAGCGTCTTCTTCACGATCTCGTTGATGTCGCAGGCGACCATCTCGCATTTCTCGCCCCGCGCGAAGCTCAGCAGCTGTTTCGTGAGGGCCGCTCCGCTCGCCACCATCTGTTCGATGCCCTGCAGGCGTTCGTAGTTCGGATTGCCGGAATCGGCGCCCATCATCATGAGGGAGACGTGTCCCTGGATCACCATGAGGATGTTGTTGAAGTCGTGAACGATCCCGCCGGCCATCGTCCCCAGGGCGTCCATTTTCTGCGCCAGATAGAACTGGCTCTCCAGCCGCTTCCGCTCCGCGATGTCGCGGCAAAAGGCGACGGCATATTCCCGGTCGCCGATGCGGGAATAACTGGCTTTCACCTCGAAGGGAAGCGTCTTGCCGTCTCTGCGGATGAAATAGGATTCGTAGATCAGGGCGCCGCGGGCCCGGAGATCGTTCCAGGTCGCCTGCCAGCCGCGCGCGGCGATGCGTGAATCGATCTCCGCGACGTTCTTGGCGAGCAGTTCCTGACGGCTGTACTCGAAGGAAAAGCAGGCGGATTCGTTGACCTTCAGGATCCCGCCGGAGGCATCGAGCCAGAGAATGGCGTCCGAAGCCCGATCGATCGACAGCTGCGTAAAACGCAAGGTTTCTTCGGCCTTCTTGAGTTCGGAGATATCCTTGGAGACGACGGCGACGCCGAGAATACGGTCGTCGCCCCCGTGCTTCCTCATGGGGCTGAAGGTCCGCAGGAAATAGCACCCGTCCCGGCTGCTCCGGTGCTCGCGCTTGACCGAAAGGCCGGTTTCGTAGACGCTGCGGACCGTCTTTTCGAAGTCTCCCCTGGAGCCCTCGGGATGAAGCTCCGCATAGGTTTTCCCGAGGATCTGCTCGCCCGGGAGATTCATGCGGCGGAAATGGACTTCATTGAGGAAAAGATAGCGGCACTGGCGGTCCACGATATAAATGGAATCGGTCGTCGAGTCCACCAGCGATCGGCAGACATCGGAAATCCACCGGCGGTCGTCGTCTTGTGTCAGTTCTTCAAACTGCCTCCGAAGCTGCTCGTAGCTCGCCTTGGCGCCCATGGACGTTCTTGTTCCTCCTGTTCATGGCCGGTCGGCCTGAAAGTCGGAAAAAAGCACATCTCATACAGGTACGGGGAGACGCTGCAGTACATCCGCGATGACATTCCGCTCGTTTCGCCCGGTGAGGCGGGCCTCCGTTTTCAGAAGGAGGCGGTGCGCCAGCACGGGTTCCGCCAGGAACTGGATGTCGTCGGGCAGCACGTAACCGCGGCCGCGGGATGCGGCGAGCGCCTGGGACGCCGCCTGCAAAGCGAGGGCGCCGCGCGGCGACACCCCCAGACGAACGTCTTCGTGCTGCCGCGTGAAGCGGCAGAGGGAGACGACGTAGCGGCGGATCGACGGCTCGATGAAGATCTCACGGCAAATCTGCTGCAGGTGGGACATCCGCTGCGGGTCGATCAGACGCTGCAGGCTCTCTTCCGGGTCGGCCTGCTGCAGATCCCGGAGGATCGTTTCCTCCTCTTCTTCCGAGGGATAGCCGAGGCGGATATTCATCATGAATCGGTCCATCTGCGCCTCGGGAAGGGGGAACGTCCCTTCCAGCTCGACGGGGTTCTGCGTTGCGAGAAGCAGGAAGGGCCTGGGAAGGGGGATGCTTTCCCTGTCGACCGTGACCTGCCTTTCCTGCATGCATTCCAGCAGGCAGGACTGCGTGCGCGGGAGGGCCCGGTTGATCTCGTCGACGAGCACGACGTTGGCCATGATGGGGCCGGGACGGTATTCAAACTCCGACCGTTTCTGATTGAAGTATTCGACGCCCGTTACGTCGGACGGCAGGAGATCCGGCGTACACTGGATCCTCTTGAAGGAGAGCCCCATGGCCTTGGCGGAGGTCCTGGCGAGGCGGGTCTTTCCGACGCCCGGGACATCTTCGATCAGGACATGCCCTTCGCAAAGGAAGGCAAGGAAGAGAAGCTCGACGGCCCGGTCTTTGCCGATGACGACTTTGCCGACACCGGAGACGAATCTCTCCATCGCGTCCTGAACGTCCTTCCAGGAAGAGCCGGCCTCCGCCGGCATGCGATCCATCGTCCGCTAAGCCTCCTTAGACTTTCTTCCGGCATTGAACAGCCGATGCCTGCAAACCTTTTTCCAGCTAAGGGACATCTTGTCAAGGGCTTCTTTGCAGGGAAGAACGGGCCCGTAGCGCGCGCTGGCGAATTGATGGGTGATGAAGGTGAATTCCCAGCGCAGGTCCGGATAGATTTCCACGAGCCGGCGCAGAAAATCGTACGGCGTCTGGTCCGGATGCCGGAAAATGCCGGCGGCCCCGGCCCATTTCTCCATCCGCAGGTAGATCCTCCGCGCGATCGAGAGGGGATCTGCAGTCGTGACGCCGGGCAGGCGGCGGCGCCGTCGGAGGAGCGTCCTTGTCCGGGAAAGGGCCCGCTGCAGGAGCCTCCGCAGCGATGACAGGAAGTCCGACCAAAAGGTCTCTCCCGTCGGTTCGAGCCGGATGTCCGATCCTGAAGCGAAGCGCCGGCCGATCCATTCGAAGAGCTGGAGGCAGGTGCGCCAGACGGCGGCGAGAAGAAGACTCAGCCAGCCCAGTCCGACGAGGAAGCGCAGAACGCTCCGCGTTTCATCGGAGATATGCAGCCACTGGACCCAGGCATTCGGGTCTTCTTTCGGGCCGGGGGCCGGCATGCCGCCAGGCATGGGGCCTGTGTCCGGTGCAGGAAGGATTCGGGCGAGAAGTTCGAGAAGCCAGCGGAAGACGCGGATGACGGCCTCGGTGGCCGCGATTCCCAGCGCCAGCAGCCGGTCGAGCAGGTCGGGGTGAAGCAGGAGCGCGATCGCTCCGGCGAGCAGCAGCGTCACGAAAAGGCCCCCCGCCAGCAGAGAAAACCAAGTCAGACGGCCATGTCCTTCGAGGAGCGACATCTCCCGGAAACGGATGGCCGAGAGTCCCGTCAGACCTGAGACGAAGAAGACGGGGAGCAGGGCCAGGGCGGGCTGCGTGTCGACGCCGAACTGGCTTGCCGCGGCGACGGCGAGGACGAACACGAGAAAGCCGAACTGGAACGAACTGACCATTGCGGAAAATTCAACGGGTCGCCGCCCCGCCCGCCCGCCGATGATCCAGCACGCCGCGCAGGCGACGACCGTCACGAATTCCGGCGTCAGGCCGAAGAAGACGGAAAAGAAACCGCCCGCCGCCGTCTTCAGCCATTGTGGATCCGACCAGGGGAAGGACGCATACAGCTGCGTCTTCAGCAGAAGCGCCGTTCCGGCCGTCCCGGCGGCCGTGCTGATTGCGCCGTGCAGAAGCGGGTGGCGGCGGCGCATTGCAGGTAGACGATGGACCAGGCAGGACAGCACGTAAAGCGAAAGAATCCAGCCGACCGGCAGGTTCGAAAGCCCGGGATGGTGACGGAGGAAGATCAGCACGGCGCAGACGGCCGAACCCTGGATGAGAAGAAGCGCGACGAGCGGGACGACATTTCCGACAGCGCTCATCGGGACGCCTCGGAAATGCGGACGGCATCGCCGGTTGCGCCGGAGGGCGGTTGTGTCTTTCCCTCGACGGGGACCATGGTGATGCGATAGCCGCGGGCCTTCAGATCGGCGAGCGTCGCCTGGGGGATGTCTGCGGACGAGCCCGTCACAAGGACGAAACAGGAGCCCGACGGGAGGGTCCGGGCCGCCGCGGAAAGAAGCGTATCGAGGGAGCCGCTCGCCCGCGGGGTGGCCTTGGCAAGGGACTCCAGGATTTCCACCAATTGCGAGCGGCTCCCGCTGGGAGGGACGGCGATCGGCCGGCCGGTGTCCGCTGAACGGGTGTTCGCGTAGAGCCCCGGCTGGGCTTCGCTTTTTCCTGCGTGGAACGCGACAGTGGCGACCGTGCTGATTCCCAGCTCGAATGCTTCAGCGCGGAAGGCCTCGCCGCTTCCAAAACTCTCCACGTCAAAAAAAAGCGCGATCTTTTTCGTTGTCGTGGGTTCGAAGATCTTGCGTTTCAATCCCTGCCCGCGGGCGCTGGCCTTCCAGTGGATGTGGCGCAGGCCGTCGGAAGGGATGTGATCCCGGATCCCGAAGGGCCTCGTGGGATCGGTGCAGATCCTTCGCTCCGTTTTTTCGTCGCCCAGCATCTGCAGGGCCGGGAGGGGAAGCTTCGCCAGCGGAAGAAGCCGGGGATAAACCAGCACCGTCTCCGCCGCCGGAAACTCGAGGGATGCCGTGTAAAGACCGAAGATGTCGCCGCTCGTGACGCGAAGATTTTCCAGCGGATAGAAACCCCGCCGCCGGCAGAGCATCCGATACGTCCAGCGGGCGCGGTTGCGGCCGGGCAGGAACAGGGACACTTCCACAGCGTCCTGGCGACCGGAGGAGGAAACGGCGCCCTCCGCCGAGGATCGCAGTTCTCCGGGGATGGGGTTCTCCAGGCGGACCCATGGCAGGGCAAGCCACTTGCCGTTGCGGAGAGAGATTTCCATCGAAATCTCTTCGCCGGGGAAGGCGCGGCGCCGTTCGAGGGTCCTTCCGCAGAACAGGCGGACGAGGCAATGCCGGCTCCACAGCCGGCACAGCACTGCGAAGGACAGAAGCAGCAGGGTCATGGCCAGGATCGGTCGCTGCCCGTACCAGGAGGCGAATACGGCCATGGCCGCAAGGAGGAGAAGCGCGGGGCGGGTCCAGAGCGCGCCGGCCGGCTGCAGGGTTATGCCCCCCTGGGGCCCCTTTTCCGCCGTCGCCATACCGACGCCGAATCCCGCTTCCATCGAACGCGCATTCATGCGAATGCCTCTTTAGTGAAAACCGCCAGGACAGACGCTGTCCTGACGCCCAAACCCGGCCCGGTGCGGCTGCGCCGTTTCTTCCGGTGACGGAAAGGGCCGGAAAAGACGGAGCTCATTTTGAAAATGGTGAAAAAATCTTTGAAATCGTTAACGAAATACAGATTGTATGAATATTTGTGGCGCCTTTTATATCGAATTGGGGGAAGGTTGTCAAATAAATTTTTTTCCGGAATCCGATACATATCTTGATAAATAGTTATGCGAGCTCTCACCGGGAAAATTCTGTTGCAGGTTCCCGGCAGCCGCTTTCCCCGGAGCGGACGAGCGCCAGCTTGGCCAGGGGCGGAGTAAGCAGCATGTTGATGACCGTGCTGGCCAGCAGCGCATTGAAAAGAAGCGGGCCGAAGGAGGGGAATGCCTGGCGCGCCACGAAGGCCAGACCCAGGGTGAGCCCCGCCTTGGGCAGAAGCACGAATCCGGGATACTTCCGCAGCGCTTCCGGGGCGTCGGCGACGGCGGCGCCGATTCTGGCACCCGCATACTTTCCAATCTTGCGCCCCGCCATGATCAGCGCCACGAGGGCTGCCGCCGCATTCAGCGCCGCGACGTCCACGTACATGCCGCTGAGGACGAAGAAGAGTGCGAAGAGCGCTTCTTCGACGCGTTCGAGGACGGTGAGCATTTCTTCGCGGCCGGAGCGGTTGGCGACCACGAATCCCGCTGTCATGTTGGCCAGGATGGAGGAAAGGCCCCACGTCTCCGCCGCCGTGGTCAGGACCAGGATGCCCGCAAACACGGCGGCCAACAGTGCCCCCCTTCCCCGGATTCTGTCAAGTCCCTTTATCAGAAGCCAGCCGAACGCCGTGCCCGCGGAAAGGGACCCGAGGATGTGAAAAAGCGGGGCGGCCAGCATGTTTCCCAGTCCCTCAATCTGCTGCCCGTCAACCAGAGCCCGGCCGATGTCGAGAGAGCAGGCAAAGGCGATGACGGTGATGGCGTCCGTCAGGGCGAGGACTGCAAGGCAGGTTGTGGTGACCGATCCCCTTGCACGGCATTCGTGGACGATTGCCACGATTGCGGCGGGTGCGGAAGATACGGCAATAGCGCCGAGAACCAGTCCCATGGGGACGAATGTCGCGAAAAACCCCCTGCCGCCGGGTACGCTCAGGACGAAAGGACCCAGACCGGCGACGAGCAGGAAACTGAAGAAGAAAGGCGTCACTCCCTGGAAGACGGTGATGCTGACGATGGCCTTGCCGAGTTGCCGCACGGCCTTGAGGCGCAGGCCGCCGCCGATCATATAGGAAACGACGCCGAGGACGACCGGTACGATGAAACTCAGCTTGTCTACCGCGGCCTGCGAAATAGCGTGGGATGCCGACGGATTCAGAAGCATTCCAGCGATCAGGTATCCGGTGATGCGGGGAAGGTGCAGGCGGGCCGCAAGGCCGCCGGCCGCGAAGCCGGCAACGAGCATGAGAGCCGTCAGAATGACAGCGTCCATCTCCATCTCCGCAACAGGGTTTGTCAACCGGTATTCGGTGCGATGGATCAAGTGACGCGTACGTGACGTTTTGAAATGTGCCACAGGTGCGCGGACTTATCAAGGGGACGATTTCACCGAAAGGATGCGCATCGAATGATCGGACCTGAAGAGGAGCGGTCCCGGGACAGATTCCGGAGGTGCACAAAGAAGCGGTCGCTTACTCTCCTCCCGAGCGAATTCTTCCAGGGCCCATCATTTTTGTGGTATGCACTGACGCGGCCGGCAGCCCGAGAACGTACGCGCGGTCAAAAGACATGACTGACACACGATACCTGAAATCGATACGTTACGCCTCCTTTCTGAAGATCCTGGGCGGCAGCGACCACGCCGTGATGGTCCTCATCGCCATATTGGTCGGTGTATTGAGCGGTTACGGCGCCATCGTTTTCCGTTACATGATCCGTCTCGTGCAATGGCTGTTCTTCGGTCCCGGCGGCGCCACGTTTCTCGAGACGGTCTCGGCTGCGCCCCTGTACGTCAAGATCCTTGCACCCGCGCTCGGAGGGCTCATCATCGGCCCGATCATCTTTTTCATCGCCCGCGAGGCCCGCGGTCCGGGTGTCACGGAAACCATGGAAGCCGTGGCTCTTCGCGGCGGCAGGATCAGAAAACGGGTGAGCATCGTGAAGATCCTCACCTCGGCCGTCTGCATCGGTTCGGGAGGCTCGGCGGGACGTGAGGGACCGATCGTTCAGATCGGTGCCGGCATCGGCTCCATGTGCGGCCAGCTGCTGCACGTTTCCACGGACCGCCTGCGCACGCTGGTGGCCTGCGGCGCCGCTGGCGGTATCGCCGCCACGTTCAACGCGCCGATTGCCGGGGTGATGTTCGCCATGGAAATCATCCTGGGCAATTACGGAATATCGTCCTTCAGTCCCATCGTCGTTTCTTCGGTGGTGGCCACGGCGGTTTCCCGCGCCCATCTGGGCAATTATCCGGCCCTCGTCGTCGCGAAATACAACCTCGTGGCGTCATGGGAACTTGCCCCGTACATGGTCCTTGGGGTTTTCTGCGGGGCCGTCGCCGTCCTGTTCACCGTCGTCCTTCACAAGACGGAAGACGCTTTCAGCAAACTCAAAATGCCGGATTACCTGAAACCTGCCGTCGGCGGGCTGCTCGTAGGCCTTATCGGAATCGTTTTTCCCGAGGTCTTCGGGGTCGGATACGACGTGATGGACATGGCCGTATGGGAACGCCTCCCCTGGTTTTCGCTGTTCGGGCTCGTGTTCTTGAAGATCGCCGCCACGTCCTTCACCATCGGATCGGGCGGGGCCGGCGGAGTCGTCGTCCCCTCGCTTTACATCGGCGCCATGGCGGGGGGCTTCTTCGGCTGGGCCGTTCACGGGCTCTTCCCCGGCGCGGCGACTTCGGGCGCATACAGCCTCGTGGGAATGGGGGCCCTCCTGGCGGGGACTTCCCACGGTCCCATGCACGCCATTCTCCTTCTGTTCGAATTGACCGGTAACTACCAGATCATCCTTCCGCTCATGCTGTCCTGCTTTCTGAGCTACATCGTCGCGTCTGAAATTCGGAAGGGCTCGATCTTCACATTGCCTCTGCTGAAAAAGGGCATCGACCTGCAGGCGGGCCGCGAAGCGAACATCATGAGGTATCTGAAAGTCCGTGACGCCATGGCGCGAAACGTGGAGACGATTCCCCAGAGCCTGAACCTCAGGGAATTTCTGAAGAGGGCCATGGCGAGCAAGCATACCAACTTCCCCGTCGTCGACGACGAGGGACGGCTCGCCGGGATCGTCGATTTTCAGGATTTCAAGGACCTCATTTACGAAGAGGCGCTGGGCGACCTGATCGTTGTGCGGGACATCGTAACCGAGAAGGTCCTCACCGTTACCGAGGACGAGAGCCTCGAAACGGTGCTCGAGCGGATCGGCTTCCGCAACATCGAGCAGCTTCCCGTAGTCGACCGCGACGACCCCGGACGGATCGTCGGGGTCATCTCTCGCCACGATATCTTCTCCGCCTACAACAAGACCCTCGTCAAGCGCTCTCCGGGGGATGAGATTCGCCGCGTCTAGCATCGGTCTTCCGCCGCCGCGATATTTGCATTCCACCGGCGTCGGTGATAGGGTCCCGCTTCAAGGGGCCTTCGGCACGGTCGTTCCGCACGCCCCGCAGAACGCCTCCTCGGTTTCAAGGTTTCCTCCTATGAAGCATCGTCCGCTGGTTGCGTATTTTCTGATCGTCTTCGGATTCGGCTGGGGATTGCCGGCCCTCGCTTTCCTGGTTTCGGGCGTTTTCGAGGGCTATGACGTGAGCATTCCGCAGTACAGCCTGCTCCAGTACTTCATCGCCTGGTCGCCCGCACTGGCGGCCCTCATCGTTGTCGGGAGCGTGCAGGGCGCGCCGGGACTGAAGGACTACGCGGTCCGTCTTGTTCACTGGCGGGCGGATGCCACATGGTCCCTTTTCATCCTGCTCGGCGTCCCTTTCCTGTATCTGCTCGCGGCACTGTTCGGCCGGCTGCTGGGCGAACCGGCGGCTGCCGCGTCCGGTGACCCACAGCCCGCCTTCGCCGCCGCCCTCCTCGCGGGCAGCACGCTGCCCTGGGGAGAAATCGGCTGGCGCGGCATCGCGCTTCCCCTGCTGCAGCGGCGTTTCGTAGGCCTTGTCGCCGCGGTCCTTATGGGCGTCATCTGCGGCCTCTGGCAGCTCCCGGCCTATTTCATGGGCGAATATGGTGACGCGGCATCGTCTTTTTCCCCGGCGGCCGCCGCGGGCCTCTTCCTGCTGCAGGCAGTGGCGCTGTCCGTCGTACTGACCGTCCTCTACAATGCCACGGGCGGCAGCATCCCGCTTGCCTTCCTGACTTCCTGGCTCGTGCGGATTCCCTATCCCTGGGGAGAACAGGCGGATGGGATGATCGTTCAATCCCTGGGACTGGCGGCGGCGGCCGTCGTCATGGTCGTGTTGCTGGGAAAACGCTACCTTGGCCACGAAAACCTGCACACCGAAATCACGCCCGGCCGGTATTCGCTCTAGGGCCGCATGCCGGCATGACGGATGCTGAATCCGCCGCGTCACCCCGGGCCGCGCCCGCTTGCAAAATCACGCCCGAGGGGATACAAAGGGCGACATTCCCGGGCATTTCACCGGATTGCGGAGGTTTCCCATGGGGCTTGTCCTGAGGTGGCTGGTGTTGACGGTGGCGATCCTGGCGGCTTCCTATCTGATCGAGGGGATCCACGTCGCGGGGTTCTTCTCCGCCTTCTTTGCGGCGGCGGTCCTAGGCGTCCTGAACGCCTTTCTGCGGCCGGTGCTGATCCTTCTCACGCTGCCCGTCAACGTGCTGACCTTCGGACTCTTCACGTTCATCATCAACGCCGTGCTGCTCCTGATGGTGTCGGGCGTCATCTCCGGCTTCGAAGTCCGCGGGTTCTGGACGGCCGTGTTTGGCTCCCTCGTCGTCAGCATCGTGAGCTGGTTGCTCAACGTCTTCATCGGGCGGGGCGGGCGGGTCGAGCGCATCGACACCATCGACCTCCGGAAGGGAAGGGGAGGGCGCTGGGAATGAGCGGAGCCGCGGAACTCACCCCCGCGATGCGCCAGTACCTCCGAATCAAGGAGCAGCACAAAGACTGCATCCTCTTCTTCCGCATGGGGGACTTTTACGAGATGTTTTTCGAGGACGCGGTCCTTGCCGCGAAACTCCTCGAAATCACGCTCACCTCCCGCAACAAGGGCAAGGAAGACGCCGTTCCGCTGTGCGGCGTTCCCTATCACGCAGGCGGCGCGTACATCGCCAAGCTCATCGACAAAGGCTACAAGGTGGCGGTCTGCGAGCAACTCGAAGACCCCAAATCCGCCAAGGGCGTGGTCAAGCGCGACGTGGTCAGGATCGTCACGCCGGGCGTCGTCGTCGATCCCGAAAACCTGGAGGCCAAGGAAAACAATTTCCTCGCCGCGCTCTGCCAGAGAGGCGAGAACCTGGGGCTCGCCTTCGTCGACATCTCGACCGGCGAATTCCGCATCGCGGAGTCCGCGGAACGGGAATTCCTGATCGAGGAAATCGGCGGGCTCGCATTCCGCGAGGTCCTTCTGGAGCAGGGCCGCGAGGGGATGCTGCTGAAGGCCTTCCCCGCCGGCGAGGGAAAGCGTCGCGTCGCGTCGGTCCCGCCGGATTATTTCGACGCAGACGAGGCGATCGCGATCCTGCGGGAATCCTTTTCCGCGGAGGCGCTGCAGAGGGTCGGCATCGAAGGCCGCCCGGCCGCGGCTGCGGCTGCGGCTGCGGGAGCGGTTCTCCGTTATGTCCGGGAAACCCAGAGAGACCGCCTGCGCCACCTCGGCGATCTCCAACTCTACGAGCCCCGGGCGCACCTGCAGGTGGACGAGACGGCCAAGCGCAACCTGGAAGTCTTTGCGACGATCGCGGAGGGGCGCCGCCAGGGGTCTCTCTTCCACGTCCTCGACGAAACGGTGACGCCGATGGGCGGGCGCAGGCTCCGCTGGTGGCTGAGCTACCCGCTCGTCGTGCCCGCGCGCATCCGCGAACGACAGGCGGCCGTGGGTGAAATCCGCGAGCGCCACCTGCTGCGCCGCGACCTCCGCAAGGCGCTGGGCGGGGTCTATGACCTGGAACGGCTGGGCGCCCGCGTCGCGATGGGCGTCGCCAACGGCAGGGATCTCGTCGCCCTCCGGGACTCCCTCCGCAAGCTGCCCGAGATCCGCGGACTCCTCGCGGATTCGGCGGTGCCGCTGCTCGCCGGTCTCCGGGACGGGGTGGACGGGATGCCCGATGTCCTCGACCTCGTCGCCCGGTCGATCGTGGACGATCCGCCGGTGCAGATCCGAGAGGGAGGCGTCATCCGCGAGGGATACGATCCGGCGCTGGACGAACTCTTCGCCGTGAGCCGCGACGGGAAGTCCTGGATCGCCCGTCTCGAAGAGAAGGAGCGGCAGCGGACCGGAATCCACTCCCTCAGGGTCGGCTACAACAGCGTCTTCGGCTATTACCTGGAGGTCACCAAGGCCAACGCGGAGGCGGTGCCCGCCGATTACGTGCGCAAGCAGACGCTGGTGAACGCGGAGCGCTATATCAACGAAGAGCTGAAGGGCTACGAGTACACGGTCCTGCACGCCGAAGAGCGGCGGCGGGAGAAGGAGTACGTCCTCTTCCTCGAGATCCGCGAACGGATCGCCGCCGAGATCCGGCGCCTGCAGCGGACGGCCGCGGCGATCGCGGAACTCGACGCCCTGGCGTCGCTGGCGGAGGTCGCCGAGAGGCACGGCTACTGCCGTCCGCAGGTGGACGAAGAGGACGTGATCGAAATCATCGACGGCCGCCACCCCGTCGTGGAGCGGATGCCGCCGGCCGAGGGATTCGTGCCCAACGACACCCTGCTCGACCTGCAGGAGAACCGCTTTCTCGTCATCACCGGCCCCAACATGGCCGGGAAGTCCACCTACATCCGCCAGGTCGCCCTGATCGTCCTCATGGCGCAGACGGGAAGCTTCGTGCCGGCCGCCCGCGCCCGGATCGGCGTCGTCGACCGGATCTTCACCCGCATCGGCGCCGCCGACAGCCTGGCCCGCGGGCAGAGCACCTTCATGGTGGAAATGAACGAAACCGCCGCGATCCTCCGCAACGCCACGCGCCGAAGCCTGATCGTCCTGGACGAGGTGGGCCGGGGGACCAGCACCTTCGACGGCCTCTCGATCGCCTGGGCGGTCGCCGAATATCTCCACGATGCCCCCAACCTCGGTGCCCGGACGCTCTTTGCCACCCACTACCACCAGCTGACGGACCTGGCCTTGACGAAGGAAGGGGTGAAGAATTACAACATCGCCGTCAAGGAGTGGGGGGACAGGATCATCTTCCTCCGCAAGATCGTGGAGGGAGGAACGAACCGCAGCTACGGCATCCAGGTGGCGCGGATCGCCGGCGTCCCGGACGAGGTGATCGCGCGGGCCAGGGAAGTGCTCCGGAACCTGGAAAAAGGCGAACTGGATGAAATCGGCATGCCGCGGCTGGCGCGGGGCCGGAAGGCGGCGAGACCGGACAGCGGGCAGCTGCCGCTTTTCGTCGACGAAGAGCAGGCCGTCGTCTCGGAACTGCGCGACGTGGATCTCAACGTCCTGACTCCCCTCGAGGCGATGAACCTCGTCGGGGCGTGGAAAGAGCGGCTGGGGAAGAAATCGGAGCCATAGGCCTACCGCAGACCTCAACGGTGCTGTCATGTCAGAAGAGCAATCAATCTGTCCGCCCGGATGCGCCCTCCGCGTGGAGGAATCCGCAGGCGCGGTCACGCTTCACGTCTCGGGGCGTCTCGTCCTCGAAAATCTGGACGGGATCTCCGCCGCGATCGGGCAGGCGCTGGCCGGGCGCAGCCCGTCCTCGCTGGCCGTGGACCTCGGGGGGGTGGAATACCTGGACAGCGGCGGCGCCCTCGTCCTGGTGCAGGCCGAAAACGAAGCGGTCCGCCGGGGCATCCCCTTCTCCTACGCGAACGTCGGCGACGAGGCGAAGCGGATCCTGTCCCTGATCGACCGGGAGGCGCTCCAGGCCCGGCCCCGCCGTTCGACAAAGGACGAGGATCCCTTCTTCACTCAGGTCGGATCGCTGAGCATGGTCGTCTTCGACGATTTTTTCAATCTCATGACCTTTTTCGGCGAACTGATATCCGTGACGGCCCGCGCTGTCGTCCGGCCCCGCTCGGTCCGCTGGGGCGACGTCCTCTTCTATGTCCGCCGCGTCGGCGCGGAAGGACTTCCCATCGTCGGCCTCATCAGCATGCTCATCGGTCTCATCATGGCCTTCATGTCTTCTCTTCAGCTCAAGCAATTCGGCGCGAACATCTACGTGGCGTCGCTGGTGGGGATCGCGATCGTCCGCGAACTGGGGCCCATCATGACGGCGATCCTCGTGGCAGGCCGGTCCGCGTCGGCCTTCGCCGCGGAGATCGGAACGATGATGGTCAACGACGAAGTGGACGCGCTCGTCACCATGGGGTTCGAGCCGGTCCGTTTCCTGGCGCTGCCCAAGCTCCTGGCGACGGTCATCGTCGTTCCGCTGCTGACGATCTACGCCGATCTCTTCGGCATCCTGGGCGGGATGATGGTAGGAATCGTGGGGCTGGATCTGACGCCGGTAACGTACCTGCAGGCGACGCAGCGGAGCCTCAGCGTCTATTATCTGGTCTCCAGCCTCGTGAAGTCGCTGTTCTTTGCCGTCCTGATCGCGGGCATCGGCTGTCAGCGCGGGTTCCGAGTCAAGCGCGGCGTCGAAGAGGTGGGCGCCGCGACGACCTCGGCCGTCGTCGCCTCGATCCTGATGATCGTGGTGGTGGATTCGATCTTTGCCGTGGTCCTCCACTACTGGAAATGACAGACTGTTGAATCCGGCAACGAGCGCAGTCCCGCGGCGGGGGCCCAGCTTTCCGCATGGCGCGGAAGAAACTCAGTAAACTCTTGGATTCCCATCGGCGCGGGAATGACCGGAGGGAAGACTGCAGACCCGCGGTCCGACAGGTTCCCCGCGGCGTCGCTCCGCCGATCCGTCAGACATCCTTCCGCAGATAGGCAGGCGACTTCGGGTTCTTGCGGGCGCTTCCGTATGCCGTGGGGGAGGGATAGTATTCGGCGGCGAACTGAACGATGCCCGCGGTCTCTTCACCGGCGAAGTCCGCGATGAAGGCGAGCATGACGTCGATTCCCGCCGATACGCCCGCAGACGTCCAGATGTTGCCATCCCGGACGAAGCGTTCCTCGACGACGGTGACGTCGCCGAGCGCGCGCAGGCGATCGAGCGAGTTCCAGTGTGTCGTCGCCCTCTTTCCGGAGAGAAGCCCGGCGCGGTGCAGGAGGAAGGCGCCCGTGCAGACGGAAAGAACGGTTCGGCAGGATCTTGCCTGTACGGCGATGAAATCGATCAGCGCCGTGTTGTCGACCTCCCGCCGCGTTCCCTGGCCGCCGGGCACGAGAAGGATGTCCAGGGGCGGGCACAAGCCGATCGTCATGTGGGGAACGACGGCCAGTCCCTTCGCGCAGGTGACGGGCGCCGGCGATTCCGCCACGATGAAACGATGTTCGGGCCCTTCGGCCCATCGGTGCCACATTCCGGCCATTTCCCAGGGGCCGACGAAATCCAGTTCCTCCACATCCGGAAACACGAGGATCCCGAAATTCATGTCCTTTCCTCCCAGCGGGTCATTCCAGCGCTTCGTAGCAATCGCGGCGGAAGGGCGGCGCGCAGACGCAGTAGAAGACGAGATCGCCCGTCCCCGTATTGGCGATGCGCTGAGGCGTGCCGGGCGGAATCCTGACGACATCCCCCGCGGCGACCTCGACGGGCCCGGTGCCGCCGACTTCCACGCGGCCGGTTCCGGCGACGACGATGTACCTTTCCGAGACATCCCTCAGACGGTGCCAGGCCGTGGTTCCTCCGGCCTTTACCCTGGCGCGGGCGATGGATACGGACTCGTCGCCGGCGTCGTTGGCGACTTCCGAAATAAAGCAGCGCTCGCGGGTCTCGATTTCTTCGGCCGCAGCGCCCTTTCGAACTTCTGCGCGCATGGCGTCCTCCAGCGTCAGGCGGTTTTCCCGGCGCACTTTTCCCCGGGAAGACGGAACAGGAAGAAGATCGCCTTGAAGGGATCGGTTCCTTGCCAGGGACTTCTCCGGAAATGTGCCTTCGGTCTTTCCGACGGGTGAATCGTGCACGGCGTCTTCAAGTTCTTCCATGGATAACATGCATCTCAGACGCGGTGGATCAAGATCTAATCCGGTGCCGGCAAAAAAATCAAGAAGATTCCGGGAAAAGACTGGTGCAGGATCCGACGACACAGATGCCTCAAGCGTTTCAGCATGAAGGACACCGGACTGGCCATTCAGGAGATGTGCATGATAATGTCATTGTTCTGTTTGAGGAATTCTGGTATTTCTCAACGACCGGGGATTTTTGCGGGCCGGAGAAGGGGCAGGACCGCGGCGGGACGGGACGGCCGGAGGATGGGAACCGGATGGAGATGGAAGGGAATCGGCGCGAGGTCGTGATCGAGGTCGAGCACCTGGAGGCCCGCTACGGGAAGCGCACGATCCTCTCCGACGTGAATCTGCGCGTGTACCGCAGGGAGATCCTCTGCATCGTCGGAGGAAGCGGCTGCGGCAAATCGACCCTGCTCAAGCACATGATCGGTCTCCTGCCGCCCTATCGCGGCCGCATCATCGTCGACGGCGTCGACATCTCCACCCAGGATGAGGATGCGATGGAGCGCCTGCGTCGCAGCATCGGCGTCCTCTTCCAGTCGGATGCCCTCTTCGGTTCCATGACGCTGGCCGAGAACGTCGCGCTGCCGCTGGGCGCGCACACCGCCCTGACGGACCGGACGATCCGCGAGGTCGTGCGCATGAAGCTCGGACTCGTCAACCTGGCGGGCTGCGAAAACCTCTATCCGGCGGAGCTTTCCGGGGGGATGCGGAAACGCGGTGCGCTGGCCCGCGCCATCGCCCTCGATCCCACGATCCTGTTCTTCGACGAGCCTTCGGCGGGACTGGATCCCGTCACGGCCGGGGAATTGATGGGCTTGATAAAAAGCATCAATGCGGGTATGGGAACCACGATGGTCATCGTAAGCCATCAGCTCGAATTCGTCTTCACGGTGGCCGACCGCGTGATCATGCTGGACGGGGAGGCCCGGGGAATCATTGCCGAAGGGACCCCGCGGGAGATCACGGAGCACGCCGTCGATCCGCGGGTGAGGGCGTTTTTCCGGGTCGGTTCGGCTCCGGCGGTGGCCGGAATGCAGGGGCCATGACGAGAAAAACCTCGAAATTCATGATCGGACTCTTCGTGACGGCGGGCATCCTGCTCGGTGCAGTGGCGATCGTCTGGATCGGGGCGTCGAAGTACTACCAGAAGGGAAAGATCTACGTCTCCTATTTCGACGAGTCCGTTCAGGGCCTCCAGATGGATTCGCGCGTCAAGTACCGCGGCGTCGATGTGGGCAAGGTGGAGGCGATCCGTGTCGCCCCGGACGGTCATCTCGTCGAGGTTCTGATGAAGATCGACATGGAGGGGGAAATCCCGAGGAACAGCTTCGCACAGCTTCGAGTTGCCGGTCTGACAGGCCTCGTCTTCATCGAACTGGACCGTCGCCCCTGGGAAGACCCGCTGATCACCCCGAAGATCACGTTCTCCGTGAAGCATCCGGTCATTCCCTCGCAGCTCTCGCAGACGCGCCAGCTCCTGTCCAGCGTGGACAGAATCATGGAGAAGCTGGAAGAAGTCGATGCGAAGGGCCTCGCCAATCAGCTGCGCCGGACGGCCGGAGCGGCGGAAAATCTCATGGCCGGCGACGAGATGAAGCGGATTCTGGCGAACATCGAGTCCTCGACCGCGTCCCTGGACCGGACGATCCGCCGGGCCGATCAGGTGCTGGCGCAGGTGAAGATCGACGGCGTCCTCGCCGAGACGAAGGAAGGCGTCCTGGAGGCCCGCCGTCTCGTGGCCCTCCTGCAGGAGAAGGTGAAGGGCCTGAATCTGGCGGAGACCGCGGAGAAGTCGGGCCGGCTCGTCGAGGGCATGGATCGCAGGACGCGCCGCGTCGCGTCCGAGATCGAGGGTGCGGTGGACGAGATGCGGGAAACGGCGCGCAGCCTGCGCCTCCTGGCGGAGCGGCTGGAGGAGAATCCTTCGGACCTGTTGTTCAGCAGAGCGCCGCAGGATGAGGCCGGGGAAGGGGTGCGGTAGACCATGTCGGGAAACAAGGGGCATATCTTCTTTCGGGGTCTGTTGGTCCTGTTCGGGCTCGCCGCGGTGACAGGCTGCTTCGGGCGGACGGGGCCGTCGCCGGCCGTCGAGCGTTACGCGCTGCGGTACGAACCTCCGGCGGCGACGGGAAATGCCGCGGCGGGGACGATCCGCGTGGAACGCTTCTCGGCGGCGAGGCCCTTCGGGGACGTATCCGTTGTCTTCGGGACCGACGCCTTCCGCCTCGATACCTACCGGAACCGCCGCTGGGCGGCGTCTCCCGCCGACATGATGGCGGACCTCCTGATCCGCGATCTGCGCGCCGCCGGCTGCTTCTCCGCGGTGCTTCCGCCGCAGAGCCTGGAGGAGGCGGGCTATTCGATCGAGGGGAGACTGGAAGAATTTCTGGAGAGCGTGGAGCCGGGAGGGCGCAGCGCGCGCCTATCGCTGACGCTGACCCTGGTGGATCTCAAGGAAAGAAATCCGGTGCAGAGAGTCGTTATGCAGAAGGGGTACCGCTTTGCGAAGGCGCTGGAGGGCGAGGGGACCAGTGCCCTGGCGGGTGCCATGAGCCGGGCCGCCGAGGCTTTTTCCCGCCAGGCCGTAGCCGATATCTGTGCCGCCGTCCCGGTGCGGCCCTGAGGACCGGATTGCCGCGTCGGCCTCCCGCCCCCCTGCGCAGCAAGCAACTGCAGAGACTTTTCCTGACTGCGGATAGACGAAGGAAGTGATGTCGATCTGAACCATGAGATCATCCTCTCGTGATATTGCCAAAAAGGAAAAAAGACGGCAGCGCGCCGTCTTTCCTGTTCTGAACCGCCCGTGGAACTCCCGATTCCGGCGGGTTTCTATTTGATGCAGACCCTGCGGACCTGGACGAAGTCGGTGACGCCCTGGATCGACTTCTGGATGCCGTCCTGAAGCAGGGTCGTCATGCCTTCCTCCATGGCCTTCTCCCGGATCACCTCGACGGTCGACTTCTTCTGAATCAGCCGCTTCACCTCGTCGGTGCCGATGAGGAGCTCGTGGATGCCCATCCGGCCCTTGTAGCCGGACTTGTCGCAGGCCTCGCAGCCCTTGGGGCGGTACATCGTGAACTTGTCGTCGTAGACGACGCCGAGTTTTTCGAACTGCTTGGGGCCGTACGCCTCGACGAGCTCCGCAAATTCCTGCTCCGTCGGGTGGTAGGCCTCCTTGCACTTCTTGCAGAGCGTCCGGACCAGACGCTGGGCAAGGATGCCCAGCAGGGCGTCGGCGAAGTTCAGGGGGTCGATCCCCATATCGAGCAGACGGGTGATCGTCTCCGGCGCGCTGTTCGTGTGCAGCGTGCTGAAGACGAGGTGGCCGGTGAGGGACGCCTCGACGCCGGTCTTGGCGGTTTCGAAATCGCGCATTTCGCCGACCATGATCACGTCGGGGTCGGCGCGGAGAAAGGCGCGCATGGCGGCGGCGAAATCGAAGCCGATCTTGGGCTGGACCTGGACCTGGCGAAGGCCGTACTGGGTGATTTCGACGGGATCCTCCGCCGTCCAGATCTTCGTGTCCGGCGTGTTGATATGGTGAAGCGCCGCGTGCAGGGTCGTCGTCTTTCCGGAGCCGGTGGGACCGACGACGAGGATCATCCCGTAGGGCTTTTCGAGGATCTTGCCCAGTTCGTCGAAGTTGCGCTTCAGGAGCCCCATGGCCTCCAGCGGCATCGTCTCGCCCTTGGCCAGGATGCGCATGACGACGTCCTCGACGCCGCCCTGGGTGGGGATCGTCGCCACGCGGAGCTCGATCTCCTCGCCGGTGGGGCGCTTGAATTTGATCTTGCCGTCCTGGGGCTTGCGGCGTTCCGTGATGTCGAGGTTCGACATGATCTTGATGCGCGAGATGATGGCGTTGCGGTAGCTGTAGGGCAGGGTCTGGTAGAGCCCGCAGCTTCCGTCGACCCGGAGGCGGACTTCGACGTTCTTCTTGCCGACGTTGGGCTCGACATGGATATCCGACGTCCGGCGGGCGTAGGCGTCGTTGATGATCTTGTTGACGAGCTGCATGATGACGCTGTCGGACTCGGTGACGGCCTCGTCCTCTTCTTCCTGGGTTTCCTCCTCCGTTGTCTCCGCCCGGCCGAGGATATCGCTGATACTGGAGTCGTCCCCCTGGGCCTGGAAGAAATAGGTGATGTACTTGTTGATGTCCTCGGGCAGGGCGACATCGTAGACCAGCTGCTTGGTCTTCATCAGGCTCTCGATCGTATCCCGCTTGAGGATGTTGTTGGGATCGTCGACGATGACGCGGATGGCGTCTCCCTTGCGTTCCAGCGGCACCCACAGTTCGCGCCTTGAGATATTCCTTCTTGAGGTTTTTCAGCAGGTCGCCGGGGATGGGCAGTTTGTCGTTGTAGCTCACGAACTTGCAGCGGTAGAACTCTTCGAAGGATTTGCCGAGGTCCTCTTTCGAAATCCGGTATTTCGACATGAGGTAGCCCTCGATCGTCTCCTTCTTCTCGCGGGATTCCTCCCACGCGGCGTCGAGCTCCTCTTCCTTGATCGCCCCGCGCGTGATGAGGTAGTCGAAACGCGTCTTTCGCCGGCGGGCGAAGCGTTCCTGGTTGAAGAAGGCGACGCCGAGCACCTCGGCGATCTCTTCGACGAAGGAGACCTCTTCCTCGGTAAACTTCCCGATGCCGCCCTTCTTGTTGAGGATCTGGATGACCCCCATGAGCTTGCCGCTGTAGTTGATGGGCGCCGCAAGGATCTGGCGGGTCCGGTAGCCCGTTTTCTTGTCCCAGCTCTGATCGAAAGACAGTTCCTTGTCGATGGCCTTGAGTTCGAGGGTGTCGTAGGCGTCGGCGATGTGGACGATCCTGTTGTTGTTGGCGCAGTAGCCGGAGATGCTCTTGTTGCTGATCGGGACGCGGATCTCCTTGAGTTCGGATCCGGCCATGACCTGGGAGTAGATCTCGTTCTTCACCCGGTCGACGACATAGATCGTCAGGGAATGCGCGTTGAAGAGTTTGAGGATGCCGTCCTTGAGATCGACCAGGATCTGTTTGATGTTCTGCGCGGCGTGAATGCGGTTGGTGATGTTCTGCAGCTCCTTGCGCAGGAGGAGCTTCTCTTCGTATTCATTGACCTTGGCGTTCTGCGCCGGCGCTGCGTTCGGCGGACAGGCCGGGGCGCTTTTCAACGGGTCAAACATGCTTCACTTCTCCATCTGGACCCGGGAGCCGGAGCGAACCGCCGGACCCCGCAGCAACGGGAGAGAGGGATCCGGTTTTCTTCATCTTTTCCGGGACGATAGACGATCACTCCTGCCGCTTGCACCCGGATATCCACGGTACCACCATCAGGCAGTCAGGCTAAATCAGAATGAAAAAAAATTCAATCGAAACTTCATCGACCGTGAGAAGGAGGACCGGCCGTCCCGAAGGGCGGCCGGAAAAGAATCAGACGGTTTCCGTGGCGAGCTTGGAGAAGTCGGCGACCGACCGGAAGAGGATCGAAATGGCCGCCAAGAGCGACTGCCGGTTGAAGCAGATCTGCCTGTCGTCGACCATGACCATGACGGCGTCGAAAAAGGCGTCCACCGGTTTGCGCAGCGTGGCCATCTCCTTCAGGGCGGCGGCGAAATCGTCGCGGTCGATATGATCCTGCGCCCGCCGGCTGACGGCGAGGTACGCGGCGTAGAGCTCCCGCTCCTGGGGCGCGGCGAAGAGCTCCGGCTTCACGTCGCCTCCGCAGAAGCCCTTGATGATGTTCCCGATCCGCTTGAAGGACGTCGCCAGCGGTTCGAAATCCGGCTGGGATTTGAGGACTTCCATCGCCTCGATCTTGCGGAGCGACCGCACGAGGTCGGCAGGGTCCGTGGCCAGAACGGCGTCCACGACGTCGTAGGGATGGCCCTGCGAAACGAGCTGGTTGTCGAAGCGGCCCCGGAAGAATTCCAGGACGTCGCTGCGGACTTCCGCCGGCTTCCTTTTCGTTTTTCCGGCCAGGATCGCGAGGCTCTCGTCGATGAGGAAATCCAGACGCAGGTCGTAGCCCCGGTCCAGGATGATGTTGATGATGCCCAGGGCCTGCCGCCGCAGCGCGTAGGGATCGGCCGTGCCGGTGGGAACGACGTTGACGCCGAAGAAGCCCACGATGGTGTCCGTCTTGTCGGCGATGCCGACGATCGCCCCCTCGTCCGTCTGCGGAAGGGCGCCGCCTGCGGCGGTCGGCAGATAATGCTCGTAGATCGCTCTGGCGACGGCGGGTTGCTCCCCGGCCAGGAGGGCGTATTCGCGTCCCATGACGCCCTGGAGTTCGGCGAATTCCCCGACCATCTGCGTGTCGAGGTCCGCCTTGGCCAGAAAGGCGGCGCGGTCGACGGAATCCGCAAGTTCCGGCTTGAGACGCCGGGCGATCCAGGCGGCCAGTTTCCGGAAGCGTTCGACCTTCTCGCGGGACGTCCCCAGCAGGCTGTGGAAGACGACCTTGTTCAGGTCGTCCACGCGCCGCTCCAAGGGGATCTTCCGGTCTTCGGTGAAGAAGAAGCGGGCGTCGGACAGGCGCGCCCGGATGACTTTTTCGTTCCCCCGCGCCACGACGGACGGGTCGCGGGCGAGCGTGTTGTTGATCGTCACGAAGTGGGGCAGGAGATTCCCGGCGGCATCTCCGACGGGGAAGTACTTCTGGTGGGACATCATCGAGGTGATGAGGACCTCTTTCGGCAATTCGAGAAACTCCCGGTCGAAGCTGCCGCAGACGGCGGAGGGATATTCGACGAGGAAGGTGACCGTCTCCAACAGGTCTTCGTTGCGCAGGATCGAGCCGCCCACGGCCTGCGCCGCCTTCTGCGCCTCCTCGAGAATGGTCCGCTTCCGCTCCTCGGGGTCGACGACGACGAAATGCTCCCTTGTCTTGACGAGGTAGTCGGCGAAATCCTTCACGGCGAAGGCCTCGGGCGCCATGAATCGGTGGCCGCGGGAGGTGTCGCCGCTCGCGAGCGTCTCCAGGCGGAACGGGACGACTTCTCCGCCGAAGAGCGCCAGGATCCAGTGGATGGGGCGCGCGAAGCGCAGCGACAGATCCGACCAGCGCATCGACTTCCGGAAGGGGATCGCGGGGATGAACCGCGCGAGGAGGTCCGGCAGGAGATCGGCGGTCCGCCCGCCGGGGATGCGCTTGCGCGCGAAGAGGTACTCGCCCTTGTCGGTGCGGATCGTTTCCATGTCGCACAGATCGATCCCCTGGCCCCTCGCGAAACCGAGGGCGGCCTTGGTCGGGTTTCCCTTGTCGTCGTAGGCCACCTTCCGGGCGGGCCCCATCTTTTCGATGACCTGGTCTTCCTGGCGTTCCGCGACGCCCTCGACGTACAGGACGAGCCGCCGGGGCGTCGCCATCGTCCGGACCTGCCCGTGGGCGATCCTGGCCGTCGCGAATTCCCTGCGGATCATTTCATCCATGTCCCGGCAGGCCTTCGGCAGAAAGCCGGCGGGGATTTCTTCAGTTCCGATTTCCAGCAGCAGTTCCTTGCCCATGCGCAAACTCCACTCCCATGCGGGATGCTTTCGTCATTTTTTCAGAAGAGGGTATCCCATCTGCTCGCGCTGTTTCAGGTACCCCTCGGCGCTCAGGCGCGCGAGATTCCGGACGCGGCCGATGTAGCTCGTGCGTTCGGCGACGCTGATCGCGCCGCGGGCGTTGAGCATGTTGAAGGTGTGCGAGCACTTGAGACAGGCGTCGTAGGTGGGAAGAACCAGATCCTCCTTCGACACGCGGACGCCCTCGGCCTCGTACATGTCGAAGAGCTTCCGCAGCATGTCGATGTCGGCCTTCTCGAAATTGTACACGGACCATTCGACTTCGCCGCGGTGATGAACGTCGCCGTAGGTGATCCGGTCGGTCCACTTCAGGTCGTAGACATTGTCGATGCCCTGGATGTACATGGCGATGCGCTCGATGCCGTACGTGAGCTCCGCGCAGATGGGATTCAGGTCCGCTCCGCCCACCTGCTGGAAATAGGTGAACTGGGTGATCTCCATGCCGTCGAGCCAGACCTCCCAGCCGAGTCCCCAGGCGCCCACGGTGGGGGATTCCCAGTCGTCTTCCACGAAACGGATGTCGTGTTCCAGGGGATCGATGCCGAAGCTCTTCAGGGAGTTCAGGTAGATCTCCTGGATGTTCTGCGGGGACGGTTTCATGATGACCTGGTACTGATAGTAGTGCTGGAGCCGGTTGGGGTTCTCCCCGTACCGGCCGTCCGTCGGGCGCCGCGAGGGTTCGACGTAGGCCACATTCCACGGTTCCGGGCCCAGCGAACGGAGAAAGGTGGCCGGGTTGAAGGTGCCGGCCCCGACCTCGACATCGTAGGGCTGCTGAATCACGCAGCCCTGTTTCGCCCAGTAGTCGTTGAGCGCAAAAATCAATTCCTGAAAGGTCATGGAACCTCCTCAATGCGGAGCATCTGGAAAAGGAATCCTCAGGGCGCTTTTCCGGAAAACTCTCGGGAAATTACGGGATTGCCATTTTCCGGAGTGCTGATAGCACGGCGGGTGAAACCCTGTCAATCCGAAAAACCCGAAGCGCTGCCCCAGGGCCTGACGATCTCCTCCAGAATCCGGAAAGACTTCGGCTCGCGGCCGAGGATGTGGCGGATGAAGGCGGCAAGCAGCCGCCGGCTCTCCCGGTCGGACTGTTCCGTCAGCGCGATCCGTCCCAGCATCCGGATGTCCGCGGCCCGTCCGATCAGCAGGCTCCTGGCCGTGCCGGGGGAGACGGGGAACCCCTGGGTACCGCCGGCGACGCAGCGGGCGCAGCGGAGACCTCCATCGGCCGGATAGAAGCGGTACGCCGTGGAGTTCTCCAGGGGCTGCGAGCAGGACGTGCAGCGGTCGAGCACCGGTTCGAACCCGGCGATCTTCAGGAGGCGCAGTTCGAAGAAACGGAGCATCGGCGGTTTGAAGCGGCCCGAATCGATCAGCCCGAGGAATTCACTCAGCAGGGCGAACAGTTCCGGAAGCTGTTTTCCTTCCGCGGTGAAGCCGTCCGTGAGGTCGATGAAGTAGGAGGCGGTCAGCGTCCGCTCGAGATCGGCGCGGATGCCTGCGTAATGATCGATGACGTCCGCGCCCTCGATCAGGGCCAGCTGGCCCTGTGATTTGCGGGAGAAGAGGATCCGGTTCCTGGTGAAGGGTTCGAGGGCATTCGCGAAACGCTTGCGGCTACGCCGCGCGCCCTTGGCGATTCCCTTGAGTTTGCCGAAGTCGGAACTGAAGAACGTGACGATCCGGTCGGATTCCCCGTAGTCGACGAAGCGCAGGACGAACGCGTCCGTCTTGATGCCCTTCTGCACGCCCATAAACCGAAGAAGCCCGCTGGTCCGGGCCGTCAGATCTCCCGGTGCTTGATGTCGCCCCCGACGATTGTGAGGACGGCTTTTCCCGTCAGGGTCCGCCCCTGGAAGGGGGAGTTCTTTCCCCGCGACCGGAACCGTGATACGTCGACGGTCCAACTCCTGCCGGGGTCGATCACCGTGACGTCGGCTTCCGCGCCGGCCTTGAGCGTTCCGCCGGGAACCTTCAGGATCGCGGCCGGGTTCGTGCTCATCCTGCGGACAAGAGCGCCCGGCCGAAGAATGCCCTGCGCAACGAGCGCGAGACTCAGGGCCAGCGACGTCTCGAGGCCGCTGATGCCGCTCGCGGCGTACTCGTATTCGACCTCCTTGTCCGTCTGGCCGTGGGGGGCGTGGTCGCAGGCGATGGCGTCGATCGTTCCGTCGCGCAGGCCTTCCTGGATCGCCGCAATATCGGCGGCGGTCCGCAGCGGCGGGTTCATCTTCGTGTTCGTGTCGAAGCTGCGGACGGCTTCGTCGGTCAGGGTGAAGTAGTGCGGGGCCGTCTCCGCCGTCACCCGGACGCCGCGCGCCTTCGCCTCTCGAATCAGGCGCACCGACCCGGCCGTGCTGACGTGGCAGATGTGGACGTCCGCACCCGCGTACTCCGCGATCAGGATGTCCCGGGCGATCATGGCTTCCTCCGCCACGGAAGGAGCCGCCGGGAATCCCAGCTCCGTCGAGACGGAGCCCTCGTGCATGACACCGCCGGCGGACAGATGGACGTCCTCGCTGTGCGAGAGGACGGGCATGTCCAGCGACGCTGCGTACTCCAGCGCCATTCTCATGAGCCCGGCGTTCATGACCGGCCTGCCGTCATCGGAGAAGGCGACGGCGCCCGCATCCTTCAGGTCGTGGAATTCCGCCAGGGTCTTGCCTTCCAGATTCCGGCTGACCGCCGCGACGGGATAGACGCGCGCGAAACCGGCGTCGGCGGCCTTCCGGCGGATGGATTCGGTCACCGCCCGGTTGTCGTTCACGGGATTCGTGTTGGCCATGCAGGCGACGGCGGTGAAGCCGCCGGCGCAAGCCGCTTCCGCCCCCGACCGCACCGTTTCCTTGTATTCGTAGCCCGGTTCGCGGAGATGCGTGTGCATGTCGATGAGACCCGGCACGAGCCACAAGCCCTCGATGCCGACGACCTCGACGTCGGCGCCGGCCGGCAGATCCTCCCCGGTCTTGGCGACCTTGCCGTTCTTGATCAGGAGGTCGAGCGCCGTGTCGAGTTCCTGGGAGGGGTCGATCAGCCTCCCTCCCTTGAGCAGTATTTTCATGGGGTCCTCCCTGTCGCGATTTTCAATTCGCTCCCCGTCAGCAGATACAGAAGCGCCATGCGGACGGCGACGCCGTTGGTCACCTGATCCAGGATCACCGAATAGGGGCCGTCGGCGACCTCCGGCGCGATTTCCACACCCCGGTTCGTCGGCCCCGGATGCATGATGATGACGTCTTCCTTGGCCAGTTTCAGATTGCTGCGGTTCAGTCCGAAATAGGTGGAATATTCCCGGAGTGACGGGAAGATGCTGATCTGCTGGCGCTCGGTCTGGATGCGCAGCATCATAACGACGTCGGCGCCGCGGATGGCGTCCTCGATGTTCGTGTACGCCGTGACACCCATCTGCCCGGCGAAACGGGGCATCATCGTCGCCGGTCCCGCGACGCATACCTCCGCGCCCATTTTCTGCAGGCCGAGGATGTTGGAGCGGGCGACGCGGCTGTGGGAGATGTCGCCGATGATGGCGACGCGGAGCCCTTCGATGCGGCCCTTCTTCTGACGGATCGTCATGAGGTCCAGGAGCGCCTGCGTCGGATGCTCGTGGGCGCCGTCCCCCCCATTGATGATCGACTGCCGGAGAAGGCGGGACAGAACGTGCGGGGCGCCCACGGAACTGTGGCGCAGCACGATGATATCGGGGTTCATCGCCTCGAGGTTCCGGGCCGTGTCGATGAGGGTCTCCCCCTTGACGACGCTACTGGTCGACGAGGAGATGTTGATGACGTCGGCGCTCAGGCGCTTGCCGGCGATCTCGAAGGAGGTCCGGGTCCGCGTGCTCGCCTCGAAGAAGAGGTTGATGACGGTCTTGCCGCGCAGCGTGGGGACTTTTTTGATCTCACGCGTGGAGACTTCGATGAAGGACTCCGCCGTTTCCAGGATCAGGTTGATCTCGTCGACGGACAGATCTCGCATTCCCAGTACGTCTTTTCTGCCGAGCTTCATGATGCGGACCTCTTTGAACAGTAAGATTTCAGGTTCCTTCCTCGATGACGACCTCGTCCGTTCCCTGGAGCTCCGAGAGGTTCACGCTGACGGCCTCCCACAGTGAAGAGGGGAGGTTCTTGCCGACAAAATCCGCGCGGATCGGGAGCTCACGGTGTCCGCGGTCGATGAGGACGGCCAACTGGATGAGCTTCGGCCTGCCGAAGTCGATCAGGGCGTCCATGGCGGCCCTCGTCGTTCGGCCCGTGAAAAGGACGTCGTCCACGAGGACGACCTTCCGGTTCTCCAGGGACAGGGGGATGTCCGTCTTGCCGAGGCGCGGTTTGCGGTTCGTCGTCAGGAGATCGTCCCGGTACAGGGTGATGTCGAGGACACCCAGGGGGACATCGACGCCCTCGATGGCGGCGAGCTTCTTCTTCAGCCGTTCGGCCAGGAACACCCCGCCGGTCCTCACGCCCACGAGGACAAGGTCTTCCACGCCTTTGTTTCTCTCCAGGATCTCATAGGCGATTCGGGTCAGGGATCGGTCGATCCCTTCAGCGTCCATCACTACGCGCTTCTTTTCCATGGGCCTTGCCTCAAGTCAAGTTATGCCGGTCAAAAAAAAAGCCCCCCACGGTTGCGGGAAGGCGCCTGTCGTTCACTGAAATGACCGCTTTCATAAAAGGAACCCTTTGTTCATCTCTCGGGATTGAATTAAAAGGGGTGTCCGAAAGTGAAAGGGAGTATGCCTGAACCCCCTTTCACTGTCAAGGGTAAACAAGGGCGTGTCAAGCCAAAGTAGAAATGTCCTATTGTTGCCAAAATAGAAATGTCCTATAGGGTCAATAGGCAGATGCCCCGGCAGGCATCCAGTTTTTCCAGCTTCTCCTCCAGGGATGATCTTTTGCC
>Ga0116159_1000142_pt1 | contig 81682 bp, 71 predicted proteins | sample AD_JPNAS1_MetaG_FD_89878 | JGI IMG/M metagenome (GOLD analysis project Ga0116159, IMG submission 89878) | Active sludge microbial communities of municipal wastewater-treating anaerobic digesters from Japan - AD_JPNAS1_MetaG | ecosystem: Engineered > Bioreactor > Anaerobic > Digestate | place...
GGAGGATGAATCTTGTCGAGATATACAGGCCCTGTTTGTAAGGTTTGTCGGAGAGAGGGAGTGAAGCTCTTTCTCAAAGGACAGCGATGCTATACCGATAAGTGCGCGGTCGTGACACGGGAATATCCTCCGGGGCAGCATGGTCAGGGAAGAATCCGCACCAGTGAATATCGTATCCATCTGCGCGAGAAGCAGAAAGTCCGCAATACCTACGGTATTCCGGAATCCCAGTTCAAGCGCTATTATGAAATGGCGAGAAGCCAGCGCGGCGCCACGGGCGAAAACCTGCTCGTCCTTCTGGAGAGGCGGCTCGACAACATCGTGTATCGCAGCGGATTCTCCACCTCCCGGGCGGAAGCGAGGCAGCTCATCGACCACGGTCATTTCCGGGTGAACGGCAGAAAGACGGATATACCCTCTTTTCTGGTGAAGGCGGGCGATGTCATCGAGGTCAAAGACAAGAGCAAGACCCTGGACGTCATCGTCCATGCCCTGGAGATCAGGGAGCAGCGCGGCTCGGCCGAGTGGCTCGACGTCGACGCGGATGGGCGGAAGGTGACCGTGAAGGCCCTGCCGGAACGGAAGGATCTGCCCATGGCCGTCGAGGAAAGGCTGATCGTTGAGTTCTATTCAAAATAACAAACTTCTAAAGGCAAGGAAACAGGATGATTGAGAAGAACTGGAAAGAAATCATAAAACCCGGCAAGTTGGAGATAGTGGAGGGTACGTTCACCAATACGTACGCACGTTTCAATGCGCAGCCTCTGGAGCGGGGTTTCGGTGTCACTATAGGCAACTCGCTGAGGAGAATTCTTTTATCATCCATCTATGGATCCGCCATTATCGGCGTGCGCTTCGACGAGTCGCTGGGGGTTCTCCACGAGTTCTCGAGCATTCCCGGCATCTATGAGGATGTGACCGACATCATTCTGAACCTCAAGAAGGTCATCCTCAAGATGCACACTGACAAGCCCCAGGTCGTGTCTCTGGAAAAGACGGGCCCCTGCGAGGTGACGGCCGGTGATATCGCCACGGGCGGGAATATCGACGTGATCAACCCTGACCAGCATATCGCCACCATCGAAAACGACATGACGCTCAAGATGGAGATGCGGGTGGACTGGGGCAGAGGATATGTGCCCGCGGAGATCAACAAAGAGAAGATCGACACCCACGGGTGGATCGCCATCGATGCGATCTTCTCTCCGGTGAGGAGAGTTTCGTTCAACGTGACCCCCACCATCGTGGGAAGAAGGACCGACTACGACAGGCTCTCGCTGGAGGTATGGACCAACGGCGTGGTGACTCCCGACGATGCCCTGGCCTATGCGGCCAAGATCAACAAGGAGTACATGGACAGCTTCATCAACTTCCAGGAGGAAGAGCTGGAGCGCCAGGCCAGTGTGGATGAAAAGGAAAAGGAGCTGAACAACAACCTGTTCAGAACCGTCGAAGAGCTCGAGCTCTCGGTCAGGTCGGCAAACTGTCTGAAGAACGCCAACATGACCTATATCTACGAACTCGTGCAGAAGAGCGAGGCCGAGCTGCTCAAGACCAAGAACTTCGGCAGGAAGTCGCTGGAGGAGATCAAGGAAAAGCTCGCCAAAATGGGCCTCCATATTGGAATGAAGATACCGAATCTGCCTTCTCCCGATGAGATCGAAGAGAGAAGAAAGAGGATGGAAGAAGAGGAAAGCAAGTAGGAGCGGGGTGAAGAAATGTATCATCAGATAGCGGGAAGAAAACTTGGACGGACAACGGATCACAAGGAGGCGATGCTCAAGAACCTGGTCACCTCGCTGATCATGCACGAGAGGCTCGAGACGACGGAGGCCAAGGCAAAAGAGCTGAGAAAGCTCGCCGACCGGATGATAACCCTCGGAAAGAAAGGGGACCTCGCTTCATTGAGACGGGCTCTGAAGAGCGTGCGCACGAAAGAGGCCGTGGGCAAGCTCTTCAAGGAGATCGCTCCCCGCTTCGCGGGTCGCAACGGCGGGTACACCAGGGTCATCAAATACCGCACCCGAAGAGGCGACGGCGCCACCACGGCCATCATCGAGTGGGTGGAGCCGGCGCCGGCAAAGGCTTCTCCGGCCAAGCCGGCTGAAGAGAAGAAGTCTTGACGGCAAAGGAGAGCGTGCATCCGGCGGTCATCTTACGGAACATCCGCTTCTCCTATGGAACGAAACCGGTACTGCGGGGCATCGACATGGAGGTGCCCCGCGGTTCTTATTTTGGAATCGTGGGCGCGAACGGCTCCGGGAAGACGACGCTCGCATATCTCATCACAGGCATACTCACCCCTTCTTCTGGGGAGGTGAACACCTTCGGCAACCGCGTTGGCCTCGTGCTGGCGAATCCGGCCAATCAGGTGGTGAGCCTGGTCGTGGAGGAGGACATCGCGTTCGGGCCCGAGAACCTGGGACTTCCCGCCTCTGAGATCGCCGCGCGCATCGATGCGGCGCTTCACACCGTCCGGGGTGAAAACCTGAGGCAGTCTCTCACCTCCGCCCTTTCGGGCGGGGAGCTTGCCAAGGTGGTGTTCGCCGGGCAGCTGGCCCTTGATACGGACGTGCTCGTCCTCGACGAGGGCACGATCATGCTGGACCCCCTGAGCAGGGACATTCTTCTCCAGACTGTTACTCGGTTGAACAGGGAGTTCGGCAAGACCATCATCCACATCTCCCATCGGCTGGACGATCTGGAGAACGCACGCTCCCTCGTGGTCCTGGACAAGGGTACGATCGGCATCAGGGCACAGGGCGTGCCGGATCTGGCCCGCCGGATCGCAGAGCACCCGGTCGCCGGCATCGAGCCCGGGGCGCATACCCTCTACCGGAGCTTCCTTCAGGAGCAGGGGATCGAGGAGCGGGACCTCGAGAAGGCCACGAGGCAGCTCGCAGCCGGAATCAGGCAGGGGAGGCTCCCGCAGTCATAGCGCCCATCAGGGGTGGTCGCCGTATGCTGCGTTCCATCGATCTGGTCTCACGAGCGCTGCCGGTGGAACCCTCATTCTCACGTCCCGCTTTTCAAAGACTCTTAGAGGTGGGGTCACATTCCCTGCCGCTTTGAGGCTTCAGCTGCATCCAGATCGTGCCCTTCAATAGCCCACACCATTGATGCAAGACCCGCCGATGTGCGTCACGGCATGGGTTTTCCGCACTCCCGCCTCAGAGATGCAGCCTCTGGAGGCTACTCTCCCGGGTCAGCAAGGGAACCCGGCCGTATCTCGATCAGCCCCTGCTCGCTCAGGTACGCGATGACCTCCCGGGGGACATACTCCATTCCGAGCACCTCTGCCACGCTCATCTCCCCCTCCTTCAACTGAGTGAGGATACGGTTTTCGAACCTGCTCTGGGTCTTTCGCTGGTAATAGTCGCGCCACACGAGAGCGGAACCGAGCACCACGATGATACCCATCATGAGCCAGAAGGTCTCGTGGGTGATCTCGATGTGGAAGCCTTCCAGGAGCAGCTTGGTGCCGATGAAAAAGATGAGCTGGTAGGCGAGGTCCTCAAGCCTCGGCAGCTTCTCCAGCAGCCGGATGAAGATCGATGCCGCAAACCGCAGAAAGATGATCCCCATGATCCCGCCCAGCCAGACCACCAAAAGCTTGTTGCTCATGGCCACCGCGGTGGTGATGCTGTCGATGGAAAAGGCGATGTCGGTGAGCTCCACCACGAGCACGGTTCCCCAGAAGCTCTTTGCCACTTTAGGCCTCGTCTGGTGGGCGTTCTCCTGGAAGAAGAAGAACATGTGCTTCATGGCAAGGTACACCAGATAGAGGCCGCCAATGATCTTGAAGATAAGGAATTTGATGAGGTAGGCGGCGAAGATCAGGGCGATGAGCCTGAACAGGAAGGCGCCCGCGATGCCGTAGGTCAGGGCCTTTCTCTGCTGCTCCTTGGGCAGCGTTCGGACCAGGATCGCCAGCACGAGCGAGTTGTCGACCGAAAGGATTCCCTCCAGGATCGCCAATGTTCCGATGGCGATCAGGTCCGTGCCGGCGAGGCTCTGGGCCTCGGCCACCATTGTCTGAACGATCTGCAGATCCATTATGCCCCCTCAATCGACCTTAGCGTATGTGAAAAGTCCCCGGAGATGATTCCCTGTGCTTGAGTGCCTGCATATCAAACCATATCACAGGCAGGTTACATGGTAAACCGCGGGCATACCAACTCGATTTAGGGGTCACATTTAGGGGTCAGGTCTTGACATGTGACATTTGGGATCAGGTAAACACATTTAGCACATCCAGGGATCAGGGAAATGTCACATGTCAAGACCTGACCCCTAGGTTGACCCCTTGGGAGAGATATCCAGAACGCAGTCGCCGCCCGGTTGCCGCGATATCTCCCAGCTGGTCTTTGTCAGGACTTGCAGGAACCTCCGGTCGTGGCTGATCAGCAGCAGGGCGGAACGGCAGTCGGCCAGGGCGCTCTCCAGGCACTCGATGGAGACCAAGTCGAGATGGTTGGTCGGCTCATCCATGATCACCAGCCAGGGCTCCTTGAGCAGGCCCAGTGCGAGCATGATTTTCCTCGTCTCTCCCGGGCTGGGAAGCCGGCTTTCCAGAAGCGGCTCCGGTCTGGAGCCCAGACGGCTCACGATATTCATCACCCATCCCAGCTTCTCGCCGGGCAGGCGGTGCAGTTCGTCCATCAGCCGCAGGGATTCGTCGATCCGCAGCTCCTGGGGCAGATAGGTCACGCGGTCGGTTGGCAGGGAAAGGGAAGGCAGAATCGAAGTGATCAGTGTAGTTTTTCCGCATCCGTTGGGGCCTGTCAGGGCGATCCGGTCCCGGGACGATATGTTCAGGCCCGGATAGATCAGCCGCCGGTGCTCGCCCAGCGGCAGCTCTCCTGCCGGGAGATTCAATACATGGGCCTTTGGACATACGCTGCCCGTGACCACGATTCCCGTGGGATACTCCTTTTTGACAGGGATGGCGCCGAGCTCCTTCCGGGCTTTGTCAAGACGGCCTTCAAGCTGTTTCTGCAATTTCCCCTGGACTGCATCCCTCCCGGACAACCTGGCGCCGTCAACCTTGGCACGGGCATCGTGATCTTTGGGCGAGAGACGGCGTTTGGGGTTCATCCCGGCGGATTTCGATGCATTGTGCTTGCGTCTGGCGTGTTCGCGCTCGAGCTTGTCCAGCCTGAAGCGGGCGGCGTCGAGCCGGCTCGCCGCTGATTCCTTTTCCAGCCGTGCCTGCTCCGCCCCGGCCGAATAATTGCCGGGCCGCAGGATCGCGGTGGGGGGCTCGATGAACACACACTCCCTGCAGAGATTGTCCAGAAGCTCGCGGTCGTGGCTCACGAGCAGCCCGATCCCCCTGTACCTCTTCAGGGCGCGGTACAGCAGGTTTTTCGTGGCTGCATCCAGGTGGTTGGTGGGCTCGTCCAGGGCAAGCAGATCGGGATTGTGAAACAGGGCGGAAGCGATCTGAAACCTTTTGCGCTCACCGAAGCTCAGGCTCTCCCAGCGGTGGAGATCGCCGTCTTTCAGATCGAGATCGGACTTCAAAATGAGCGAGTCACGGTCCTGGGCTGCCATGAGCTCTTCGACCCCTTCGGGCGGGTCGTCCGTGCGCTGCGGGCAGTAGCGGACCAGCTCCGGAATGCTGACGAAGCCGTGGTCGGGCTGAAGTTTTCCGCACGCAAGGAAGAGAAGGGTGGTCTTGCCGGCGCCGTTGGGACCGACAATTCCGGTCCAGCCACAGGAAAAATGGAGGGTCACGCCGCTCAGCAACTCGCCTGTCATGGAGTCGTAGGTAAAATCGACATTGTCGAAACGCAAGAAAGTCTGATGGGCCATTCGTAAGCACCTTTCATACATGCTCGGGCCGGTCCGGAAAAGAGATGAGAGTGCAGCGGCCCGTGAACAGGTGCGATGAATGCTCGAATGGTTCTCGACAGCCGCTGGGCTCGATCCCCCGGGCCGGAACGGACGGTTTCTTTTTTAAAAAAGCCTCGGCTTTTCCAAAAAAAGGATGTTCGTGGCTTGGGGACAGGTTCCGTTAGCGGCTGTTCTTCATTCCCGTGCTCTCCAGATATGAAGGATTCTAAACTGATTAATTCATACTTCATTCAGTCAGCGGCTGTCAACATCTGCTCCGTGATACCCAAGCCGCATCTCAAGAAAGCACAAGGCCATGGCTTGCATCAAACGCAGACCCGCCGCCTTCTTGAAGTGGTCGATCCTCTCTGACGATAAGGTTGACAATAAAAAGAATAATGAGTTGACAATAGGTTGACGATAGATACTATATGCATATGATATCAAGAGAAGAAGTGCTTGATTTTATCAAGATGAACAAGCCTGTAAACGGGCAGGATGTCGCCGGATATTTTGGAATCTCCCGGCAGGCGGCCAACAAACATATCAAGGCACTGCTGATCGAAGGAAAGATCACAAAGGAAGGCGTTACCAGGGGCGCACGGTACAGGCCGGCCGGTACAGCGGGCAGAGGGGCGCGATCACAGATCATCCAAAGAAAATATACATTGAGCGGCCTTGAGGAGCATGAGACTTTCAGCAGGATATCAACTCTGCTCAATCTCGGAAACAATGTAAGCAGCGCCGCTTATGCAATCATCAGGCACGCATTCACCGAGATGCTCAACAATGCAATTGACCATTCGATGTCAGAGTCCTGCATTGTCCGTTTTGAGCTCGATCAGTACGAATGCAGCTTCACTGTCCGGGACTTCGGCATCGGCATCTTTCATTCCATCTGCACGAAATTCGGCCTGAAGGATGAAAATGATGCGCTCGGACAACTCCTGAAAGGAAAAACCACGACCATGGAGGAGCGGCATTCCGGCGAGGGAATTTTTTTCACGTCCAAGGCCGGCGACCGGATGTCCATCAGGTCACACCGCATAAAGATCGAATTTGACAATGTCCAGGGAGACGTCGTTGTCGATGAAAAGCGTTTCATAAAAGGGACAGAGATATTCTTCTCCATTTCAAGGCGCTCAAGACGTGATCTTTCCTCTATTTTCAGGGAGTACTCACCGGAAATGTTCGATTTCCGGTTCGAGAAAACCAGGGTGCGCGTCAACCTGACGATAGACGAGCTCGTATCGCGGTCAGAGGCCAAGAGGCTCGTGTTCGGACTGAACAAATTTCGGGAAATCATTCTGGATTTCAGAAAGGTAAAGACCATAGGGCAGGGGTTCGCCGATGAGATATTCCGCGTCTTTCCCAGGGAAAATCCTGGGACAGTCATAAGACCCGTGAATGAGAACGAGGTCATAGCGCAGATGATCAGGCATGTGGTTGACAAATAATGTTTGATCAGGTTGACAACCGGTTGACAAGAAGGTCCGAGGGAAAGACGACGTCAGGAACGAGGAGGGGATATTTGCCCACACCCCCTTCAGCGGCACCGGAAACCGGCGACCGCTTCCCGGGTGATCGGATCTGATGGCCCGACCATGAGCATGAGCGGACAGTCAATGGTATGGATTTTCAACGGCAAACCTTGAACCTTTCCCGGCAAGCCCACGGCGAACCGGGCCAGCCTTTCCAGGCCTTGCGTAGAGAAGACGAAGAAGTATTGATGACATAAGGGCGCTTTGTTAAGAGCCGGGCTCGTGCGCCTTCCTGCCATAGACGCGCTCGTATGCCCTGCAGAACGGGCAGAGGCCGTCTTCAATGGACTTGACGAGCCAGAAGGCAAGGCCTTTCTGCTCGGCCCTTGCCCGGCGGCATACCGGACACTCGACGCACCGCTGTGCCATCTTCCTGTCTCTTTCGCTGACTGCTGCCGGTTCCATTCAATGACCTCCCGGTTATCTCCACTATCCCTTCGACAGTGCGACGTGAAGCCGAATCGAAGGGCTCGGCCTTTCAGAAATCCATGCCATGGACAGATGCCGTATAAATAATAGGGCCGGCGGCTAGAAGGAATACTTCCCGGTCGAGATGCCCATGATCTTCATCTTTTCATAGAGCCAGGACCGGCTGATTCCCAGGAGCCTGGCCGCCTCGGTCTTGTTCCCGCGGGCCTGCTCGAGGGCCTTGAGCACGACCACTCTGTCGTGGTTCTCACGGCTCGGCCTGAGGAGCTGCTTTTCCGGAGGATCCGCGCTTCTGCGGGAGGCCGGGCGCTCCTGGTCGCGCAGATAATGGGGCAGGTCGTGCTTTTCGATGACCGGGCTCCGGGCGAAATTGATGCCGCGTTCGATCACGTTCTCCAGCTCGCGGACATTGCCGGGCCAGTCGTGATGAAAGAAGATCTCCCGCACCTCTTCGGAAATGTTCCTGACCCGGGTGCCGAAGACGCGGTTGTATTTTTCCAGGAAATACTGCACCAGCAGGTCGATGTCCTGGCACCGCTCTCTCAGGGGCGGAATGTGCAGATGGATGACATTGAGGCGGTAATAGAGGTCGGGCCTGAACTTTCCCTGAGCGACCAGCTCTTCGAGATCCTGGTTGGTGGCTGCGATGAACCGCGCGTCGATCCTCTGCAGCGTATTGGAGCCGATGGGCTCGAAGCACTTGTCCTGGATCACCCGCAGGAGTTTGCTCTGCAGAGACAGAGGCATGTCTCCGATCTCGTCCAGAAAGAGCGTGCCGCCGTCGGACATGGCGAGCTTGCCTTTCTTGCCCGAGCGGTGCGCTCCGGTGAAGGCGCCCGGTGCGTAGCCGAAAAACTCTGATTCCATGAGGCTGTCGGGGATAGCGGCGCAGTTCACCTTGACGAGCGGGCCCGTTCGGTAGCCACTGCTGTGGTGAATGGCCTGTGCGATAAGCTCCTTGCCCGTTCCGCTCTCGCCGGTGATGAGAATGTTCGAGGTGCCCCGCGAGACGATCTCGGCTTCGTCGATGATCTGCCGGAAGGCCGGGTCCGCGGTGACGATCTGGTCGAATCCCCCGCCGGTTTCCGCCTCATCCTGTTCGGGGCGGACGGCGCCGGAGAGCTCGGGGTCCACGTGTGTGAGCTTGCGGGCAAGCTCTTTGATCTCGTCGAGATTTCTGAACAGGATCTTCCCCACCGCTCCTACAACCTGGCCTTTGCGGATGATGGGGAGAGAGGAGACCACATACGGGGTTCCTCTGATGAACTGCAGCCGATTCATCTCCGGCACGCCGGTTCTGATGACCTTCATGATCCGGGAGTTCTCGATGACATCGTCCACCGGTCTGCCAACGAGACGGCTTTCATCGCTCCTCAGGAATCGCTCGGCTGCCTGGTTTGCCATGGAAATGCAGCCCTGCTCGTCCACCACGATGATCCCGTCGTATGCGAGGTCCATGACCGACTGAAGGGTTCGATAGAGCTTGGTGACGCTCTCGAGCTCGGTGACGACGCGCATCAGGTCGGTCATGTCCTGAAACACGATGATTGCACCCGTGATGCTCTCCTCCCGGGTGATAGGGGTGATATTGCACAGGAGACTCATGTCCTGGTCGGAGTAGAGATACCCCACCGACGAGCGGCCGCCCAGAAGAACGTCGTCGAGCTTTAGCCCGGGCAGGAGGGAGTCCGCCGGTCTGCCTTTCGCCATTGCCTGGGTGGTGGAGAGGATCTTTTCCGCGGCCCGGTTGATCTCGACGACCGTGCAGTTTCCGTCGAGAACCATGAGGCCGTTGTACATGGTCTGGAGGATCGCGTTGAGCTCGCTGTTGAGCTGGGTTTCCCGCTTGAGCATGGCCATGATCAGGCCCGCCTTGGTGAACACCCCCGTGACTTCCCGGCGGTCGTCCACCACAATCGCGTTGCCCGCCCTGCTCGTTCGCACGATCTCCTTCACCTCTTCATAAGGCAGGTTCTCATTGAGCATGAGGATATCCGTGGTGAAGAGGCCGTGTATCGGCATGTCAGGCATCCCGCCCCTGGCCAGGGCATCGAAGAGGTTGGCCTTGGTCATGATGCCGATGAGCCCGCCGTCTTCATCGACCACGGGCAGGGCCTCCAGGCGCGTCTCCCGGAACAGGCGGGCGACTGTCCGCAGGTCGTCTCCCTGCTTCAACTTCGCGAAAGAGCGGGTCATGATATCTTTCAGAAACATGATGTCCGGCAGAAGCCTCCACTGTATGCAAACGAGATGCAAGACCCATTCATATACCATTTAGAGCCCGAAATGAAGATCGTTTTTCATAAATACGCGAATATACGCATTCTCTTCCACGGAATGCATTTGCATAATCAGTTGAAATGTATTGATAAAATATCGCCCACGACTATTGATAAGTTCAGATAATATGTTAATATTACAAAATCTCACTGGTATGCGGTGCATGTCCGGCAATGCGGGTAACTACCCGGTAAAGGAGGATTGCTATGGATAAGAGCGTAAGGGCGATCGACGAATGTCTCTCGGTCCGCGGCGGCCGTCTGTTCATCGAGGATTGCGATACGGTCGGCCTGGCCGAACGGTTCGGTACACCGGTCTTCGTGATCTCCGAGGACCAGCTGAGGCGCAACATGAGAAGATACCTCAAGGCCTTTTCAGATCGATGGAGGGAAGGGGAGGTGAACATCCTGCCCGCCATCAAGGCCAACTGGCTCCTGGCGCTGCGCCGGATCCTTACGCAGGAGGGTGCGGGGTGTGATGTGTATTCGGCCGGAGAGCTCCATTCCGCGCTTCAATCCGGGATCGACCCCCGGCTCGTCTCGGTCAACGGCGGGGGCAAGAGCAGGGAGCACTTGACGAACTGCATCAGAGCCGGGGTCAGGATCACTGTGGACGATATCGACGAGCTCGAGCTCATCGAGCACGCGGCCCGCGATGCGGGCGGGAAGGCGAGCATCCGCCTGAGGCTCAGGCCCGACTTCCCGAACCTCTGGCAGCCTACGGGCTTCGCGAACGAGCTCGTGCCCATCGACATCGGATTTCAGGTGTACAAAAACGGCATCCCCACCGAGCACGTCGTCTCCATGGGCAGAAAGGCCCTGGCATCGGAGCACATCGACCTGGTGGGCGTCCACATCCACCTGGGCCGCCATCACTACAGCCTCACGGTCTGGGAGGAGCTCATCCGGCGCTATGTGGAGCTGATCACAGAGCTGAAAACCCAGTGGGGAGGATGGGAGCCTTCGGAGATCGATATCGGCGGCGGCATACCCTCGCCCCGGGACCCCTTCGGGAAAATCATCGGCTCCACAGCCGACAACCTGCTTTTCGCGGGCCTGTTCGCCGGAATGTACGCCCTGAAGGCACTGGGCGAGAAGAGGAGATACGAGATCATATCCCGGCTCATGGGCCTCATCCTGGGCAGAAAGGGCAAAAAGGCCCGGATTCCCTCCATCGAGGAGTATGCGGAGAGGATCACGGCCACCCTCAAACGCGAGATGTCGCGCTGCGGGCTCAACGAAAGAGGCGTACGGCTTCAGATCGAGCCGGGGCGGAGCATGTACGGCAATACCGGCATCCACCTGAGCAGGGTGCTCAAGACCAAGTATCAGACGCGGCCTATCGCATGGAACTGGGTTCTGCTGGACACCACCTACTTCTTCATGGCGGGGGGCGTGTTCGAGAACAACCTCCACCCCTTCATCGTTGCAAACCGGGCCGACGAGAAGCCCTGCAAGCTCGCCGACATCGTGGGCAGGTCGTGCTATGCGGACCGGATGATCCCGGAGGTGCGCATCCCGGACGTGAAGGCGGGCGACATCTTCGCCGTCCTGGAGACAGGCGCCTACCAGGAGGTCTCCGCCTCGAACTTCAACGCCATGCCCAGACCGGCCACCGTCCTGGTGACCGGGGATCAGGCCGAGATCATCAAGCGGGCAGAGACCCAGGAAGAGGTGTTCGCGCGGGATATCGTGCCGGAGCGGCTGCTCAAGGACGGGGGGAAGCCGGCTGCACAGTCTGTTTGACACAGCGGCCGGAAAATTCTATAGTTTCGAGTCAATGACAGCGCATTATACCCCCATTCTCGCCGGTGTTGCCCAATACACCCAGCCCAAGGACGTCGAGCGGCCGCTCGATCCCATGGGGCTCATGGTCCGCGTGTGCAGGGCCGCCCTCGAAGATGCCAGCCCCGAGAGGATAGGCGACCACATCGATGCGCTCCATGTGGTGAACCTGTTCCAGTGGCCCTACCGCGATGCGCCGGGCATGCTCAGTGAGGCGCTGGGCATCCGGCCGAAAGGGAAATTCTACACCCCCATCGGCGGCAACACGCCCCAGCTGCTCGTGAACAGGGCCTGCCGTGAGCTGGCTTCAGGAGAGGTCCGTGCCGTGCTCATCACCGGCGCCGAGGCCATCTGTTCCGTCAAACGCGCCCTGGCCGGCAGGATCGCTCTCGACTGGCCCGAAAGCTCTTCCCCCGAGCGCATCGACGGCGATAACCGCCCCGGGGTGAGCCAGCTCGAGGCCGACTACGACCTCTTTTTCCCGGCCGTCATGTATCCACTCTTCGAGACCGCCCTGAGAGCATCGTCCGGCAGAGGCGTATCCGGGCACCGGGAATACCTGGGAAGGCTCTGGGAGCGCTTCTCCCGGGCTGCGTCGGAAAACCCCCATGCCTGGGTCAGGAAGGCGCTCAGCGCCCGGGAGATCACCGAGGTCACCCCCGAAAACCGCTATATCAATTACCCCTATACCAAGTACATGAACGCGAATATCAATGTGGACCAGGCGGCCGCGGTGCTCATGACCACGGAGGAAACCGCCCGTCGGCTCGGGATCGACCCGGGCGCGTGGGTCTACCCCCTCGGAGGAGCGGATCTCTGCGATGTCTGGAACGTGTCCAGGCGGCCCCGTCTCGACGCGTCACCCGCGATCAGAAACGCTTCCCGGCTCGCCCTCGAACAGGCGGGGCTGGATCTGGGCGATATCGACTTCTTCGACATCTACAGCTGCTTTCCGTCAGCGGTGCAGATCGCCATGAAAGAGATCGGCATCCCGCCGGACGACCCGCGGGACCTGACCGTCACCGGCGGGCTCGCGTTTTTCGGCGGCCCTGGGAACAACTACTCTCTGCACGGCATTGCCTCCGCGGCCGAGCGCATCCGGGAAAGCCGGTCGGAAAAGGCCATGGTCACGGCGAATGGGTGGTACATCACCAAACACTCCGTAGGCATCTACGGCGGCGAGCCTCCGGAAAGGCCGTGGACAGGCCAGGACGACTCGTCCGTCCAGGCGGCCATCGACAAAGAGGCGCTGCCTGAGCCGGTGGAGGAGGCGGAAGGCGATATGAAGGTCGAGGCATACGTGATACGGCACGGTAGAGACGGCAGCCCGACGCTCGGCACGGTGATCGGGAGGCTCTCGGACGGCCGCCGTGCGCTCGCACATATCGATGCAGACGCCGGGGCGCTTGAGGAAATGGAGCGCACCGAACTGGTGGGCAGCACGGGACATGTGCGCCATGCTCCCGGAAGAGCCGGGAATCTGATACGCTTCCACGGCCTTTCGTGACAGCGGGTTGCGGGCAGTCTGCAAGGCTCACAGGAGGGCGTACGGGGATGAAAACCAGGGCCGCGCTCGAGAAGTTCGCCCGCGGATACCACCGCTCGCGGCCGGTGTTCTTCGCCTTCTGTGACGATCATGACAGACCAGGGACAGCGGTATCATCTGGAGCCCGACCTCTTTCACACCGTCTATTCCCTGTGTTCAGAGTGCGGCGGACACTCTGAGGGCTCGTGATGCCGTGAGCTTCGAGCCGGGAGGCGCGTGTGGAAAACGACCGGTACTATGTCATGGGACAGATGGTGGAGGCCGTTTCGCTCCTGGCTGCGTCCGGGAAGATGCACACTCTTCTGCCGGAGATCCGGAGCAACCTGGTCATGGCGCTGCGCGACGCGAAGACGCCCGACGATGTGGCGGACATCCCGGGCAGGCTCACCGCGGTGGCCGGCAGGATCACGGCCCCGGCTTACCCCGCGTGGGGGGCCTCGTTCTATACGGCCCTGATCCTCCTGGAGGTGAGAAGGATCAGGCCCGAGATCCGATCGGCCATGGAGATCAGGTATACGCCCGAAATCGTCGAGAGGATCACGAGGCTCGGGATGAGGATCGCCCGCCTGGATATTCGAGAGGGGGACCCCCTCGACATCATTCTGAAAAAGACCATGCGCGAAGGGAGCCTGGCTGACCTGTTCTACACCGAAGGCGGTTTCGCCCGCGAGGGGGCCGTCATCATCACGGGCGCCGGCGCGGTCGCGGTCGCTCGGACCGCGGTCAGGATCGCGGAGGCGGGATAATATGCTTCAGCCGGCGAGGAGGCGGTCCGGGAAAACAGCGGGGCTGTTCATTGCAGGTTCGGCCGCGTTTATCTTCTCGGTTCTCTATAACGGCCTGGTGCACCTGGTCGTTCTGGGCTCTGCAAATCGGCAGATGGAGCCGCTCAGGTGCGCCGATTTCTCGTCAAAGATCTGGATATCGCTTGCAGGAACCCTCGCGGTCTCCTTTCTGTTCACCGGCATCTATGTGCTGTTCTCCAGAGAGAAGAACGTCAGGACGGGAGCCTTCTTCGGCCTTCTGTTCGGGCTCGCCGCAGCGGTCCTGGTCGATCTGAACCAGTACGTAATCTACCCGCTGCCCTTTGCCCTTGCCGCTGCGTGGTCTTTCTTCGGCGTCATCGAGTTCACTCTGCTGGGCGCCATTGTCGGGTCGATCATGAGAAACAAGGCATAATCTTACGACATGAGGATGTGCTCATGAAGCTGTCCCCCAGCCTGATGAGGCTGCTGAAGTTCGTCCATATCATCCTGGCATCGGCGTGGCTCGCATCGGCGATGATTCTCGTGTTCTTCTTCGTCGCGGTGATCCCCGGTGCCTCCCGGACAGACCTGCACGGCATCCTGATCGCGCTCAAGGCGATCGACGATTGTGTCATCATCCCTGCCGCAAACGGCATGCTCATAAGCGGGGCGGTCTACGGTCTCGCTACTCACTGGGGCTGGTTCAGGCACGGCTGGGTGGCTGTCAAATGGGCGATCACCCTCTACGGCATTCTCTTCGGCACCTTTTTCCTGGGGCCGAGGGTCAACCGGCTGCCCGTGCTGTCTGCGGCAGCTCCCCTCGAAGCACCGCTTCCGGCTGAATTCGCCGCGGACCTCGCCTTCCTGCAGATCTGGGGCGTCGTCCAGTTTGCAACCCTCCTTGCGGCATACCTGCTCTCGGTGTATAGATGGAAAATGAGAAGGGGCTCGACCGACGGAACACCGGAGGGAAAGCGGCCCATCTCCGAGGCGGGATCTTCGTGATGCCGGCGGAGGAGTGAGGATCCGCCCATGATGAATACAGGGGGTGTGCAATGACATGGGATGAGGCGATCGGTTTCTGCGATACATGGCTGGCCGCCTGGACGGGAAACGCTCCGGACAGGCTCATGGAGTTTTATGCGTCGGACGCGTATTACTCCGACCCGTCGGTGCCGGACGGCTTGAGGGGCCATGAGAGCATCCGGCCCTATATCGTGAAGCTGCTGGCACACAATCCCGACTGGGAATGGACCCGTAAGGAGCTGTTCCTGACGGAGAAAGGCTTCACCCTGAAATGGAAGGCGCGTATACCGGTGGGGGTACGCGAAGTGGTGGAGCACGGGCTGGATATTGTCGAGATCACACAGGGGAGGATCACCCGCAACGAGGTGTATTTCGACAGGACACAGCTTCTCGCAGCCCTTCGAGAGCGGACGTGACCGGTGTCGGCCGCCCGGCCCTTCGAAATCTTCTTTTCCGATGGATGTCCGGCGGTTTGCCATCGGCCTCAGGAGGAGTTCATGCGTAAGGTTCTTGCCAGGAGAAACATTCTCTTCGGATTTCTGCTCGTCGCGTTCATTATCGTCTTCGAGATCATTCTGGCCCGTCTCAAGCTGCCCGCCTGGCCGGCGTTCATGGTCATGGTCAGTTTTTTCATGGCGCACGAAGACCCGGGGACGGCTCCCAGAATCCTGATAGGCGGCCTCGCCGGGATCGCATGCATCGTGCTTCTCGGAGAATTCGATCAGGCGTTCGATACGTATCTCGGCGCAGAGACGTCCAAGCTGATTTTTGTCGGAATATTCGTGTATTCCATCGTTCTGCTCAAGGATGTGATCCCATATGTGTTCAACACCTACGCCTTTCTGTTTTTCCTGGCGGCATCCATTGCATCCCGTGCGCCGAATCCGGAGCCGTATGTCTGGATGGGCGTCGAGCTTGCGGTGGGAGGGATCTTCATCGTCGGCGTTATCGGCATCAACAGGATCGTGGATACCGTGCTCGAACAGAGGGATGCTGTCTCTGCGGTACGGTCGCAGAGCGACTGAACCACTTGGCCAACGCAGCGTTCAGGCCGGGCTGAAATGATGTTTTGAGATAAAGCCCATGTTTGTGCTCAAGAAAATCATAAGCGGATTCTTCATGCCGCTGACCCTTACGGCCGGCATTCTGGCGATCGGGCTCGTTCTGCTCTGGTTCAGCGGGCGAAAGCGCGCCGCGCGGGTTGTGCTCACGGCCGGAGTTCTCATGCTGGTGGCAATGGGATATGGAGTCCTCTTCGATGCGGCGCTCGCAGGCCTCGAGCGCCGGTATCCGCCCCTCGATGTCGAGGCGGCGCGAAAAGAGGGCATCCGGTGGGTGGTCGTTCTGGCGGGCGGACATGTCTCGAATGGAAATCTGCCCGTCACCAGCCAGCTCCTTCAGGAAACCCAGGTGCGTCTCGTCGAGGGAATTCGAATCCACCGGCATCTTCCCGGCTCCAAGCTGCTCGTGTCCGGAGGGAGTTTCTTCGACCCTAAGGCAGGCGCATCCCTCATGGCCGAGCTGGCCTGCGATCTGGGAGTAGACCGGGAGGACATCCTCCTGGAGGACGCGTCGAAAGATACGGCCGAGGAGGCGCGGCTCATCGGGCCCATCGTGGGGAGGCGGCACTTCATCCTGGTGACCTCGGCATATCACATGCCCAGATCCATGGCGCTTTTCAGGGCGCAGGGAATGCAGCCGCTTGCAGCACCGGTCGGACATCTTGTCATCGATCATGAATACATGAGCCTCAAGTCGTTTTTCCCCCGCTCTGAGAAGATCCGCAACTGCGAGATCGTGATCCACGAGGTGCTGGGCATGGTCCATGCGTATTTCACCGGCAAGCTTCGGCCGAGGAAGTCCGGGAAGCGGGAGGACATCCCCCTTGCGGGCCTGAATTCACTGACCGCGGCTCACCGGCGCCCTGCACGCGCCGCGGTAAGACATGCCGGCGATGCCGTACCCTCCGGAAGACCATGAAGCTCGGAAGAAAATATCCCTGGAGAACGAAGAAAAAGGCAAAAGGCGGCCTTCTGCCCGAATATATCTCCAACTCGGACCTCAGAATAGAAGACATACCGCTCAAGGGAGCGCCGTGGCACGAGATCGCGCTCTTTTCGCTCACCTTTGACGGCTACTCCCGCACCGGCTCGTTCAACCGCTGCACACCGGTGCCCGATGTCATGCAGTGCCGGACTCTTTCCGAAATGAGAGCCCGTCTGTTCTTCGAGCACCGGCGCTGGATTCTGAAGAAAAAACAGCCCTGCAGGGAGACCATGGAGTATCTCTACGATCTCCTGGAGAAGATGAGAGACAAGCTGGCGAGAGACGAGAGGGCGTGAGAAAAGCAAGAATACACAGGGGAGGGGAATCGTGGAACCGGGAATGAGAGCCCCGGTTGTCCGGGAGGTCTTGCTCGACGATGCACCGGCCGTCACCCGCCTTCTGGGGCAGCTGGGATATCCCGCATCGCCCGATGAAATGCGGGGCAGGCTTCAGGCATTGATCAATCATCCCGATTACGTCACATTCGTTGCCGAAATATCCGGCGAGGTCGTCGGGCTTGTGGGCGCACAAATCGGGTATTCCCTGGAAGTGACGGGAAGATACGGCAGGCTGACCGGCCTGGTGGTCGACGAGAGGTGGCGGGGCAAAGGCATAGGCGGATCCCTCATGACAAGGATAGAAGACTGGATCAGACAGCAGGGCTCGGTGATCGCCGTCCTTGCAAGCGGCCCGCATTATGCGGAAGCTCACCGGTTCTACAGACACCTCGGCTATGAGGAGACCGGCATACGGTTCGTGAAGCGGCTCGGCCCTCCCGTACTGCCATGATCCTTGAGTCCGCCCGCAATTGGTGTATAATACTGATAAAACGGCAGTGTGAAGAGAAACGAAGCGCAAGCCGCGCCCGGTCTTGGGATGATTCGCCCGGAGCGCGGACACTCCACGTTGGTCTCTCTCCACGATGATCCTGTGATAAAATGCTTCAGAAAGAGGAGGAACCATGAATCAGGCATATTCGTACAGCCCCGACGGGACATCCTATCCGCTCCCTCAGGAGTCCGATTACGAGCAGGAACTCCAGAGGCTCAGGGATTCGGTCGAAGAGCAGCGCGGCCTCGGGCGGGAGATCGTCGTCGTCATGGGCCTGGGCTTTGTGGGGGCGGTCATGGCCGCCGTAGTCGCCGACAGCACGGACAGTAAGACCGGCAAGGCCATGAAGTATGTCATCGGCATGCAGCGGCCCAGCACCCGGAGCTTCTGGAAGATCCCCATGTTCAACAGCGGGGTCTCGCCCGTGAAGGCCGAGGACCCGGAGGTTGACACGCTGATCCGGCGCTGTGTCCTCGAGAGGAAGAACCTCGTGGCGACATATACCTACGATGCCCTGAGTCTTGCCGATGTTGTGGTGGTGGACGTCCAGTGCGACTTTCTCAAGCAGGAGCTGGGCAACTGCCGCAGCGGCCGCGCGGAGATCGCCGCTCTGGAGGAATCCATGAGGATCATCGGCGAGAAGGTCAGGCCCGACTGCCTGGTGCTCATCGAGACGACGGTGCCGCCCGGAACCACCGAATACATCGCGTACCCCACCATGAAGAAGGCCTTCTCCGCGCGCGGCATCTTGAGTGAGCCGCTTCTTGCGCACAGCTATGAACGGGTCATGCCCGGCAAGGATTACGTGAAGTCCATCCGGGACTTCTGGCGCGTGTGCAGCGGCATCAATCCGGAGAGCAAAGCCCGGGTGGAGAGGTTTCTCTCCGATGTGCTCAACGTGGAGAAGTTTCCGCTCACGGTTCTGGACAGGCCGATCGAAAGCGAGACCGCCAAAATCGTGGAAAACAGCTTCCGGGCCGCCATCCTGGCCTTTATGGACGAGTGGAGTAACTTCTGTGAAAAGAACGGCGTCGATCTCATCAAGGTGATCAACGCCATCCGGGTGAGGCCCACCCACAGCAATATGATTTTCCCCGGTCCGGGCATCGGCGGCTACTGCCTGCCCAAGGACGGAGGCCTGGGTGTGTGGGCATACCGGCACCTCATGGGTTATGAGGACGAAAATTTCGTGATCACGCCTGAGGCGATCGACGTCAACGACACCCGGGCTCTCCATGCCGTGCACCTCATCAGAGACGCGCTGAGGAACATGGGCAAGATCGTGGCTGCATCCGTGGTCGCGGTGCTCGGCGCCTCATACCGGGAAGACGTGGGGGACACCCGCTACAGCGGCTCCGAGCTCATGATTAGGAAGATCGCCGAAATGGGCGGGGATATTCGGGTCCACGATCCCTATGTGGAGCACTGGTGGGAATTCGAGGCCCAGGACACCTACCCCTCGGTGGGAGCCAGCTGGGCACGCTTCTTCCGGAACCAGGAAGGGCTGAGACATCTTCGGGTGAGCAAAGATCTCGGCGGCACGCTCAAAGGCTCCGATGCCGTAGTGCTTGCGGTGAGACACGCCGAATACCTGGGCCTCGATCCCGATCTCGTGGTGGAGATGACCGGCGCTCCCGTCGCCGTCATCGACTGCTTCGGGATTCTGGATGACCGGAAGATCCGCCGGTTTTTCGAGCTCGGCTGCGAGGTCAAGGGGCTCGGCCGCGGCCATATTCAGCGCATCAAGGAAGAGGTGAGATCCCGCACGTATTCCCAGGCCAGGGCCCCGGAGGAGGCGGGCGCAGCGGTGCCCGGAGAGGAAGCCGCGGAGGCCTGAGAACGGCGTGGAACAGACACCGACGACCCCCGGCCTTGACTGGGCGGATTATCCTGGTATCATTCAGCTTGGGGAGCGGATGGCGTGAATTACGAAATCGTGGCGACACTGGGACCGAGCAGCTGCACCGAAGACATGTGGAGGAAGATGATCTCTTCCGGTGCGACGGCATTCCGCCTGAACACTTCCCATATCGACGTTCAGGAGCTTCTCCGGTGGCTGGAGAGGCTTGCTCCGTTCCTCGATTCTCTGGATCCCAGGCCGCCGGTGGTGCTCGATCTCCAGGGAAGCAAATGGAGGCTGGGCGATTTCCCTCCCCATGAACTTCATGCGGGTGGGAGCATAGAGCTGGTGCATGCGGCGGCGGCCGCGGGGCGGGATATTCTGCCGGTTCCGCATCCGGACTTCTTCGATGCGGCGCCGCTGTCCGGTGGAGAGATCGCGCTGAACGACGCCGGGATAGTGCTCGCTGTGGAATCCGTCTCCTCCGGGTCGGTTCGGGCGCGGGTCGTGAAGGGGGGAAGAATCTCCTCCCGCAAGGGGATCACGTATCCGCTGTCTTCGTACCGCAGCGAGTCTCTGCAGGAAAAAGATCTGGAAATCCTGAGGCTGACCGCTCACTTCGATGCCGTTCTTTACGCCGTCTCCTATGTGAAAGACGGTGAGGAAATGGCGGGATACCGCAGCATCATAGGCGATTCCGCATATCTCATCGCAAAGCTGGAGCGGGAAACCGCCATTGATGACGCGGCTGGAATCTCCCTGTCGGCGGACGAGCTGTGGGTCTGCAGGGGCGATCTCGGGGCCGAGATGGGCCATGCGGGTATGGCGTGCGCGGTCCACCGGTTCTCGGATATGCTCAAGGAGATCCAACCGCCCGTACTCCTCGCCGGACAGGTTCTCGAGCACATGTCCGCACACAGTGCGCCCACCAGGTCGGAGGTATGCTGCCTCCTCGACGCACTGAGCAGGGGATACCGCGGGTTCGTTCTTTCCGACGAGACCGCGGTCGGGAAATACCCGGAAGAGAGCTGCCGTGCCGCGGCGCTGTTCCTGGCCTATCCCTCTGCTGCAAAGATTTGTGGATAATGCCGGTCCGGCATGGTAAAATATGCGGAGAAATGAAGTTTCGGGAGCGCTCAAGGGCATGATGAGTCGGATTGCCCCGAGAGGAGGTTGCAGAATCAAGAGGATGACCCTTCTCCTGCGGCGGTTTCTGCTCTGTGGACTGGTTGTCCTGTCGATCGGCCTGTTTTCGTCGTGCGCCGGCAACCATTATTCCAGGCCTCAGACCTGGCCCGGCACATGGCAGCCGGGTGAAGATGCGGGCGAGAGCATCACCGGCGTATACCGGGATCAGGGCTCCAGCAGCTGCGAGTGGCTGCCTCCGGCGTTCAGGAGCCTCAGCTATATTCTGGAACCCTGCCTGTTCTCCGATTTCTTCCCCGAAAGGCATCTCGGCGACGCCGACAGAGTGGAGATCCGGAAGTCCGGAGAAGACCGGATCGTGATTTCTGTTTACGACACAGCGGGCAAACAGCTGTACCGGTGCCCCGAGGAGGGCCTGGAGTACGCATCGAGGCCAGGCGGTATCCTGCTTTCGTACAGGCCGAAGCTTGACACCCGAGAGGGCGTATACATCGTCAGCGGCACCCTGTTTCTTTCCCGGGGGGAGGACGGCTCTCTCATATGCCGGATAAAAGAATACCGGCTGTTCTGCTCGTTCATCATTCCTGCGCCTCTGATCAGTACCGCCTATACCGTATGGTACCGCTTCGAGAGTCTGGACGACATTCGCACGGAAAGTAGGGATGGGCTGGCTGCAGGAGGCGGCCTCGAGCGCAGGCGGGACGAACTCCGGGCTCCCGCCGTATGGCGCAAGGGCGACGGAGGCGCAGGGGCCTGACGGTTCCGCCCTGAAGGCCCGAGAACGTCGATATGAGATTGACGCATGATCACAAGAAGATGGGGGAGGGAGAGAAATGATTGCATGCTGCGGCCTGGATTGTTCTCTCTGCGAGGCATTCATCGCCACCAAGGCGGATGACGGCTCCCGAAGAGAACAGGTTGCCAGGGAATGGTCGGCCCTCTATCACACCGACATTCAGCCGGAGCAAATCTCTTGCGACGGCTGCAGGGCGGGGGGGCGGTTGTTCTTCTACTGCGAAACCATGTGCGAAATCCGCAAATGCTGCTTGGAAAATGATCTGGCAAATTGTGCCGAATGCGTGGACTACCCGTGCGGTATGGTGAAAAGCTTCATCAAGATAAACCCGGAAGCGGGAAAGAACCTGGAGCGGCTTCGTGCAGAACCGGCATAGACGGACCCTGTGTACAGGGAATAATACTCATGCGGCCATTAAAGTAGCGTCCCGGGCAATCGCCGGGCACTTCCCTTGTGAAGCCGCCGGGCCGCTGGCTTGCCTTATGACGATTTGCCCCTGGAGAAATGGGGACAATCGTTCCGGTACGGGATTTTCCCGGCTGTTTCCGAGCAGGCTATGACGGGCGATCTCGCCGTTCTTGCAGGACCGACGGCCCTGGCGGTCATACGGGACGGAGGCTTCGGCCCCGACTCCGTGGATGTGATCGCCGGTGCGGCCGGCGGGCCCAAATGGCTTGTGCTGGGAGGCCTGGACCGGGCCGTGTTTTCTTCATGGTTCACCGCTTCTTCTCATCCCGTCTTTCTCATAGGCTCGTCCATTGGAAGCTGGCGATTCGCCGCCCTGGCGCAGGGCTTAGAAAGAGGGGCCTACGACAGTTTCGAGACCGCCTATATCCATCAGCGCTACTCTCCGTCTCCCGATGCGTCTGAGGTGACCAGGGTAACCCGGGGCATCATGGATGCCTTTTTGGACGATACAGGCGCGCACGCGGTTTTCGAGCACCCCTTCTTCCGTCTGAACCTGCTTTCCGCACGATGCCGCGGGCCTTTTGCCCGTGAAGACAGATACGTCCTGGCCCCGGCCCTGCTTCTGGCGGCAACTGCAAATGCGCTGGACAGAAGATTTCTCCGAATGTTCTTCTCCCGCACCCTGTTCTCCGACGCCCGAGATTTCCCGTCATTCTTCGGGGAGGACGGATTTCCGCTCCAGAGGGTTTCTCTGGGCCCGGCAAACCTGAGGACCGCTCTTCTCGCCTCGGGCTCCATACCGCTTGTCATGGAAGGGGTGAGAGACCCTCTCGGGGCGAAGCCCGGGATGTACCGCGACGGCGGGCTCATCGACTACCATCTGGATCTCGCCTATCGCAACCCGGGGCTCGTGCTCTTCCTCCACTACCGCAACCGCATCACCCCCGGCTGGTTCGACAAGCCGCTCCCGTGGAGGAAGCCCGACAAGAGACATATGGAAAAGGTGGTGCTCGTCAGTCCATCTCCGGATTTCGTCAGGCGCCTTCCGCTTCGCAAGATTCCCGACCGCGACGATTTCGTCCGGTTCCGCGGCAAGGATCACGACCGCATCGAATACTGGAAGCGTATCATCGACGCCTGCAGGCATCTTGGAGAAGAGTTCCTCGACATGGTACAATCCGGAAGAATCAGGAGCGCTGTGCAGCCCTTGGAAGGACGCTGACGCCGGATTCAGAGCGCAGCTTCAGGGGGTGCGGTCCGGTTCCCGGCGAGGATCCGAGCCCGGTACAAAAGACAAATCATCCTCTGCACTTGAATATTCCGGGCCGGGCAGTACATTAATCACTGAATGAAAAATACCATGAAAAGGGGATATACATGGCAAAGAATTCGGCTGGAGAAAAAAAGAAAAAGGTCATAGAAGTCCTGAACACGGCACGGGCGATGGAGCTGCAGGCGATCTACCAGTACATGAACCAGCACTACAACCTCGACGATATGGATTACGGAGAGCTGGCGGCAAATATAAAGCTGATCGCCATCGACGAGATGCGCCATGCCGAGATGTTCGCGGAGCGGATCAAGGAGCTGGGAGGCGAGCCGACAGCCGATCCGATCGACAAGATTCAGAAGGGGCAGAAGGTCGAAGCCATGTTCAGCTTCGACGCGCATCTCGAAGACGACACCATCGATGCATATAACCGGTTTCTCCAGGTGTGCACCGTGAACGGCGACAGCGTGAGCTCGAAGCTCTTTGAGACCATCATCGACGAGGAGCAGGCCCACTATAATTACTTCGACAACGTGGACAGCCATATCGAGCGGCTCGGTGCGGTGTATCTGGCCAAGATAGCAGGAACCCCCTCCGCCACCGGTCTGCAGCCGAGCGGATTCGTCATAAGCAAGAACGGATAGAGTCATATGGGCCGGTTTCCGGGCCTGCTTCAGGAGGCCGGGGCAGTGTCGGCGCTTGCGCTGCCGTGATTGCGCGACAAAGAGTCGGGGAACGATGCTGGACAGTGAATTCGAGTCCTTCAGGCCTCACCATATCCTGTGCGTCCGTTTCCTGCCCGACGATATCCCGGGGCGCGGAGATACGTTCGCCCGGGCGGCGGGCAGGATACGGGAAATCATGGCCGGGGACGCCGACATATGCGTTCAGCTCCGGGAAGGGCCCGACTAGCTCTGCAGCGCGTGCCCGGATTATGACGGCTCCCGCTGCGCGAGCGTTTTCGGAGATGAAGAACAGGTTCGGAAATGGGACGCGCGGATCCTGGAAGAGCTGGGCGTCCCGTATGGAAGAAAGATGAAAGCGAGAGAGCTCGATGGCCTCATCCCGTCAAGGCCCCTCTCTCCTTCTGCCGAGAGCGGTGCCCGTGGAGAGGAGCATGCCGGATTTTTAGCAGGGATATTGCCGGAATAGGGATCGACTGATCCCGGCGCGAACGCCGCTCCCTGCAGGCACACGCAAAGAATACCGCGGCGACGTTTCCCGTTTTTTCCTGGACGGGCTTTTTTCGCGGCCCTGCCGATCGGATGCTCCTCCCGTCTTCTCCGCTGTCTTTTCGGAGTTTGATTCGACGCTCATTTTTCCGCCGGATTTTGTAGTGCACCGGAACACCCTGGGGAATGATTTTGAAAAGAGAAGTCGGGGCGAGAGCACATGGATTCCGAAGAGATCGAAATCAAGGGGAAGGCGATGAGCTTTTTTCTCGATTCCGCCTGCAGGCATTATCAGAAGGTCCGGGTATGTGAGACGGGACCAATTGATACTTATGTAATAACAGTTATTCATTATTAAGAGATCATGCTTTTGATACGATAATCATCCGCCTCGCGACCACCATCACGGTAATACATCCCTTTGCTCTCGGAGTATGTTGAAAGGAGGGATCTGTAATGACCGCATCCGAACATGCCGGACTCGTGCTCGTTCCCCTTCTCCTTTTCCTCTGTGCCCTTACCGTTTCATGCGGCGGCGACAGCGACAATCAGCCGGGCGCGGACGAACTGACCGAAGTCGTGCAGTCTTTACCGTTGCCGGGCCCCTATGCGGTTGCGAGCATCAATGTAGCCCAGGATTTTACTCGGGTGGGCTCCGGCGAGGACGTGACGAGCTATTGGGAGGGCCTGCCCTCGGACGACGGGGCGGCACGCTATGTGACCGACCTGCTGGCGGAGCCGGATAATACACTGATCGCCACGGTGACCGCACCGCAAGACTCGGATCTCTACGGCGACTTTGCCGGACAGGAGGTCGAGTTCGTTGTGCTGGTGTGCTACCCCACAACATCCGACAACCCCCGCCCAGACTATCCGCTCGATCCGCCGCAGACCGACGTGGTTCTGCCGCACATGCAGACCGGATCGGAAGGTCCATTATTCGCAGACGACTCGGCCCGCTATCCGATTGTGGTGTTTTCCCATGGGTACATGGGCAGCCCGATCTCCTCCAACGACTACTTGTTCGCTGTTACCGTTCTCGCGAGCTACGGTTACGTCGTCATCGCCCCGTTTCACGGCGATCTCCGCTTTTCCAATCTCAATATCGAAGAGATCGACGATGCCATCGCCGTGGCGCTCAATCTGGAAAATTTCACCGCGATGCAGGCCCTGCGGCCGCTTTCGATATCCGCGGCGCTCGATCTCGTTCTCGCACATCCGCAATGGGCGGATCACCTCGACGAGACACAGATCGGCGGTTTCGGGGCGAGCATGGGAGGCGAGACCATGCTGTTGCTGGGCGGCGCCGGTCTGACGACATCATACTTCGACCTCGGGTCGTCCTGGGAGCAGATCACTCTTGACGAGCGGATCAAGGCCGCGGTCGGCTACGTACCGTATTTCGGGCAGCCTGTTCTGCCCGCATTCGGACGCGACCAGCGGGGGCTCGACGGCATCGCGCTGCCGTTTCTCGGGATAAGCGGGACAGCGGACACCACTGCTCCGATTACTGAAGCCGAGAACGGCATATCGCGCCTCTCCGGAACCCGCAGGCTGGTGGCGCTCTCGGGAGTAGAGCACGAGTTCGACGATGCCTCGTCGGGCGACATCTTCACATGGACGCTTACGTTCCTCGATGCGGAGGTCCGCGGCGACCAGGAGGCAGCCGGCCGTCTTTCCACCATGGGGAGTGTGGAGGGCGGAGGCGACGACAGCGTCCTGATTTTCTGAAACGGCCTGCCGCAATAGATGTGACGAGGCCGATGAGGGCGAAACGATTTCCCCTGCGGCTCGAGAGCCCCCTGTCGTACGGCCAAAATGCCGATTCTCCTGGATCGGCCGTCCCGATATGTATCTGATGAGCGGCCGGAAAACCCCAGCGGGCCAGAGATCGCATCCTTGTCCTTTTCCAGCCGAGCTGCGGCCTGAAGATGCGCGCTGCGGCATCCCTGCGGGAAGTGTTCGCATGCCTTCAAGACATTGCCCCTGCTCTCGGAGCGGAACATCTCGCAGATGCGGGCCTCTTCTTCAGACTGCATGCTCCCGGGAAATCTTTTGAATGTGATCGCCGTCCTGTGCACCCGGCGGCCCCGTCGTATTTACCGATTTGTCCGCAGGAGGGAAATAGCCCTCTTACAGTCATATCGGGCCGGTATTGCCCGGGAGACATTTTTCCCCTCTGAACATGACCGGCTATAACTCTTTACAATATCAACCGGTATACAATTTAATTTCCTTACCTGTGACGCCGATATATCATCTGGAACAAATATGAAATAATGAAATTACCGATACGATGAATTTTTCCCATTGGGAAAGGAAGGTTGCTCATGAAGGAGTACACGAGAAGTTTTTTCCTGCGCCCGTTCCTGTTCCAGGAGGGGATCACGTATCTCGTTCTGGTGCCGACGGTCGTCATGTTTTTCCTCCCCATCTCTCAAGGATTCAGGGAGCATTTCCTCGAAGGCATCACTCTGGTTATCCTGCAGACCGTGGTTTCGGTGGCCCTCGGAGCATCGATCAAATATTATCTGGTGAGCCCTGCCGTCAGGGTGATGGAAGACGGGGTGCGCGACGAGCGTGAGGTAAAGCATGCCCTGCGCTGTGCATCGATCCTCCCCTTTGCGGAGGCGATCCTCATATTCATCAGGTGGGCGGGGATCGCATGGCTTTCCGTGGTGGTCCCCCTGTACCTGAAAGGGTACCTGCCCTTCGACCTGCTCATTTTCGGCGGCAACATCCTGGGCATGACCGGATTGTCCGGCATGGCGCTCTATTATCTCATGGCTGAGAACAGCCTCGCACCCTTTTACCGGGAATGCAGCAGAAACGGCATCCTCGCAGACGGTGCAGGATATCTGAGAATCAGCCTCAACGAGAAGCTTTTCGCCATCATACTTCTCATTGCAATCCCTCCCATCGGCGATCTGATCGGTACGATCTATCTCTCCATATACTCGGGTGTAACGCTTTCCGCCATACAGATGAGCTTTCCTCTCATACTTCTCCAGACAGTCATCATGACCTTCCTCAACGGGTATCTGCTCATGAAGGGGATCACCGCCTCTGTAGGCAATATGTCGCTCATGCTCAAGGACATGGCGAAAGGCAAGGGCGATCTCACCAAACGGCTCGATGTGAGCGGAATCGATGAGGTGGGACAGCTTGCGCACTGGTTCAACGAGTTCATGAACAATCTGGAAGAGATCATACGGCATGTGCGGGACATCTCTCTGCAGCTCCATCACTCAATCGAGCAGGTGAGCTCGGGCTCACAGGGCCTGTCTCAGGCGACCCAGGAGCAGTCGGCATCCATTGAGGAGATATCCGCATCCATCGAGGAGATGAACGCGACAATTCAGAACAACACCCAGGTGGTAAAAGAAGGGAGAGAGACCTCCTATGCCATCACCGGTCTCATCGACAAGAACAGGGAGATCTTTTCCCAGCTGATGGATGCCACCAGGGAGATCTTCCAGGATTCGCAAAAGATCGGGGACATTGTGGTGACCGTCAACGAGGTGGCCTTCCAGACAAACCTTCTGGCCTTAAACGCCTCTGTGGAGGCAGCCAGGGCGGGCGAGCATGGGAAAGGCTTTGCAGTAGTGGCGGGAGAGGTCCGGGCTCTTGCCCAGCGCTCGGCCGATGCGGCGCGGGAGATCAGAACCCTCATCGACGGAACCGTGGGACGTATCAAAACCGGCGACGAGTTCATGAAGAAAACGGCCTCGTCTCTCGAAGAGCTCATGTCACGCTTCGAATTCTTTTTCAAGATGATGGAAGAGATAACCACGGCAAGTATGGAGCAGAGTCAGAACATCAAGGAGCTGTCCTCCGCCATCGGCCAGATAGACACCTCCACCCAGAGCAACGCCGCCACGGTGGAAGAGCTTGCCGGGACTCTCGACAGCCTCCGGGCGGATGCCTCCATACTCTCCAAGGACGTACAGCAGTTCAGAATGTCGGACGAATGATTTCCGCTACTGCAACAGTATCTGCTGAGCATTCGTTCCCATGAGGCGCCTCATCGCCTTGGGCCCCAGCCTGAGCGACTTGAGGAGGTCCTCGTGGCCCATAGGGTAATTGTCGGTTCCGAAGAGCAGTTTGTGGCTGAATTCCGATAGGAATCTTCGAGAGAATGCATGATCCCTGTTCAGCGCGTAAAAGCCGCTCGGTGCCGATATGTCGGCATAGAGGTTGGGATAGTGCCTGAGGAAGGAACAGGCCGGCCCTTCTTTCTTGATCGCACCTTCCTGCCGGATGCGCGTATTCTTTCCCCCGTCGGCTGAGATGTGCCGCCAGAAAAGCGGTCCGTGGGCGATGAACTTGATCATCGGGTATTCTTTCAGCACAATACGCAGAGACGCAAAATCGAGCTTGTAGCCCGGAAAGACCGTCCGTCGCTTTTCCCACTGAGCCAGGGGCTCATACACTTCCGATATCAGATTGAGGATTTTCTTCGGTAGGCCCTTGAACCGGCTGGTTTGCATCAGCTTGAGCAGCATGATGTCCAGCGTAGAGTCGGATATCGTGCCTTCCAGCACCTCAGGCCGGCTTTCCATGTGGAGCACCACCGGCATTTTGGCGTGGAGCGCTGCGTCAAGAAGCTTTTTCAGTTTCCCCAAGCGCCCGTTCACGGTGGTCTTCAGCTCGGCGCACCCTTTCACGCCCCTGCTGCACCATGCAAGAAGCTTTTCAGGTGCATCGTCGCACCGGGGGTCGGGAGCGTACATGGGGACGATTCTTTCGGGATAGCGGAGATATGTTTCATAGACATTTTCGATCGAGAGGCTTTCGATATTCCCGTTCTCGGGATGGATGTCCTCGCGGGTCATGAGCCAGCAGCAGTCGTATTTGTGCTTGTCGAGATAATCGATGATATTTCGTAAGGATATATTTCTGAAATTGATGTGCATGTGCGCATCGATCCTCATATAGACTCTCCCCTCCACAGATGGACGACATCGCGGGGACTTTCCGTCCATTGCAGGATAAGCAATCGGCGGCTTCGCCGTTGCGACGTGGGATATTGCCCGCGGTCAGGCGAAACATCCCGACTCGATCTCGTATTGAGCGGGGCCACGGATGATCAGGTCTTACGGGCTGAGGGCGGCGCTCATCGAGGACACCGGCAGAACGGGAAATCCGCACCCTTCAGAGAGGTGCGCGCCTCGAAAGACGTGCCCGTGCAATCTTGCTCTCTCATGAGTGATTGGTGTCTTATTCATCCATGAGACATCCTGACCGCTCTCGTATTCAGTTTCCCGCCGACTCTCCTTCGGACAGAGAAAACGGGGCATATCCTAAGGTCTAAGATACTCTTCTTTGCCGGCGTCTCAACAAGGGACCGGTCAACGAAATCAACCCTGTCCCCTTCTTCGGCGCAAGCAATTTGAATCACAGCCCTCAGGCCCCTATCAATAGTATTGAGATGCGGGAACTGTCCGGATCGCAGGTGCATGCGGCTGCTGACAGGGCCCGGGAGTATTCAGGGATGCAGAGGCACAAGCCCACCAATGCCGAGATCGCGCAAGAGCTCGAGGCGATCGCGGATCTCCTCGATATCAGGCGGGACAATGCCTTCCGTATCCGGGCGTACCGCCAGGGCGCCCGGAGAGTGAGGGATGCGGATGCGCCCCTAGCCGAATATGTGCTCGAGGGCAGCCAAGAGCGCCTGAGAGATGTGCCCGATATCGGAGAGGGCCTTGCAGCGGTGATATCCGAATATGTTCTGACCGGAAGGACCGGAATTCGCCAGGAGCTTCTCGGAGAGATATCTCCCGGCGATGTCTTCAAGCAGCTGCCGGGGATTGGGGACGATCTGTCCCGGAGGGTGGTCGAATCACTGGGGATACAGAGTCTGGAGGAGCTGGAAAGCGCTGCCCATGACGGGCGGCTTGAACAGGTCGAGGGTTTTGGCGAACGGCGTGTGCAGATGGTCAGGGCCGTCCTGACCGGTATGCTGAGCAGATCGGCCGGGAAGAGGGTGCGTGAATCCGCTGCCGGGAAAACTGAGAGCCCTGACAGGCCTCCGGTGAGACTTCTGCTGGAGATCGACCGGGAGTACCGGGAGAAAGCGGCTCAGAACAAGCTGCGCAAGATCGCCCCGAAGCGGTTCAACCCGGAGGGCCGGCCCTGGCTGCCTGTCATGAGCGCACGGAGAGAGGGCTGGGACTTCACGGTCCTGTATTCGAACACCCCTCGGGCGCATCAGCTCCGCAAGCTGCGCGACTGGGTCGTCATCTACTACGATCGTGACGGCGACGAGGACCAGGTCACCGTGGTGACGGACACTCTCGGCAGCCTCGGGAAGAAGAGGGTGGTCAGGGGCAGAGAGAAGGAAAGCCTCAGCTATTATTCCTCGAGCAGGACGTGATACAGGACGGAACGCTATCTCTTGAATCTGATCCGCAGTATCTTGTCATCTCCCTTTCTGGGCGTTCCCCTGCCGTCGCGGTTGCTCGTCAGAATGTAGAGGCTGCCGTCGGGTCCTGCCGTGACCTGCCTGATCCTCCCATACGTGCCGCGGAACCAGTCGGTGGCAAACAGCCGATCGATGGATCTCACCTCGTAGTCATCGTCTTCTTTGTCGAGGCTGATCCGGATGAGCGATTCTCCCCTGAGCGTGGCTGTATACAGCTTGCCCCCGAAGAACGTCATTCCCGCCGGCGGGGTTGCCCTCGGCCAGAACACGACAGGGTCCTCATAGGCTTCCAAGTCCACGTCTCCCAGGACCAGAGGCCATCCGTAATTTCCCCCCTTGACGATGACGTTGATCGAATCGTTGCCAAACAGACCGAACTCGCCCGACGGCCCGTGATCCGAGCAGAAGAGATCTCCAGTTTGGGGGTGCCATGCGAGCCCCTGGGGATTTCGAAGGCCGTATGCATACACCGGGGAGCCCGGGAACGGATTGTCCCGGGGGATCGACCCGTCAGGAGCATAGCGGAGGATCTTTCCCCTCAAGTCTTGGATATTCTGTGCCGTTGTGGCCTGGCCGGCATCACCTGTACAGACATAGAGCATGTTATCCGGCCCGAAGGCTAACCTCCCGCCGTCGTGAACCCGGTATCCGGGGATTCTCTCTGCGATGATCCTGTCCTCGACCGCGGAGGAGCCGTCGTCTCTCAGGCGTACCACCTTGTTGTATACCCTGGTGCCTATCCGGTAGGTATACATAATGTAGAGATATGGCTGGCCGGGATAGTCGGGATGGACCGCCAGACCCATCAATCCGCCCTCTCCGATGGATGCGGTATCGATGACGGCATACGGCTTTTCGGCGAGCCGTCCGCCCGAGATGAGGCGGATTCTGCCCGGCCTTTCGGTGACAAGGGCCTTGTCTCCCGGCAGAAACACGAGGTCCCAGGGAATTTCGAGATTCTCGACAAAGGGTTCCACGACCAGATCATCAGGCTCAGCCACCAGCACGTCCTCGACGTTCTGAGGCGCCGGGCCGATCACCGGACCGCCGGCTCCCGATTCGAGCGAGGCCTCGGATACCCTGATGCTGCCGAAAACGACAAATATGGCTATGAGGAACCAGTGTATGCCCGATGTTGCAGCCTCCTTCAGGAGGACATGGCGCATCAGCCTTCTCTGGAATACCTCTTCAGAACTCATTCCCCACTCTTCCTTGCAAGCCGGGCAGAGGATTTGTAAGAGCCTCTTGATACAGAAGAATAAGAGGAACTCCCGAGGGCTCAACTCTTCTGTGTACAACCGGGCGGTGCGGAGGATGGCATCGCCGCATCCCTCTTCTGCGTGTATCCGGAGGGAAAGGGCCTGAGAGACTGGAGAGCTCCTCTCGGAAGGCAGATGAATGAAAGCAGCCACATTCACCTGGGGCAAAAGAAGGAAAGATGAGGATCGGCGGGGATAAACAGTCATTGAGAATGATTACTGGGGGCTTATAATTAATAATTAGTACAACCCTGACGAATTGATATCATTAAGAAAATCAAAGAGGTAAAGAAGTGGCGGTTAGCCCGGTCGATTTAGAAAGATATCTGGACGGGATGACGTTTCCCGCGAAAAAGAACGACCTGAGGCGGAAAGCCCTGGACAATCATGCTCCCGACGTGGTCATCGATATCATCAACAATCTGCCTGAGAGGAACTTCACCTCTCCGGTGGATATTAACAGAGCAATGGATGAGATCGAGTGACCATGCGGGGCTGTCCTGTCACATGAAGGGCCGTTGATGCGGACCGCCCCGTCCGGCGTTATAACAGGGGGAAAACACGACATGGCTGTAAACACGGCTGAACTCCAATGGTATATGGAAGACATCAGTTTTCCGGCGACCAAGGAACGGATAGTGAATCTGGCGCGGGGCAATCATGCCCCCGACGGTGTATTGGACCTGCTGAAGCAGCTGCCGGACCGGGAGTACTCATCGCCCGATGATGTCATACGCGCGGCAGGCATAACTGAATAGACGAGGGCCAGGTTGGGGATGTTGAGGCGAAAAGAGCTCAAGTGCTGGTTGGAAATTCTCAGGTTGCGAGCAGAGGTGGTTTTTGGAAAACCAAACTGGAGGTGAAAAATGGTAAGTACAGGTGAAATTCAGCAATTTCTGCACGGTATGGATTACCCGGCAAGAAAGAAAGATTTGGTCAAGAAAGCCCAGAGTAACAATGCTCCCGGTGATGTGATAGACATGCTCAACAAGCTTCCGGACCAGGACTTCAATTCCCCGGTGGATGTAAATAAGGCGATCGGGGGTATGAAATAGGATATTACTCGAGAGAATAACGGGAAGACAGGAAATCATCTGCAAAGATGGTTTCCTGTTTTGTTTATTCCCGAACGTCAAGCCGCTCCGGAAGAGAGGATATCGGAGTAAAGGAATAAAGGAGCGGATAATGGCTGTGAGCGCAGCTGAGCTGCAACATTATCTTCAGGGGGTAAGCTACCCCTCGCGGAAAGACGATCTTATCAGAAGGGCCCGTGAAAACCGGGCCCCCCGTGATGTCCTCGATCTCATCAGCATCCTCCCGGACCGGGAGTTCAACTCGACTGTCGATGTCAGCCGGGCTGTCGCTGAGGTCACATAGGCATGCACGGAGGAAAGACCACAGAAAAGACGCCTGCGGGAGCGGAAGCCGCGTCCGTTTTGCACCCGGTGGGCGCACCGGCGGACACTGTCCGGATTCAGCGCCTGCTTGGAGCGATCGAGTACCCCGTGGACCGCGACGCTCTCGTGATGAAGGCCTTGTCGGACGGCGCCGCCCTCGGCCTGGTCGATGTGCTCAGGAGACTTCCAGACAGGTGGTACGTCTCGCCTGCGGACGTCAACCGGGCGATCGGCGACATCGAGTGACGCCGCACCCGGAACGATTCTGATGTATACCTCTCCCGACGGAACGAGTGATTCTGAAGAGTGACGGAAAGGCGGAGAAGGCAGGCCGATGGTCAGTCCCACCGAAGTTCTTCAGTATCTGACAGGTATAGACTTCCCGGCGAGGAAGAAGGACCTCCTGAAAAAAGCGCACGACAACCGGGCTCCCCGAAACATCATCGGCGTACTGGAAAGGCTTCCCGATCAGGTGTTCAGGTCCGTGTCCGAGGTCAATATCGCTGTCGGCGACATCGAATGACCGATCGTCTCCGGCAGAGTCAGGGCTTTCGGTTTGCTCTGGGGATAGGAGCCGGCCTTCAGCCGCTCAACATACCCGGCGTTTTCCCGGGTCCACTTGCGCATGAGGATGTATCCTCCTGCACGGTATGCGATCCGCCAGGCGCGGCGGGGGCGGTATGCGCCGAGCACGCGCCTGATGCTGTAAAACCTTTTCATCTGGCGGATGATCTCGCGCTGCATTTCATAGGCCGAGCATTCCTTCGGCTCCACCACCACGTGCATGCCGTCGTAATATCGCCAGTCACGGTGGAGAAGCCTGCCGCCATACTCCTCGAAGCACTGTGTGCCCGGGAAAGGAGTCATAGCGCAGATCTGTATGGTATCCAGGTCGGTCTCCACGGCAAAATCCACGATTTTGCGAATGGAGGACAGCGTATCATCGGGGCTCACCACGAACATGCCGTGGATGCCGATGCCGTGCTTGTGAAGATTCTCGATGCAGCTGCGGGTGGCATCCGCGTGGTGGGCCTTGCCCATACGCTTCAGGGCTGCGGAATCGATGGACTCGATGCCGACGTAGGCCGTCCGGCACCGGGTCTTTTTCATGAGGTCGAGCATCTCGTTGTCCATGGCCGCCTGCACGGCTATCTCTCCCGACCACCTGAGCGGCACTGCATTCTGATCGATCATGTCTCTCAACAGGGACTTGGTCCGCTTGGGATAAGCACAGAAGTTGTCGTCGCCGAAACACACACTGCGGGAAAGAATGGGCCTCAGTTCGCTGATGACCTGCTTGTTGCTTTTGAAGCGGTAACGCCTCCCGAATACGGCTGTCACCGAGCAGAAGGTGCATGCATGAGGGCAACCGCGCGAGGTGGTGATGATAGGCGGTATCTTTTCAGGGGCCAGCTGCGGGCACAGAGAAAAATCAGGAGACGGCAGGCAGCCGAAATCTACGGGTTCGCCTGGTGGAGTGATCTCCATCGTGCCGTCGGCCTTGAGAAAGGCAAGCCCATTGATCCTGTCCGGACATTCTCCCTTCTCGATGGCACCGATCAGCTCTTGAAGGATGTTTTCCCCCTCTCCCATGACGACATAATCGCAGTATTCGAGCGCCTCCCGGGGCATGAAGGTTGCGTGCGGCCCTCCCATGACAACCACGGGCCCTTTGCCCTTGAGTGCATCACCGAGGCGGTATGCCGAGCGGATGGTGCTTGTGAGGGCTCCGATGCCTACGACGTCGTACTGCCGCAAGTCCTTCACCGACAGGTGTGATATTGCCTCGAAAAAGACGTGGCATTCATGCCCGAGTTTCTTCAGAAGAGCCCCCATGGTGGGGATGCCTACCCGGGGGAGATACGTTCTGCTGAAGATATGGGTGGCAGGTGTTCCCGACTCAACAAGTGCAATCTTCAAACTCATGAGAAACGCTCCTTCGTCCCAGGTGCGGGAACACTCTCACTGTAACACTTCAGGGGAGAATAGCAAACTCTTTGCCTTTCTTTTACGTTGTCATAACAGATGCTTAGACGTGAAGTCGGCGGCGGACGAGCGGTACTCGGATATCCGGGCATGGCGCTTTTCATGCTTGTCCGAGCTCGATGGGCGGTTATACAGTATATCCATACAGTCCTCGGTGCACAGGAGAGAGAGATGCCGGGAGTCTTCGCCCTGATGCTTCACGCCCATATCCCGTATTGCCGGAAGTCGGGCACGTGGCCTGCAGGGGAGGAGTGGCTCTTCGAGGCCATGATCGAGACATATATCCCGCTGCTCAAGTCTCTGCGGTCGCTGCATTTCGACGGGATACGGCCCGGGATCATGATCGGGCTCGTTCCCGTGCTCATGGAGCAGCTTGCGGACGAGTACATGAAGGGCCGCTTCTGCGAATACATGGAAGACAAGATCCGGCGCGCCCGCAGCGACATGGACCGGTTCTCGTCTGACCCGGCCAGAAAGGCTGTCGCCGGGTACTGGCTTCGGACCTTCGAAGACAGCTACCGGGTCTGGCTTACCGACTTCCATCGCGACATCCTGGGGACGCTGAAGTGGCTGCAGGAAGAGCGCGCCGTGGATCTGCTGACCTCAGCCGCCACCCATGCATTCCTCCCGCTTCTGGAACACGACAGCGCGGTGTTTTCCCAGGTGCGCACCGGCGTAGAGACCTATGAGCGCTATTTCGACCGAAAGCCCCGCGGGTTCTGGCTTCCCGAATGCGCGTACCGGGGCCCTGATCTCTCCGTCGGCGACCGGCGGGCCCGGGCCGGAATCGACGAGTGGCTCGCGGCAGAGGGGATCGACTATTTCTTTGTGGAAAACGTGGGCATCCAGAGCGCCTCCTTCGTGGAGAACCGCGGCGGGGAGGCCTTTCCGGACACGAGCCGCGGCTATCTCCTGCCGTCCGGTGTGTCGGTGTTCGGCAGGAACGAGGCAACGGGCAAGCAGGTCTGGTCTCCGGACCAGGGCTATCCGGGGGACCTCTGCTACCTCGAGTTCCACGTGAAAGACCCCGAGTCGGGGCTCCGCTACCAGCGCGTTACCGGGAGAGCCGAAAAGGAGGTGTATGATCCGGATGCCGCCGCAGAACGGGTGCGCACCCACGCAGAGCATTTCGTGACTCTGCTGGAGGAGATAGCCCGCGGCGCAGGAGTCGGCGCGGCGGAGCCCGTCATCGCTTCGCCGTACGACTGCGAGCTCTTCGGGCACTGGTGGCACGAAGGCGTGGCCTGGATCGAGCAGGTTCTGAGGCTGCTCGCGGACAAAGACGCCGTGGTGTGCCGAGGGTTGGGTGAGTATATCGACCGGCACAGGCGGGACTTTTCCGTCATTACCATGCAGCCCAGCACCTGGGGCATGAATTCGGATTTCACGGTGTGGCTCAATCCCGAGCACGGCTGGCTCTGGCCCTACATCAACTCGAGCGCGTCACAGATGGAGGAGATCCTCGAGCAGGCCCGCCCCCGGGACGAGCGCGGTCACCGCATTCTCCGCCAGCTGGGCAGAGAGCTATTGCTCATGGAGGGAAGCGACTGGCCGTTTCTCCTCTACACCCTGCAGGCAAAGGAATATGCCAACCAGCGCTTCCACCATCACCACCAACGTTTTCTCAAGCTGGCCTGGGCGGCCCGCGACCTCCGGGACAGGAGTCGGCTTCATGACGATGAGCTGTGCAGGATGGAAGATATCGACTGCCCCTGGCCCGGTCTCGATTATGAGCGTTTCCGCCGCAGAGAAGGGCCCGCCTGAGTATCAGCCCTGCCTCGGATCAGGAGCGCCCAAGCCGGGAGGGCAGCTCTCCGGTGCCGAGGTTTTCTCCCGGGATGGCCTCCAGAAGCTGCTCCTCGGACACCGACCCCTTCGCGAATCCATACGCGGCGCGCATCATGGCAAGCGCCTTTCCCCGGGCGCGGCTGAAGAGGATGTCCGGGTCCGGCGGCAGAAAATCGGCACCGGTTTTCACGCCGAAACAGGCGGTCGGCTCCCCGAGCCCTTCGCATCCGTTTTTCACATCGCCGTAGAACAGGGACAGGAGCTCCCTCGAGCGCAGGGCGCCCAAGCCGTGAAGCAGCTTGAACACGGCGTACGCCCTGCGGCTCGCGAACAGCCGGTTGAACAGCAGCTGCCGGGAGAGCGTCCGCCTCAGCGCCGTGGACGGTGCATGAAATTTCGAAACGATGAAGTCCTCATAGGCAAGATCCTTCACGAGAGCGGGCCGGGTGAGGCGGTAGATGCGCAGGCGGTTTCCCAGCCGGTCGTCGAGGCAGGTTTCGATCCAGCGATGCAGGTACACGGACCGGCTCCTCTGTGCGGGGTCCTCGTCATAGTAGTCGCCGGCTATGGCATTGATCACCGGGTGAAACACGATGTCCAGCGCACAGTGGGTAACATATCCGAGGATGAATGCAATGTCGTGCATCCCGCCCGCATGATCGAGCACAGTGATGACTGCCTCGTTCGTAGGGGTGTTGTTCTTGCCGTGGAGCGTTTCCGAGATGCCGACGAGGCGTTCTGTGGAAGCATAGAAGAACGTGTCGGGGATGAACGATCCCAGATAAAACCGGCCGATGTGTCCGGATACGTCCCGGACGAGCTGATGGTCGGGGTACGACTGCAGGACCTCGTTGGCGAACCAGAGATGAGTGTTTTCCTTGGGCATAACGGTACGTATACCTCTCTTTGAAGTAATTATAAGGATAAACAATGAATAAGTAAACGATCCGCTCCATGTCCCTGCGTATGAAAAGGAATTGACGGAGGCACTGAAAAAATGGAAACATGAGTAAATATTGGAATGAGACCATAATCCGATCAGAGGAGAGCTCCATGAAATCCATTACCGCTGACCCTGCTTCTTGGGATGCATTCGAACGCATCTTCCATCCCCGCAATGTGGCGATCATCGGTGTCTCGGCCAGAGGCTACACATTCGGAACCGGGATCATGAGCTCACTCAAGACCATTGGGTTCGAGGGAAAGATCTACGCCGTGAATCCCAAAGGCGGGGAGTTCAACGGGATGAAGATCTATAAGAGTCTGGGCGAGCTTCCGCAGCCGATCGATTTCGCGATCATCGCAGTGCCCGCGGAGCATGTTCCGAAAGCCCTCGAAGAGTGCAGGGTGATGGGCGTGACCGGGGCCGAGATCCTCTCCGCGGGGTTTTCCGAGCTGGGCACGGAGGAAGGCAAGCGTCTCGAGCAGGAGATCCGAGACATCGCCGCGAAAGGCATCAGGGTCGTAGGGCCCAACTGCTTCGGCATTTACTGCCCGAGGAGCGGCCTTACACTCCTGCCGGGACCCGATCTCTCCCGCACGAGCGGACCGGTGGGGTTCGTGTCGCAGAGCGGCGGCATGTCCATCGATTTCGCCCACATCGGCAAGTGGATGGGGATCGGCTTTTCCAAGATGATCAGCTTCGGCAACGGCGCAGATCTCAGAGAGACGGAGCTGCTCGAGTACTTCGGCGAGGACCCTGAAACGAGGGTCATCGCCATGTATATCGAGGGGGTCAAGGACGGCGGGAAATTCTTATCCGTCCTGAAGGATGTGGCCGCGAAAAAGCCCGTGATCATCAACAAAGGCGGACTCACCGAGGCGGGCGGCAGAGCGGTTCAGAGCCACACCGCCTCCATGGGCGGAAGCCGGAATATCTGGGAGGCGGTGATCCGCCAGGCCGGCGCCGTGCAGGTGAGAGACCTGTGGGAGCTGGCTCAGACCTGCCTTGCATTCTCTCTATTGCCCGGGCGGGTGTACGAGAATATCACCGTTGCGGGAGGCGGCGGCGCGCTTGGAGTGGAAGCGTGCGATGCGGCGGAGCGATACGGCTTGGGCCTCCCTATGCTCGATCCGAAAATGACGGAGGCAATCCTGGAGTTTCTGCCCAGACCGGGCTCCAGCGCACGGAACCCCATCGATGCGGCGAACCCCTTTGTCGATCCCCGGGCATACCGGGAGGTCTTTACCCTCGCTGCTCAGGACCCGCGGATCGACGTCCAGATCCTTATCCAGCTGCTGCACCACTACAAGTCGCTGTCTTCAGGTATGGGCCTTGAATCTCCCAAGGAGATAACGCCATACCGGGAGCTCGCCAGAGTGATCTCGGAGGTGGCGGCAGAGACCGGCAAGCCGCTCGTGCTCGTGATGCCCGACTTCAAGCAGGGAAGAGAGTCGATGGACATCGAGGAGGTGATCCGCGAGGCGCGGGAGGTCTTTCTCGACAAGGGCGTTCCCGTGTTCGACGACCTGAACAGCTGTCTTCGGGCGCTGAGCCATGTGTCGCGCTACTATGCCCGGCGGAGGTCCAGGGAGCGGCTGTAAGAAGGAGCGGTTCACATCGGGAGAAGTCGTGCCGGCGCTGCGTGTGATCGGCGCGGTGTCCTGCCGTTTCGGCCGGCCGAAACGGTAAGGGATCAGGCTTTCCCCTGTGCCGGATTTTCTTGCCCCTGCTGTCCATCCCGTAGCCTGCCTGCAGCATGCCGTATCAGCTGTCTCCATATCGGAGAAATTGTATGACAGGTATATTGACAGATATTTTAAGGCATGATATTTTATCATAAAATATAATTATTGAAACTATTTGATATTACTGAGAAGAACGGAGTACGTACCAGTGGATACTGATCAGATCATCCTTGGTTTTCTCATGTCCGGCCCCAAGAGCGGGTATAAAATCAGAAACATCACCGGCAGGCTGATGATGGCCTACAACCTGAGCCTCAACCAGATTTATCCCGCCTTGAGGAAGCTTGAGGCAACGGACCTGGTGCGCAAGGAAGTGGTCATCCAGACGGGCAAGCCGAACAAACACGTGTATTCCATAACCGAAAAGGGCAGGCAGGAATTTCTCAAGTCTCTCATTTCTCCCCCCATCCCTGTGGATTATCAGCTCGATTTTCTTACCAAGGCCTTTTTCTTCCGGTTTCTCACCAAGGAGCAGATCATCGAGCAGTTCGAGAGCGAGATCAGCTCGCTGGAAGAGCAGCTCGAGGATCTGGAGCACATGAAAGACGATGCCCAGCAGCTGGGGGACGAAAACGGACAGTTCATATACCGGGTCATTGTAGGCATGCTCGAAATGCTGAAAACAGTCTATCAGAACGAGCTGGAGAAGAGGAAATCATCATAGAGCGATCGCCCGGAGAACCGTGCCGTTCCCTCCGGGCGCCGTGCCGGACAAAACAACATACGAGGTGCATCGATGGAGACATTTTTCAATCCCGGTTCTGTTGCCGTCATAGGGGCGTCCAACTCACCCTTTAACCTGGGGGCCACCATCTGCAGGGCCCTGAACGAGATCTCATCCTGGGACGGCGCTGTGTTCGCCGTGAACCGCAAGGCGGAAACCGTGCACGGATGTCCGGGATACGCCGCGGTGACCGATATCCCGGAAACAGTAGACCTGGCGGTGATCATCACTCCGGCCAGGGTTGTTCCCCAGTTCGTGCAGCAATGCGCGGACAAGGGGATCAGGCACGTCATCATCGAGAGCTCGGGGTTCTCCGAAAGCGGCGAAGAGGGGAGGTCCATGCAGCGCATGATCGACGAGACGGCCCGGAAAAGCGGCATGAGAATCATGGGCCCCAACTGTCTGGGCGTGCTCAACACCCGCAACCAGTTCTGCTGTTTCTACGGCATTCAGGCCGATGATTTCAACACATTCGCACAGGAGAGCGGGAATGTCTCGTACATTATCCAGAGCGGCGGAATCGTGGTGATCGTGCTGGAGTCCTTCACCACGGATGTGGTCAGGGCCAACAAGATCGTGAGCATCGGCAACAAGTCGGACATCGACGAGGCGGATATGCTGGAGTATTTCAGCCGGGATGATTCCACCGAGGTCATCGGTATGTATCTGGAGAATATCAAAGACGGGAGGAAATTCATCGAAGCGGCTCGAAGGGTCACAAAGCCCATCCTTGCGTTCAAGGTGGGAAGGACGAGTGAGGGGGCGCGGGCGGCCATGTCGCACACCGCGGGCATGGCGAACAACGACCGCATCTTCGAGAGCGCCTGTGCTCAGGGCGGCATCATCCGGGTAAACTCCATCTCCGAGCTCCACGCCATGCCCAAGATGTTCACCCATATGCCACCGCTGAGAGGAAAGAGGATCGCCGTGTTCACCAACTCGGGCGCCTTCGGCGGCATTACCGCAGACCTGTTGGTGCAGGCGGGCCTCGAGATGGCCCGGCTCTCCCCGGAAACCCAGGAAAAACTGAGCAGGACGGGCCAGATCTTCAACGTCGCCAACCCCATCGACCTGGGCCCCGCCCTGTCCATGCAGACCTTTCTGGAGATATTCGACATTCTGCTCTCCTCCGACGAAGTCGACGGGCTTCTGCCGGTGCCCAGCCTCTGGCACCCCATGGTGATCGACGCCATTGTCGAGCTGGTGAAGAAGTGCCGCCACTACGGGAAGCCCGCCGCGATCTACACTCCCAATGCCGTGCACAAGACCGTAAGCTATCGGCAGAAATATCAGGTTCCGCTCTTCGAATCGCCCGAGGAAGCGGTGCGGGCCCTGAAGGTATCGTACCAGCAGTCGTGCTTTGTCGCCATGAAGGACGCGATCAGATCGGTGTATGACATGGAGCGCAACGGGGAGCACCGGGTTGCCGAACCCATGCTCCAGGAGGCGTGAACGAACCTCATGCCCGGACAGGCCTTCGGCGTCTCGAAGCTGGGAGAAGGTGTTCCGGCATGCTCCACCCCATGCCGTCGTATGCGGCCGGAAAACGTCACGGCCTGAAGCGGACGGCTCCTCCTAGTCCGCCCCCGGCCTTGGGAGGATGGTTCTCAGGATATCCTCCTTGCCGATGATGCCGACCAGCGAGCCCTCATCATCCAAGACCGGGATGGTGTGGATCTTCTTTTCCACCATGATGGTGGCGATGTCCTCCACGGGCGTGTCCGGTCTCACGCTCACTGGGTCGGGGGTCATGGCGTGCTCGACAGTCGTAGCCGCGATCTTCTCGAGCTCTTTTTCCACCTGCCTGCTCGAATGCAGCGGAATCAGGGCGTCGAGCACCACGAAGTATGAGGGAAGCGGGAGCTTCTTCTGCTGCGTGATGAGATCGTCACGGCTGAGGATGCCCACCAGGTCACCTTTTTCGTCAACCACCGGCGCTCCGTTGATGTGATTGTCCATGAGGATCTTGGCGGCGGCGACAATCTCTATACCCGGGGAGAGGGTGATAAGGGATGTGGTCATGATATCTTTTGCCGTGATCATGCATCCTCCTCGTCTGTGTTCTGGTACCATCCATAACGATAGCGCAGCAGCGTGTGTTTTGCAAAGAGAAGTATTCATATGAGACGGAAAGCTCGGCCGTCTCCTGTTTTTTCAAAAAAGGAGGTGTTGAAGTTTTCCGATGAACAATGCTATAAGCGGCTTCGCTCGATACCGCACAAGGAAAGGAAAACGCCATGAAAATCGGCCTCATAGGGCTTGAAAAATCAGGGAAGACCACTGTCTTCAACGCCCTGACCGGCTCCAATGTCCAAACCAGTGCATTCTCTTCCTCAAGACCCGAGCCCAACATCGCCGTGGTCGCGGTTGCCGACCCCCGGGTGGACAGGCTCAGGGATATGTACCACCCAAAGAAGACCACCTATGCGTTCATCGAGTGCATCGACTTTGTCGGGTTTTCATCGGGTGAAGAAAGGAAGGAGATCTTCAGCGCCGCCGAGCTCGCCCTGGTCAAGAATGCCGACGCCCTGGCCCTGGTGCTGAGGAACTTCAACGACGAGCTGATCGACAGCGTCACCGGGCCTCCAGACCCTCTAGCCGATCTGAATACGATCGTCACAGAGCTCGTGCTCTCCGATCTCATCCTGGCGGAGAACCGGCTCGAAAGGATCGAGCACTTTATCAGACGGGGAGCGTCGACGCCGGACATGGAAGTCGAGAAGAGGGCGCTCGTAAAGGTGCGCGACGCGCTCGGCAGCAATGCGCTCATCCGCTCTATCGGTCTTTCTCCAGAAGAGACCAGGCAGCTCAGAGGTTTCAGGTTCCTCACGGAAAAGCCTTTGATGGTGATCGTGAATTCGGACGAGAACCGCTTCGGCCAAAACGGCGGCCTGCTCGCCACAGTCGAAGAAACCATGCCGGCGGTCGAGTTCGCCGGCAGGTTCGAGATGGAGCTCTCGGGGCTGTCCGAGGAGGATGCACGGGAGTTCATGGAAGACATGAACATTGAGGCGTCGGCCAGGGACAGGCTCACCATGCTCGCCTACAGAGTGCTGGGCTATATCACGTTTTTCACTGTGGGCCAGGACGAGGTCAAGGCATGGACCATCATGAAGGGCGGCACCGCCGTGGATGCCGCCGGGGCGATCCACTCGGACCTCGCCCGGGGGTTCATCAGGGCGGAGTGCTTTTCCTATTGTGATCTGATGGAGCTCGGCAGCGAGAAGGCCCTGCGTGACAAGGGGCTTTTCAGGCTCGAAGGCAAAAATTACCTGGTCAAAGACGGCGACATCATGAGCATCCGGTTCAGCGTGTAGCCCGGCCCTTGGGCGGCGGTACCGCCTGGCGTCATGCGTCGCCGCAGTGTTTCCCCGCCGGGAGTCCTGTTCGAAACTTTCCCGAAGCGCCCGGATATGGTAAGGTTTTCCGAGGCAGCGTATGTTCAAAACCAGTTACGGAAACATCACACCCTTTGTCACCAAGGACGGCTCCGTCATCCGGGAACTCGTTCATCCCGGCCCGGCGGGCTCCGCGCGGCAGAGCCTCGCCGAGGCGACCGTTCTTTCCGGCTCGGAAACCGCTCTCCACAGGCACCATGCCTCCGAGGAGATCTACCATGTGAGGCAGGGCAGGGGCATCATGACCCTGGGCGGCGATGTTTTCGTCATTGTGCAGGGAGACAGTGTCCTCATTCCGCCGGGCACACCCCACCGGCTCCGGAATTCCGGTGAAGAAGCCCTGGTGGTCCTGTGCTGCTGCTGCCCGCCCTACAGCCACGAGGACACCGAGCTGCTGGACGAATGCCTGCCGGAGAAGTGACGCATTCTTGTGGGCGGGCTTCCGCGGCCCACGCTTCCCGGCAGACATGGAACATGAGCGAAAAACGGCGTTCATAGCAGGCTTCACTTGAAAATGACGGAGGAAATACGTGAAGAAAGCAGCCATCATCACAGCGGGAGCCGGGCTCCTCATCGCCGCATATCTGATTCTGTGGCCGGAGCCTCATATCAGGAACACCGACCCGCCTGAAGGAGCTATCATCTGCTTCGGCGACAGTCTTACCTTCGGGACCGGGTCTTCCCCCGGCATGGACTATCCCTCCCAGCTCTCAAGACTGATCGGCATGCCTGTGCTCAATGCCGGCCGACCCGGAGATACGACCGGAGACGCACTGGAAAGACTCGAGCGCGACGTTCTGTCGCTGTCGCCCGGTATCGTTTTCATCACGCTGGGGGGGAACGATCTCAAGAATCGCGGATCACGGCACGAGGCCTTTGACAACCTCAAGAAGATCATCGGGCGGATTCAGGACAAAGGCGCGCTGGTCGTAGTCGGGGGAATCGACGTCCCGCTGTTCGACCTGGGGTTTCCCGGCGAATACGTCCGGGTGTGCCGGGAGACCGGCGCAGTGCTCATCCCGGACATCTATGACGGAATATTCGGCCGCGGCGAGCTCATGAGCGATCCCATCCACCCGAACGACAGGGGATATCAGATCATCGCAGAGCGCTTTTATGCGGCGGTGAAGCCGTATCTGTAACATGACCGGGATTGCGGGGAGATGCCGGCGGGGGCTTTGCCAGCGGCTCGCGTGTCGTATATGCACAGAGCGGGTGAGTGAAGATTTTCGCTTGAACAGGTGCGGGGAGAGGGGCTTTTCATCCGTACACTCGGGCTCTCTCGGACACCGGCACGCACCGGCGGAATAGGGCGGGCTCCGGCGCTGTCAGTGCAATCGCAGGCTTTTCTCAGAAGGAGCGGTCCCTGTCGAACGGGCTCCTGGAAGATCTTCCTCGGGTCTCTACAGGCCTTATCTGCGCTGCATGCGAGGTATCCCGGGCTGGGGAAATGAACGACCGGCGAACCCCCATGCCCCCTTTTCGGATTTTCCTATCGCCCGATAAAGCCCGATACTTCGGACGAGAGCCACTGCGCCCATGCATCGATTCCCTCGCCCGTTCTGCAGGACACGGGTATGACGGCGATGCCGCTGTTGAGCTTGTAAACGCGCTCTTTGAGCTTCTGCATATCGAAATCCGAGAGGCTGAGAAAATCGGTCTTGTTCACCAGCAGCACATCGCTGACCGAGAACATGAGAGGGTACTTGAGCGGCTTGTCGTCGCCCTCTGGCACGCTCAGGATCATGGCGTTTCTGATCGCTCCGGTGTCGAACTCAGCGGGGCACACGAGGTTGCCCACGTTCTCGATGATGACCAGGTCGAGCGCATCGAGATCGAAGGCTTCCAGCCCGGCTGCGACCATCCCGGCGTCCAGGTGGCAGAAGCCCCCGGTCCTGAGCTGCACCGCCTGTACTCCCGAAGCGGCGACCCTCTCGGCATCCACAATCGAGTCGATGTCCGCCTCCAGCACCCCGATGCGGAACCGGTCCTTGAGACGATCGACAGTCCTGAGGATGAGGCTCGTCTTGCCAGAGCCGGGCGAGGACATGAGGTTCAGGAGATAGGTCTTGTGCCTGGCGAGCCTGGCCCTGAGCTCTGACGCGAGCTCCCTGTTGTCGGAAAGGATATCTTCCCTGATCTCTATGAGACGGATGTCTCCCATCACTCTGCCTCCATGTCCCTGATATAGTATTCCCTGCCCGATATGAGAGCGAAGTCGGTGCAGCCGCATCCGGGGCAGGCGAAGTCCTTTATCTCGGAGATCTTTACCTCGGAGTCTCTGCCGCACGAGTTGCACCGGAACACCACCGGTATCCTCTGGATCACGAGCTTGGCTCCCTGGGCGGGCGTATCTCTGCTGATGTAGTCAAAGTATTTCTGCATCCATTCGTCCTGTAGGTCGCTCATCTCGCCGACAGCGAGATTGATGGCGTGCACCCTGCGCACTCCGTTCATGCGGGCGTGCTTCAGGACAATGTCGAGGATGCTCTGGGTCACGGGCAGCTCATGCATCGTTTTCCACCGGATTTGAATTCTTTCTGAATCCCTCCCTCGTGTCAAGCTCTTGATCATTGGTTTCTTTGCGGCGGAGCCCGGTGTATGATGCCCTCTGTACCGGGGGACGCTGCGGCATCCCCGAGAGCAGTTTGTACTTCGGGAGAAGAGGCCCTATAAAAAAATTATTACACAAAAGGAGGAAAGCGATGCAGGAGATGCATGACGACAAGGCCAGGACATGGGCCATCATCAGTCACCTCTCGGCGCTGATCGTCCTGTTGGGTATCCCTTTCGGGAATATCCTGGGCCCGTTCATCGTATGGCTGTTCACCAAGGACAAGTATCCCACTGTCGATGACCAGGGAAAAGAGGCCATGAATTTCCAGATATCCATGACCATCTATTTTGCTCTGGCGCTCTTTATCGCAATCGTGTTCACCCCGGTGCTCATAGGGATCCTGTTTTATCTGGTGGCGGCGGCGATCGCGATCGCGGATATCGTTCTCACCGTCATCGCTACGGTAAAGGCGAGCAACAACGAGCTCTACCGATACCCGATCACCATCCGATTGATCAAGTGAGCGGCTTTCTCTGAGGGTGTGGAAGAGAAGCCGTATTCAGGAATCCGAATTGACACAGGGCACCGAGGCGGGATATCTGTAAGGGAAACAAAAGAGGAGGAAAAAATGATATCATTGATGAGAAACCGTACTCTGGCGCTCGTTGTGGCTACGTATATGATCGGCTTTCTCGTTTCCCCCGCATGGGCTGCCATGATCCCGTCGAAGGGGCTTCCGGGCGATGACGGAAGCGCCGTGGTCCGGCAGGATATCGAGAAGATCCAGCTCGCCCTGGAGAACAAACTCGTCCAGGAAAAGCTCCAGGCATACGGCCTCTCCACCGATGAGGTGCAGGATAAGCTATCGGAGATGACGCCGTCTCAGATCCACCTCCTTTCCCAGGCGTCCGATGGCGTGCTCGCCGGTGGAGACGGGCTGGGAGCCGTTATCGCGGTCCTGATCATCATCATTCTCATCATCGTCATTCTCAAGCTCCTGGGCAAAGACATCATCATCACGCAGGCCGGTGAAGCTCCTGATTTTTCTCATCCTGTTCTTCTCGGCTAGCGCACAGGCTTCCGGGATAGAAGGGGTACCCTTCGTGAAGCAGGAGTCCCGCTTCTGCGGACCCGCCAGCCTTGCCTCGGTCATGTCGTACTACGGCCGCCAGGTCGACCAGCGCGTCATTGCGGATGCCGTGTACTGCGAAGGGCTCAAAGGCTCCCTGATCACCGATCTGGAATCACACGCCCGAGCAAAAGGATTCCAGACCCGGCTCGCACAGGGAAGCATCGAAGAGATCAAGGGCTTCACGCGAGACGGAAAGCCGGTCATCGTGCTCGTGGACATGGGCTTCTGGCTCGTCTCGAAGCCCCACTACCTCGTAGTGACGGGCATCGTGGAGGGAGGCATCACGGCCCATACCGGGCACAAGGCGTCACAGACCTTCTCTGATGAGGAATTCGAGCGTATATGGAAGAAAAAAGGTTCGGTCTATCTGCTCATTCATCCCTGAAGGCCCTGCCGCTCGTCTTTATGCTCGTATGCTCCTGCTCCATGCCCAGGATCGTAGTGCTCGAGGACCCGCTGAGCGCATCGGAGCACAACAGCCTGGGAGTGATCTACGAGAGCAAGGGGGATTACGGCCTGGCCGAGCAGGAGTATCTGAAGGCGGCCGGCAGGGAGAGGTCCTGGCCAGTCCCGCTGTTCAACCTGGGCAATCTCCGGTATGCCCGGGGCGATCTCGAAGGGGCGGAGCACTACTACCGCAGATGCCTCGCCCTGGATGAAGGGGACACAGATGCTATGAACAACCTGGCAAATGTCCTGCACGACCTCGGCAGGAGCAGAGAAGCCCTGGAGCTGATACAGCGCGCCATTGCCGGGGAATCCAGGCCCGAATACCTCGACACCTACAGAAAGATTGCCGGAAGCACCGTGGCCCCGGACTGGGGAGACAGGCCTGCCGTTCCGTGACGGGTGCGGACGGCGCGGGGCGGAAAAAGCCCGGACAAAAATGTCGTGCACATGGTGAGAGAGAGGAAAAAGAGATGGGTGCAGGGCGTTCTCATAGCTCTCGTCATCCTCGTACTGACCGGTGCTGCGGGCTTGCGGATCGCCGGGCGGGCACTTGAGGAGAGGGTGGCTGAGTCCCTGGGGCCGAGAGGCGAGGTGGAGCGCATCCGGCTCGGCCTGACAGGTGTGGTGGCGGAGCAGGTGCGGATCCGCGGTCCTGCTCATTGGCCCGCCTCGGACGAGCTCCGGGCGGAGCGCGTGAAGGTGGTTCCCGGCCTTCGCAGTCTGTTCTCGGGGCGATATCACATCAGGTCGATCACGGTCATCAGGCCCTACCTCTCTGTGCTGAGAACCAAAGATGGCGGGCTCAGAGCGGTGCCGGGCCTGTTGGGCCCGTCGAAGGACCGTACCGCTGCAGATGGGAGCGGCGATGCAGCCCCGGGTGTTTCCATCGGACGAATAATCCTGCGGGACGGGGTGGTGGAGCTGTTCGACGTCACGGTCTCCGCCCCGCCCCTGAAGATACGGCTGGAGGATATACAGGCCCGTATCAGAGACATAACCGCACCTTCTTTTACAGGAATGACCCGTTTCGACCTCACCGGGATCGTGAAGGGCGCCCGCCGGGACGGGCGCGTTCATGCCGCGGGCTCGGTCGAGATCGCGACAAGGGATTCCTCGCTCGCTGTGAAGCTGGAAGCTGTGGACCTGACATCCTTCCAGTCGTATCTGCTGAGATCCCATGATGCAAGGGTCGTCAGCGGCATTCTGGACATGGACCTGAAGTCCGACGTGCGCGGCAATCATCTCCGTGCCCCGGGCACGGTGAGCATATCCGATCTGAAGCTCGAGCCGGCGGGCGGCCCATGGGGAACCTTCCTGGGCGTGCCCCGAAGCGCCGTACTGGAGCTGCTGAAGAGCTCTGGCGACAGGATAACGCTGCACTTCGTGCTGGAAGGGAACCTGGACAATCCCCGGTTCTCTCTCAATGAGGCGCTCTCCAGGCGCCTGGCGGTTTCACTGGCGGACGCCCTTCAGGTGAACATCGGCAGAGTGACCGAAGGAGCGGGAGAGATCGGCAGCCGAGGCGTGGAAGCTGCGGGGGAAGTGATGAAGGGATTCGGCAACGCTGTGCAAGACTTGTTCGGAGGCCGGAAGGGCAAGTAGCACCGGGGCTCCCGTCCTGCTCTTCCTGGCCTTTCAGCCGGAGTCTGAAGGAGAGGCGGCTTCCGGAGAAAGCTCCGCCACGCCGAGGCGGGCGGGTACCGGCCCGGTGCGAAGGCCGCCCTGGTCTCAAGAATGCTTCCGCTTTGCATCTTTGGAGAACGTTCGAGCAGGACACAACAGGGCTTGCCGGGAATGCACCCCTACGGGCGGTAGCTGCGGGTATCTTCCAGACACTCGTCGCCGAACATGATCACGGAATCCTCATCGATCATCTGCTGGACGAAAAGCATCATGTCGGAAGCCCCCTCGTTCTGCCAGAACATGACACAGCGTTCATTCGTGCAGTGGCGCGGATGCTCGGGATCCAGGTGGTCGGATGTCATGGGCACCCCGTTGTTCACGAGCCCCATGACATGTCCGAATTCATGAACCAGGGTCGCCTGCTCCACAAACCTTGAGACCTGCGTCATGGAGCTCGAGGAGAGAACGACGTCCTTGAAGACCGCGATCACCGGAGTTCCTACAATGGAGACCCCGATAATCTGATAGTTGGTCCCCTCTTCGTTTTCAAAGTATCCATTGAGAAAGAACACCGGGAACTCCACAGCAAAGTCCGACAAGTTTCCATCCCAGACAGTCCGGGCAAGGGCGATGATGTCATCCGCGGTCCATGTCTCCTGGCCCTGATCCGATATCCTCTCCATCTCTGAGAGATCTGACGGCACATAGATGTCGGGCTCTATGGTGCGCCCTTCGAAGAGGGAGGCGATGTTGCTTCTGAGCACCGACCAGTACGGAGTCCCCGGCTGGGCGCTGCCCGTGAAGGGCTCTGCATCCGGCTCATAGATAACCAGCATGCTGATCGTGTCCACCCTCGAGTACAGGGCCGGGATATCCAGTACCACGGCATCGGGTATCGGCTCCGACCCATTGTCGCTGTCGCCGGAGCATCCCGCCGGCGAGAACAGGACCATGAAAAGCAGGGGGATAATCGTACCCTTGGAAAGACACCGACCATATTTCATCAGCAATCCTTTATGGAGGAAGTTCTTCGCTTGTCTAGAGAATTGTATAAAGCGAATTCCGGAAAAATCAAAAAAAGGATATCTTTCCGGCATATGGCGGAATATCTCGGATTTATTGCGAGAACAGGGGCATCCAGGAACCGGGGCGCTGTGCGGAAGCGAAAATCCTTGACAGACCGGCGTTTGTCGATCATGTGTTCGACTATTGAGTGCTGCAGAGTAGTGTATGAGCGTGAAGGACAGACTGAAGCGCCTGACAGGGGAAGGGCAACCCGCCGTATCGGGCACTGCGCGGCAGGAGCTCATCAGCGAGCTGCGCCGCAGGGTCGATGCCATCATGGCCCGCAGAGCCGCCTATCCGCAGCGGACCGTGACTCCTGCTTCCGGCCGGTCAACGACGGCCCGCGCCCTTGACGAGGTCATCACCGGCGAGGAGGTGAATACCGGCTGCGGAGCATGTTTCTTCACCCGGAGCATGTTCAGGGCGGAGTCATATCACGGAAATATCCAGGTCGCCCGGCTCGCGGGTTCGGATATGAAGGCCGCGGCGCTGCTGGCAGGCCGCCCCGAGATCGCCCGCATGGACCTTGCCGATGCCGTGTTCCTGGACACAGAGACTACCGGGCTTGCCGGCGGGACCGGCACATTTGCTTTTCTCGTCGGTCTCGGGTGGTTCGAAGGGCGGGACTTCGTCGTGTGTCAGCTCTTTGCCCGGGATTTTCATGAAGAGCCCTCCATGCTGAGCCTGCTGCAGGATATGACTGCCGGAAAGCGCTTTCTGGTAACGTTCAACGGCAGGGCCTTCGACGTGAGCCTGCTCTCGGCCCGCTACATTCTCAACAGGCTGGAGGACCCGCTCGCCGGCATGCCGCATCTCGATCTGCTCTTTCCCTCCCGCAAGCTCGCGGGCCACCGGCTCGAAAACTGCAGGCTCGTGACGCTCGAGAATGAGATTCTCGGCTTTACGCGCACCGGGGATGTGCCCGGCTGGGAGATTCCATCCCGGTACTTCGACTGGCTCAGGAGCCGCGACGGGACGCTCCTCGAAGACGTATTCCTTCACAACCGGCTGGATATCGTCTCCATGGCCGCCCTTGTTTCTCACTTCACGGACATCGTCGCAAGAGGAAACGAGCTGCCGCACTGCCATCCCGGCGATCTCCTGGCGGCCGCCAGGCTTCACCTGCAGCATGGGGACAACCGGATCGCCCGTGCTTTTCTGGAGGCGCTCATGGGATCGCCGGATCCTCTCGTCGTTCGTGACGCAGGCAGGACCCTCTCTCTTTTTTTCAAGAGGCAGGGCCGGTGGGAGGACGCGGTCAGGATATGGCAGGACATGATGGTGCGTGACCCGGGTGATCTCTTTGCTGCGGAAGAGATGGCGAAGTGGCTCGAGCACCGGGCATACGACCACCTCCGGGCCATAGAAATCGTGGAAACGGCCCTCTCGGGATCAGGCACCCTGTCTCTGGCCGACCGGTCATCTCTCGCCCATCGCCTCGCCAGGCTCAAGAGAAAAGCGGCCTCGGCCGGTCGCAGGCCACCGGAATAGAGCCAGGGGTCAGGTCTCAACATGTGACAATCAGCGAATTCTTTTAATTGATCACAGCGTTTGGCTTTGTTTGATTGTCACATGTTGAGACCTGACCCCTGGTTTGTGATCCTTAGTTCCGGGGGAGGGTGGGCGGCAGATCGGCTATGGCCCGGGCTATTTCCCCGCTCAGCCTGGCGACGAGCTCGCTGTAAGCTGATACGAGGGATGTGTAATCATCTCCGGGCACCGGGTTTGTGAAGCGCGATCTTTGGCTTGTGATCGTCCGCCTGCTTTCGCCTTTCGAGAGCGACCACCCGGCCTCGAGCACCGCTTCTCCTCCCGGGCCTCCCTCGAAGGCGGCCACCTGAATCCTGAGCGTGTAGTCTGCGGGGCCCGAGCGACCTGCGGGCAGGATATTGACCACTTCCGCACAGGTCAGGGTTTCGAGATTGCGCGAGATCACCCGGGCGATATTCTCATCGAGCGGCTCGGCCCATAGATTGGACTCAGAGATGGCAAGCTCGTTCCTGCCAGTGCGGACCATGATCTGAGGCCTGTCGATATATGACGGGATTCTCACCGGGCGTAAGCCGATGACCATGCAGGGCTGCCCGTCTCGATCCGGGTCCCCGGCAACGAAGGCGGGCTCCAGAAGATAGTATGTGGGCGGCCGTGGGGAGGCGCAGCCTCCGAGCATGAAAGCCAGCGATATGAACAGGATCAGCCGGGCTGAATATTTCATCGATTCCTCCATTAAGGACTTCCCCTGCCGCGGATAAGGGCCTCAGGATGACGTTCGAGATAATCCGCGAGATGACGGATGGATTCCGCAGCGGCAGAGATTTCTTCCAGGGTTTCGCTCAGCTGATAGATCACAGACGATTCGCCCGTCGTGCCGCTCTCGATCGAGCCGAAGACGTTCTCCGCGCGAAACATGGCCGACTGCGCGGCCTTTGCGGTCCGGTCGACGCCGGCCTGCATTTCCGCTATCCGCTTATCGACATTTCCGAGAAGCGTGCGGGCGTCCGCCAGGGTGGACTTGAGCTCCGAGGACACAGGGCCCACCTGACTGTCGATATCCCGTATCAGTGTCCGCATGTCCATAAGGGCGAGATTCAGTGATGCGATGCTTTCCCTGAGCTCTTTGGACTTGGCTGCTTCCTCGATGCCTTCAACCGCAGCTATTAGCTTGTTCGCGAGCTCTTCCAGCGGGAGGTTTTCGATCGTCCTGGTAAACTGCTCGAGACTCGAGGGGACAGTGGGAATCTCCGGATACTTGCTGTCCTTGTCCACGAGCTGAGCAGATTTGTCGGGATAGAAATCCAGGGCGATGACCAGCTGGCCTGTCAGCACATTCTGAAGCTGGAGCTGCGCCTTCAGACCCTTGTCGATGAGCTGCTTGAAGTACTGTTCCTGAGCCTGCCTGCTCTGCGCTCCGGTAATGGTCTGAGGGTCCAGTTGAACCTGGACCGGGATACGGACAGATGCGTCATCGGGGTCGAAGTGCAGGCTGATATTCTTCACAGACCCGATCCGGACCCCTCTGAAGACGACGGGCGCTCCCTCGTACAGACCTTTGACGGAGCCCTCGAAATACATCACGTACTCGGGGCGCTGGGAGAAATATCCCACAGAGCTGAAGAGAATGATCCCTGCCACCGCCAGGGCGAGCGCTCCGATGATGAATGCTCCGATGAGCGTTTTGTTCGCTTTTGCGTTCATGTCTTTTTTCTCTTGTCATTCTGTCTATGGAGCATAGGATTTCAATCCCCCTTATTCCACTTGAGGCGCGATCCTGCCGCGGGTAAGAAATCTGCGGACCCTGATGTCCTGCGAATGCTCGAGAAGGGTCTTGGGGTTCCCCGATGCTATCATGGTCCGCAAGGCGGAGTCGAGAAATATGGAGTTGTCCGCAATCGAGAAAATGCTTTCCAGATCGTGCGTGATGACTACGATCGTGGTCTTCAGATTCTCTTTGAGCTCCAGAATCAGCTCGTCCAGGAGCCGCGCGCTCACGGGATCGAGCCCCGCCGAAGGCTCGTCGAAGAAGAGGATCTCGGGGTCAAGGGCCATGGCGCGGGCCAGGGCCGCCCTCTTCATCATGCCCCCGCTTATTTCTGAAGGATACGAGTTCTCGAAGCCGGACAGCCCTACCAGGGCCAGCTTGAAGGAGACTATGTCACGAATTTCGCCCGGTGTGAGGCCGGTGAACTCCTCCAGGGGGAGGGCCACGTTCTCCGCCAGGGTCATGGAGCTCCACAGAGCGCCGCGCTGATAGAGTATGCCGATCCTGCGGAGAATGTCTTCGCGGAGGTCGTCGTCCGCTTCCCAGAAGCTCGTTGCGCCATAGAACACCCGGCCGCCTTCCGGAGGAAGGAGACCTACCATGGTTTTCATGAGGGTGCTCTTGCCGCTTCCGCTTCCTCCCATGACAACGAAGATCTCGCCCTTTTTCACCGAGAAGCTGATGCCGGAAAGCACTCTGGTGCTGTTGTAGGCTACGGATATGTCTCGAACCGAGATGGGGTGTTCATGGCTCATGTTCATATCCCCCGTATTCCCTCATCATATCCACAGTGCGTTGGTAATGACCGCAAAGACGCCGTCAGCCACCACGATGAACACGATCCCTGAAACCACGGACCTGGTCGCAGCCTCGCCCACGGCCGAGGCGCTCCTGCCGCAGCGCATCCCGTAAAAACAGCCGGATACGGCGATGATCATGCCGAACACTACGCTCTTTGCCAGTCCGATCGCAAACTGGGTCAGTGTCACGGCCGACAGCGTCTGCTCGATGTACTGGGATGCGGCGATGTCGAACATGCCCACCCCGATGAATGCGCCGCCCATGATCCCGATGAGATCGGCGTACAGGGTGAGCAGCGGCATCATTACAACCAGAGCGATCATCCGGGGCAGCACGAGGAACTCCATCGGATCGATCCCCCACGTCCTGAGGGCGTCGATCTCTTCGCTTGTCTCCATGGTACCCAGATGCGCGGCGAACGATGCGCCGGTTCTGCCCATCATGATGATCGCGGTCATCATGGGCCCCATCTCCCGGGCCATGGATATGCCCACTACATTCGCTATGTAGAGCTGGGCCTCGAACATCTTGAGCTGGACCGCCCCCACGAATGCCAGGATGATACCCACAAGAGCGCTGATGAGAAAGATGACCGGCAGCGCTTCGGGGCCGCTGGCCTGCAGCACGTGCAGAAGCTCGGCCATTCGGAAGCGGGCCCTGCCGGCGATGAGCCTGATGAGTGAGAGAAAGGCGCTTCCGATGAATTCCAGGAGGTTGAGCACCGCCTGATGGAAGGTGATCGCCCTTTCTCCGGTCCTGGCAAGCAGATTGCCGCGCTCGAGCGGCCGCTCGTCCTGCGCCTCGGCCCTTATTCCGTGTGCTGTGGCCAAACGGAGCAGCCGGCGCACCCCCTGGGGAAGATCTTCTGTCCGGGAAAGAATCCCGAAGCTCTCGCACTCACGAAGAAACGCCGAAAGAAAGGCCGCGAGAGAGCTGTCCCAGGATACCAGCTCAGATGCATCGAACACAGCATACCGTACGGAGGTGAGGTCACCCGCCCCGGTAAGGACATCACGGGCGCGAGGCATGTGTCCCCCTGTCTCCCAGCTCCCCGCGAGACGGAGCCGGAGTGTGTCCGGGCTCGTTCTATCCAGCCTCACGATACCGGATGTGATGGGTGTTTTCTCTGTGCTGCTCATGTGTTGCTGAAGCATAGCGTATTCCTTTCCATGGGTAAACACCCTTTGGCGCTATGGAATACCGGGCTCACGGCTCGTTTTCCCTGAATCCGGCCGGGCCGGCGATTTTTTCAGGGCATCCGCGCCAAGATACGTTCTCCGCTGGCTGATACATGTGGTATTATGATATTACAATAAGGTGTGCCGGTCCCGAAAAGGCTTCCCGGGGTCCGGGTTTCACCAGGCATCCGATGAAAAGGGTGGAACATTCCGTGTCAACATCACAGCGACAGGAGGAGGAAGATGGCAGAAGCCGGGAACAAGGTTATGACGGCAAAGGAGGCGATCAGCAGGTTCGTTCATGACGGAGATCACTTGGTGATCGGAAACTACACGGTCGGCACCTGTGCGGAGCTGGTGTTCGAGACCGTCAGGCAGCGCAAAAAGGGGTTGACGCTGTATTCACAGTCGGGCGTCTTCGATGTCGAGGTGCTGGTGGCGGGCGGTTGCGTGGACAAACTCGTGACCACCTATGTCTACCGGGCGGGCGGAAAGGAGGGAGGCTCGGCGGTGGAGCGAGCCCTGAAGGCCGGGACACTTCAGATGGAAGACTACACCAACTTCCAGTACAACGCCCGGCTGGTGGCCGGTATGCACGGGTTCACCTTCATGCAGGTTCTGGAGGGAGCCATGGTCACCGATCTGTTCAAGAAGCGCACGTTCATGGGCGAAGACAAATACCGGGTCATCACCTGTCCATACACCGGCAAGCAGGTTCTCACCGTCCCCGCCGCAAACCCGGACGTGTGCATCGTACACGTGCAGCGCTCGGACAAATTCGGCAATGCCCAGTACTGGGGGGCCCTGGGCAGTGTCGCGGCAGCGTCCCTTGCCAGCAAGAGGATCATCGTGTCGTGCGAGGAGATAGTCGATCACGACATCATTAAGTCGAGCCCTCACCTGACGCTCATCCCCGCCTACCGGGTCGACGCCGTGGTCGAGGTCCCCTGGGGCGCGCACCCCACCGAGGTTCTGGGGTACTACAATCTCGACCGGATGGCCTATGCGTTCTTTTTCCTCTCCGACATGACGGGAGACGGGCTCAAGGCATGGATGGACGAATGGGTCTATGGATGCTGCGACCGGCAGGCATATATGGACCATTACATGGCCAAGCACGGTTCTCATATGCTCGATATAATCCGCGCCAAGGCCTACTATTCCGCACCAGCGAACTACGGGGCGGCCTACGGATCGTGCTGGGACAACGAGGGCAGGGAGAGAACCATGGGGCTCACCATCGAAGAGATAGAGAAGGTTCTCGAGGAAAGGGGGTTGCTCTATGGCTAAGAAATACACACTGGACGAATTGCTCATCATCACAGCCGCCCGGGAGATCAAGGACGGAGACCGCATCATCCTGGGGGTGGGGCTCCCTACCACGGCCGGGGCAATGGCCAAGGCTCTGCACGCCCCGAACGCAACGCTCATGATGGAATCGGGGATCATCGACTTCGAGCCTCTGGTGCCCCCGAACCACATCGCGGACGCCAATGCCTGCCGCGGGTTCTCGTATGCTACGGACCTGTTTTCGTCGTTCACCATGACCTACCGGGGATACGTGGATGTCTGTTTTTTGGGGGTGGCCCAGATCGACAGATTCGGCAACGTCAACACCACGGTCATCGGCGACTACTACAAACCTGATTTGAGGCTGCCCGGCTCGGGCGGCGCCTGTGATTTTCTGTCCTACGCAAAGCATACGGTGCTCACCATGCGCGGCGGCGAATTCGTCGAAAAGCTCGACTACTTCACCTCGCCGGGATACCTGGACGGAGGCGACAGCAGGGACAAGTCCGGTCTGTTTCCCAAGGGCTCCGGCCCATCCATGCTGCTGACCACCAAGGGGGTGTTCCGCTTCGATGCGGTGACCAAGGAGATGTACCTGGCAAAGCTCCACCCCGGGGTGACCGTGGAGCAGGTGAAAAAGGACGTGCCTTGGGACCTGAAGGTGGCCGACGATCTCTCGACGACCGATGCCCCCACAGATGCCGAGATCGATTTCATCCGGCGTTTCGCGCCGACAGAGTCGGTGGGGAGAAAGCTGATGTACGAGCTCGGCGTCACCAACGCCTTCAAAAAGGCCCAGGAACGGGGAAAATAAAGAGCTTGCTTCCGGTACGCCGGGGCGTGAAGGGCACGGACTTCTCGTTGAAGGCATGATCGCGCGCCTCAGGGCCTGCAGACAATGCCCCGACGAACATGCAGGATGTGCCGTGCATCACGGTCCGGCGGCGCACCGGCCGATTCAGCCCTGCCGGCGGCAGCCGCAGGTCCGGGCGGACCGTGAGACCCGGCCCCGGGTCATGATGCGGCTCGCCGCGAGCGGGGCAGCACAATGCCGGGCTCTCGTCCGTTTCCGCGCACCCTTTGCGGGCGTATGCAGAGAGCGCCGGCTTTCACCGGATCGATCATGCCGTCCCTCCAGAGCTTGACGGCTGCTTCATCCATGCGGTTTCACGAGGGGGCGGCATCCCCCTCGTCATGCTTGGCCGTTCTCAGAAGAGATCCGACTGGATATAGAAATGGAACACATATTTGTCTTCGAGGCTGCCGCGGTTGGTTACCGGTATGCCGAGGCTCACCCTGCCGGTGAGAAACTTGGACACGTTCACCGCCAGGCCGACGCCCGCGCCCGTGATGTAGTCGCGGTGGGTCATGGATCCTCCGCCCGGCTTGTAGGGGAAAGCCCCGCCGTGGTCAATGAAGGCGATCCCCTTGAGCCTGTTCGCGATGTCCGCCGTGAAGACCCCGTTCTCAGAAGAGGGCAGGGGGAAGGAGAGCTCCACATTGACCAGATATCCCTTGTCGCCGATGAGAAAACCCTCGGGATACCCCCGGACGGATGATGCTCCGCCGATCTGGAACTGCTCGGACGGCGGGAGGAGTTTTTTTCTCGTGAGCTGAGCTCTTGCCCGGAGCAGCAGGACAACATCCCTGCCCAGGATCTGCTGACGCAGCAGGAGCGGGTTGTACGCGAGATACTCGACATCACCTCCCGACACATGGAGCCCCTGCGTGAACCTGTGCCGGGTGTACCAGTAGCCGCCGGCATCGAGAGACAGCGCGTCGATGCCGGCGTTGATCGTCCTCACCCTGGTGCTGGACAGTCTCTCGCCGTCGAAATCGGTGGCGGATTTTTTTGCATGGAAACCCGCCAGGCCGTTCAGTCTGAAGTCCGGTTTCACCAGGAGGGGGTGGCTCAGCTCGAGTCCCAGGTCGGAAGATTCGCCGCTGATGTCGAGAACCTTATACGGTCCGGAAATGACCTCGATCTGATTGTAGTCGTAGGATAGGCCGAGCCGGGTACCAAGGGTGCCCGCCGGAAAACTGTAGGCGGCAGATCCCGCGACCGTGCCCCCTTTTGCCGTGAAGAACGAATTGATCAGCAAGCTGTCCCGGTAACCCAGGAGGCTTTTGCTCCCCAGCATCAGTCCGAAGCGGTACAGGCCGACTGTATCGTTGCCGGCGTTGTCCGAGAAGAGCGCAGCCTGATAGTTCTCAGGCTCTCTGACCTTGAGGATGCAGTCTGTCGTACCCAGGGCTCCGCCCGGCCTGAGCTCCGCCCGGATGTCGACATCACTGGTGCTGTTGAGAAAAAGGAGGTCCTTCTCCAAGGTGTCCAGTTTTACGATATCGCCTGTTTTCAGTGATGTCCTTTTCGTGAAGAACGAGTCTCTGGTGTATCTGTTGTTCTCCACCGTGATCTCGCCCACCCGACCCTCGATCAGATCGATCCTGACCACGCCCTTTTCCACCTTCTGAGGAGGCAGGACGGCTCGTGCCGCAACGGATTTCCGGGCATAGAGCTCGTTGATCCGACGGACGACATCGAAGAGATCTCTGATGCTGACGTTCTTTCCCTCGTATCCTCCCGTAATGTCCCGTATTTCATCTGCGGAAAGGATCGCGGAAGGGCCGGCATCGATCCGGCTGATGAAGATTGTCTGCTCCGCAGTCTCCGGTTCCGGCTTCGCCGCCTCTTCCGTCCTGTCCTTTATCCGGCCCTTCTCAGGTATTTTCCGCTCGCGCAGTCTTTCCTCGAGGCGGTAATATTCCTGCGTTTCACTCCCGCGCTCCCTTATTGCCCCCGGGTCGACGCTCTGAGCGCGGATGTAGGCGGTCGGAAGGAGAAAGCCCAGCCCCACCAGTATCAGTATGATTTTTCTCACGTTTATTCAGCAGCCCTTTCCCGTCTGAACAATGCAGATGCGGCGGATATGTCCTACTCCCATTCGATTGTTCCGTCGTTCTCGTCCACGATGGTATCCTCATCCTCGATACCAAGCAGGCTGGAGTCATAAGCGGCGATACCGGCTGCAGGGGCGGTGCGCAGGGATGTCCAGGCCCTGTAAGCCGATTCTTCGTTGTTGTTTTCCTTTTCAGCATCCGCACTGGAAAGAAACTTTGGCACCAGCCGGGCGATGCTGTTCTCCTGGCTGAACCCGTTGACCATGACGCCGTCCTGGTAGCGAATCACATAGGCGTCCGTCCGGAAGGTCTTGTCCTGGGCAGGGAAATAGAGATAGAACAGCAGATCCTTCGCATACAGCTGCACATCGGCATCCAGCAATGTCCTGGTCTCATTGTCCACGATCACGCTGTAGCGCTGGTCGGTAAACCGCGCCTTCTGACCGATGAGCGCGCGAGATATGCCGAGATTGCCTGCGGCATCGATCTCTGCTTCGCGGGCGAAGAGTGTATCGAAGAGTACCGAGTGTTCGGATGCGGCTGAGATATCGACCGAATCGGCCATATTCCCGGTCCTGCCGCTCACGCTCAGCTTTAACGGCCTGTCCGCGACGGTGTGGATGGCGCTGAGGTTGACGCGGCCGTCGGCCTGGATGTCGATCCTCCCCGATGCCTCCACATTGAAGTCGTGAGCAGCGGTATCGGCTTCGCCTGTGATTGCATTCCCGTCAGGGGCGCCGATGTTCGCGTTGCTGATCAGGGTGATGTTCCGGCCCGAGACATTGGCTTCTTCGCCAGTCATGCCGCTTGTATTGTAGTCTTCGATTGAGCCGTCCGCAACTAGGGCGACGTCTCCATCCGCGCTCGCTACGCGGTTCACCCGCATCGTTCCATTCGTTTCCGTAAGGTAGATACCGTCTTTTGCCCTGGCTGTGAGGATGCCGTCCAGGGAATCGAGCGTGAGGTCGTTGTCCGCCGTACCGATCCCGCCGTTTTCCGAGGCAAGGGTGATGTCTTTTGCAATGATGGAAGCATGAGCTCCTTGAAGATCGTAAATGGACCCGTCTGCGTTGATCAGGGCGTCGCCTCGGGTGCTCAAGGATTCGATGACGAGGTCGCCTCCCGCCATAGCAATATCGACCCGCCCGCCGGCGTCTGCCTTGAGATGCAGCGGATGGTCTTCGGCGGTATCGACGGCATCCAGATAGACGTAGCCGCCGGCACGGATGTCGATCCTCCCTGATGCCTCGACGTTGAAGTCTTTGTTCAGCGAAACGACGACATTGCCCTGGTCATCGTACGCAGCCTCGCCTTTCTCCGCGCGCACGAGCAGCGCTCTCTCCTCGGGCGTCACGTTTCCGGAGGCGATGTCTGCCTTGTCGATGATTACGGTACCCCCATAGGAGCCGATGTTTGCGTTGCTGATCAGGGTGATGTTCCGGCCGGAGACATTGGCCTCTTCGTCGGCCGTGATGTCCCCGGGCAGGGTCAGGATATTCTTTGCATTGATGAGATCCTCGTCCCGCCACACGCTTTCGGCAAAGGCCGATTCCTCGTCATCCGTGAGGACATATTCCCAGTCGGGGTCATAGGTGCTGTCATAGGTGTCGTCGTTCGGCTCGAACGGCGTCCCGTTGTCTGAAATCCGGTGTTCGGCCTGGTATTCGGTTTTCTTCTGCTGCTTGTAGGCAACGATCGCCTCCTGCACCTTTGCCTCGCTGCCGAGATTCAGATCGCTCTTGGCGTCGGCGAGCTGTTCAAAAGTATCTTCGTCAGCCTCAGGGAAATTGTAGTCTTCGATCGAGCCGTCCGCGATCAGGGCGACGTCTCCGTCCGTGCTCGCTACACGGTTGACCCGCATGGTCCCGTTGGTTTCCGTAAGGTAGATGCCGTCTTTGGCCCTGGCTGTGAGGATGCCGTCCAGAGAATCGATCGTGAGTTCGTTGCCCGCTGAGCCGATCCCGCCGTTTTCCGAAGAAAGGGTGATATCTCTTGCAATGATGGAAGCATGAACGCCTTGGAGATCGTAAATAGACCCGTCGGCGGTGATCAGGGCGTTGCCTCGGGTGCTCAAGGACTCGATGACGAGGTCGCCTTCCGCCTCTGCGATGTTGATCAGCCCTTCGGCCTCTGCTCTCAGCACACCGCCCATCGTGTCGATGTGTATGGCCTGTGATGCACTGCCCACCTCTCCCTCAGGGGCGGACAGGGTGATGTTCGTTCCCGAGATCCTGGCTGATTCATTGAGGCTAAAGATGCTTTCCCGGCCGTTGCTGATGGACACGTCCCCGTTTCGGTTCACGATGCGGTCGTTGAGAAGGATGTCGGCGGCACCCGTGCCGGTCACGTCTATGCGCGACCGGTCGCTTCCCATGAATTCGATGTCGATCGCGTGATCCCCCTGCTGCCCGAAGAAATCGAGCACGAGCTGTTCCAAGGGATTCAAGTCTCTGCTGTTGGAAATGGCCTGGCCGGAACCGAGATCGACGAACCGTGCCCCTTCTCTGGGCTCATATTGTGTCGTTCTGCCATCCACGCGATCCGAGACCATGCTGTTCTCGACCACCACGACCCGACTATTCTCCTCATCCCACCGTATGCGATACTGGAGAATATTGATATCGCCGTCTGCGCCGGTGATCTCCGTGACCAGGGGGTTGCCCTGGTCATCGAGCTTGCCCGTGTCAGTGATCTTGATCATGCCGCTGATCCGGTTGCCCGTGTCGAGCCTGTTGATGACAAGATCCTGCGAGGAGTGGTTGGTCACCTCGATCTCGCCGTATCCGTCGATGACCTTGAGCCTGCCGCCGCCGGTGCTCACGATCTCGCCGGCCAGGGTGATGTTTCCTCCCGTAATCTTCACGCTCACGAGCTGGATGCACTGGTTCTCGTCGTCCCAGTATGCCTTGATGTTGCTGTCGCCGGTCGTGGGGATCAGCTTCTTTCCGTCCGCACCCGCCACAAGGGAGGCGGGATCGAATTCCGGGATGGTAATCGTCCGGACAGGGATCCCGCTCTGGATCGTTCCCCTGATGTTGAGGATCTGCCCGCTGATCGAGATGCTCCCTCCGGATATGAGGGGATCCGGTGAATGCCATACGCCAGGTGTATAGCTCTGGGCGAACTCGCGGGCCGCGAATATGCTCACCTCATCGCCGGTGATGTCGCCCAGGCTTTCGATGCTGCCGCTTGCGTTGACGATGTCTATCGTCCCCTCCATGTTCGTGATATCGCCTCTCAAGACCATATCCGACCAGACACCTCCATCCGCTCCGGGCGCATCCGGGTCATAGAGGTTCTCGACCATGATCCGCCTGCCGAGGTTGCGGCCTGGATCGATATGCACAGTGCCGTGGGAGGTGATCGTCCGGTCGTTCAGCGTTATATTGCCGCTTAAGTCCTCGGGGATCTCGAGGTCGCCCAGTTCGAGATGGGCGAGCGACTCGTTCTGGATCAGGATCATGAAGTCGTTTCCGGGGGATTTCAGGGTGCCGCCACCCTTCAATGTCCCGGTGATGTTGATGTCGCCGGAGCTGACGATCGCATCATCCAGCGAAAAACGGTCGAAGAAACCATAGTTCGGGTCAGGGTTGTCGGGATCGTTGCGTCTGTCGATGATTTCCTGAAGCCTCGCCTCGAGCCGGGACCTTTCCTGGGCCAGGATGATTTTCACATTCTCATCTGTCTCTTCGCTATTGATCTGATCGTTCAGCGCATTGATTCTTAGCTGGAGTTCCGCAGCCCCGTCGATATCCGCGGTGAATTCCACCGGGATGTTGCCCGTGACATTCCCGGCAGCGTCGATGTGGAGGGTGCGATGGTGGTTTATTCCGCTTTCGAGAGCGCCTTCAATGGTGACGGAATCGCTGTATTGAAAAACGCTCGCGCGCGAGCCGTTGTTGTACCAGGTAATGGGAATGCCGAAGAGGGCGTATGTCCTCAGCTTCGCCCGCGCGTACCCTTCCGTGTAGGTCAACCCCTTGAAGGCCCCTGCATTGATGTCTCCGCCCGCCTTCAGATCGGCGCCGGAATCGACCAGTATGTCGTTGTAATCGTTCAGATAGGCATAGGCCTCGACACTGCTAAAGGGGATGCCGCCGGCGGAGAATGACCTTGCCTCCGCCCTCGCGCGCAGGTTGTTCTGCATCCCGTCCGGGTCTTTCCCGGCAAAGACGTTGATGTTATTGCCTGCCCTGATCTTCGCATTGGCACCGACACTCGTGTCGTTATCCGCAGTGAGGTTCGCGGTAGCCTTTCCATCTGCAGATGCACCCAGGCCGAAGCCCTCGGTATAGGTCACTGCCTCGACGTTTGCCTTTGTCTGCGAATGAAGGTTGACGTCGTTGCCGGCAAGAATTTGCGTGTTCTCTCCAATCGAGGTTTGGGCGGTATTGGTGCTGATGATTGTGGAATGGACGGCTGCTACGGCGATCGCCCCGCCCGATGACAGGGTTGCTTTGTCATAGGCGGATACATCGTTCGCGGCTGAGAGTGTGAGATCATTGCCCGCTTCTATCCTGCTGTTATCAGCAGCATAGGCCTCTGCCATATTCGTGATGATCGTTGCACTGTCTCCTGCAGGCCCGCCCCAGAACCCTCCGGAGCCCGCGTTCAGGTTGGCTCCGATAAAGGGCTTTTCAACGCGGTTGGTCGCATCCACGAGGATGTCATTCCCTGCCAGGATGTCAGCGTCCTGCCCGAGGTACGCTTGTGTGGTCGAGGCAACCGTGTTGCCGGTCCTTGCGCCGTTGCTCCCCACAAACCCGTAGCCGGTGCTGTCTCCATGGGCGTTGAAGATGACATCGGATGATGCGGTGACCGAGATGTCTTCATCGGCGCTTATCTGTGCCGCCTCATCATCGTTCCCCGCCAGATAGGCGCTCACCGTGTTCGTCACATTCGTGCCGGCGCTGGCCGATGCCCCCGCGATGATGCCTCCGGAGCCTCCGTATGTCGTCGCATATGCATCGCTCTTTCCTTGTGCATTCACGTCTATGGATTCTGCGGACAGGGAAACATCTTCGTCCACATGGGCGCTCACGGTGTTGGTGATCGTGGTTGAGGATACGTTGTTCCCGAGGCCTGCCAGGGAGTACGATTTCCCGTTCACGTCCGATACGACTTCTCCGGAATAGCTCTTGGCGAGGATCGTAAGGTCTCCCCCGGCTTCGACCTCGGCGTCCTCCCCGATATACGCACCAACTGTCCAGTCGCTGGTCGCGGTTGCCGACGGACTGACGTAGCTCAAGAAAAGGCTCCCTCCGACCGCGTCGTTTTCGGCCTTGATGAGTCTCGCCAGCTCCACGCCGCTGAGGTCATGATTCCCGAAGGCCCTGACGGAGATAGTATCCCCGGCCGAGACGGCTGATTCCTCGCCGCCCTCGATATACGCCTTCACCACCGGTTTTGCCGAAGCCTCAACCACGCCGGCTCCGACCGCAACCGCACCGAAGTTGTCCCCCCAAGTGTATGCCGTGCTGTTCACGTCCGCCTGCGATGTGACGATGAGATCCTGCTCGAGGGCGATCCGGGCGTCCAGGCCGATGGCTGCCGTTACGGTGGGATTGACGCTGGAATCCGCTTCGTTGTATCCGCCTGCAATGATGCCGCCTGCCAGGTGCTTGGAGTCCGTGTCCGCCTTGCCGGTTGCAGAGGCCGAGATGTCGAGGCTGTTCACGGCCCCCTCGTCCGATGTTCCGATCCTGACGCCGTCATCTGCATAGGCCGATGTCGAACCGTCCGAATCCACCTCGGCATAGGAGACGCCCAGGGGCAGCAAGCCGGATATCGTTCCTTCCAGACTCCTGGCCTTGTCGTCCGTGCTGGACCGTGCCGACACAGAAACGGTGTCGGCACGGTTGATAGCCACGTTCCTGCCGATATGGGCATCGACCAGATAGTCGTTGTCTATGTAGCTCACCGCTCCCGAGACACTCACAAAGGCGGACAGACCGCCGGCAAAGGCCTGGTTGAGGGTCTTTTCGTCGAGGCTCGCAGAAATGTCGATGTTGCCTGCTGCATTGATGGAAGAGGTGTGACCGGGGATATCGTCGTCGATGTAGGCCCTGACCTGGCTTCGGACATTCGCTATCCCTACGCCGCCCCCCAGGCTGGCAAGGCCGACAGCGGCGCTTCCGGAGGTTATGTCAGCGTCGATGCGCTCCCGGGCATTGATCCGGATGTCCCTGCCGGCTTCGACCACAGCGCTCTTTCCGATGAACGCCGACGTGCCCGCCGGCGCTGCCGCGGGTGCAACAGACACTGCCGATGCGGCCCGGCTCGTCTCGCTCTTGATGGCGTCCATGCCGTAGGTGTCGCTCAGTGCCTCGCCCATGAAGTCGTACCTGGCCTGTTCGTTTGCATACTCCGACGGGTCGGTATACTCCTCGTTGCCCCCCCGTGCGGCGAGGTCTTGCACCGTCTCATCATCAGGCATCTCGCCGATGGTCAGGACCGTGACACCCCCGGCCAGGCCCACAGCGCCCCCTGCCGCGCTCACGGCATAGCCTTCGGCCTCTTTGTTCGAAAGGGCGGTCAGCTCCACGTCCCTGGCCGCTTTGACCTGTGCCTGATCGCCCAGGTAGGCGGAGACATCGTTCTGTATCGTATGAAAACCCAGCCCGCCCGAAAGGCCCACCGCACCGCCCGCGAGGCTGCCCGATACGGCGAAGCCGCTTACGGTGTTGACCGCGGAAACGTTCACGTCCTGCTCGGCATTGGCGCCGTCATTGTCCTGGTTCACCTTCGCGCCGCTTCCGATGTATGCCGATGTGCTCGAGTCGATAGTGCTGACTACCACCGCGCCTGCCACACCGGCAAATCCGCCTGCGCCAGCACCCGTGATCGTGGAGAAGTCCTCGCTGGATTGTGCCTGAACGGAAAGCCCCTTTACATCCTTTTTCGTCAGGTTGCCTTGACCATCCATCCCTGAGTAGGTGGATACGGAGCTGGATGAATTTCCCCTGGCGTTGACCACGGCGTTGTTCCCGACAAAGGCCGTGGTATCCTTCTCGATGATCGTCACACCGACCGCTCCGCCGATCCCCACGAGGCCGCCGGCCACGCTGCCGGCGATAATGTCGGTCTCTGTCCAGTCGCCGGCCGATATGGCGATGTTGCCGTCCGCATTGACCATGGTTGCCTGCTCGCCGTCCGCCGTCCCCTCGACATACGCAGATGTCTCGTTGTCGATGGAGATGACCGGCACGGCCCCTGCCAGTCCGACCGCGCCTATGCCCAAAGCGCCTGCGCCTGCGATGGACATGATGTCCTGCGTGGATTCGGCAATGACCTCCACGTCCTCTGCCGCATTGACCCGGGCGGATTTGCCGATGAAGGCCCTGGTGTTGTTGTCTACCACTATGACCTCGGCCGCTGGCCCGAGGCCCACCTGACCGCCGATGGATACGGCCGCGCCGATGCCCAGATGTCGCAAATCCGTTCCGGCAGCCACGAGTACGGACTGGCCGTCGCTGGCAGATGCCTGATCCTCGTTGATCTTTGCGCCCTGATCGATGAATGCCGAGGTATTGTTCCCGATGACAGTGACAGATCCGGCCAGGTTGACCGCAAGAGTCCCGGACCCCCCGCCGCTTGCCGCGATGCCGGACACATCGTCCTTCGAAAGGGCTGTGACTGCAAGCCCTGTTATTTCCTTTGTTTCGGCTGAAGCGACCTGCGTGGTATCGATGTCGGTATCCATATCCATGTTGAGGTGTGCCATATCCGATGAATCCACGCTGTAGTCATCGCCGGTGTTGTCATCCGTCTGGACGATGAACCTGCCGGTTGCGACCTCTACGGCATCACGGTTTCCGTCGGCCGCCACCGTCGCGTTTTTCCCGACAGAGGCCTCGGTCGTCTTGTCGATGACCGCAACGACCGCAGAGGCCCCGATGCCTGCGGACATGCCGAAGACGCCGCTTCCGGCTATGCCGTCGATCTCGGTTTCATTTGCTGCGGAAATCACGATACTTCCGTCTGCGTGCACGTTCGTGGTCGAGGTGTCGCCCCCGCCAATGTAGGCCTTTGTCTGATTGGTTATGGCATAGACAGAGGCTGCACCGCCGAAGGCCCATTTTAAGCCGACGGCTGCCGTTCCGGTGATGGAATTGATGTCCTCCCTGGACGATGCCTGTATTGTGATGTTCTCCGCCGCATCAACGATACCGTTGTTCCCGATAAAGGCCTGGGTGTTCTTCGAGATCACGCCCACGTCGGCACCCGCGCCGATGCCTCCCTGAAGGCTGCCCATGGCCGTCCCGGCGATGCCGGTGATATCGGTTTCGTCCGATGCGAGGATGTTCACGCTCTGCCCGGCCCCTCCCGGCTCGCCTGCCGTGACTTCAGCCCCTGAGCCGATATAGGCCCTTGTCTTTTCATCGAGCGTATGGACCGCGGCGCTTCCCTGGATGGCAAGCCTCTGGGCCCCTGTGCCGCCTGCTGCGACGCTGAGGATGTCCTCGTAGGAGGTGGCGGTGACGGATACGCCTTCCATGTTCTTCGTGAGCCGGTTGCCGTCGTCGTCCTTTTCCCCGGTGTACACGTCGATCCCGTCGTCTCCCAGCCCCTTGGCCGTCACAATGCTGCCGCTTCCGATATACGACTCCACCGTGTTGTCCGTGATGATGATCGAAGCCGCCCCGCCGAATCCGGCCCCGCCTATGCCCTGGGACCCCTTGGCGATTGCGATGTTCCCGGCCACTGACAGGATGTCCGCATCGTCGTCAGCCGCCAGGGAGACATTCCCGTCCGCAGTGACGCCGCCCAACTTTTTGCCTTCGATATACGCCTTTGTCGTGTTGGTCAGGTCGCTCACCGCTGCCGACCCTGCGATTGCCATGCCGTCCTTGGACGCGCCGAGAGAGGCTGCGACCGTTTTGATCTCGCTCCTCTCATCAGCGGAAACCATGACGTCGCCGCCTGCCGTAATGTCCGAATCCTGTACAGAGGCCGCCGTGTCATTGTCCATGGTGTTGACCGCCACGGAAGCGCCGATGCCGGCCTTGCCGCCGTAGCTCGCTGAACCGGCGATCGACCAGATGGCCGTGTCGTCTCCGGCCGAAATCTTTGCCTTTCCCGCCGAGTCGATGTCCGACCGGGAGATGAAGGCATGGGTGTCACTGTCGATCTGGTTGACGGACACCGAGCCTGCGAGCCCGTACCCCTTGTCCTTTCTCTCCAGTGAACCGCTTGCCGAGATTGTCCGGACAGTACCTTCCGTCTCGGACGAAACCCCGAGGTCTCCGGAAATATCCAGGAACGAGTCTGTGATGGAGGCGTTCGTCTCGGTATCCAGCTCATTGTACGTGACCGAGCCGGCGAGGCCTACGGATGTTCCCTCCGAGCCGGCCATTGCGGCCGCTCCGGCAATGGAGCTGATGGTGCTGTCGCTGCGTGCGGTGAGGTCTACATTCTCTGCCTCGACGAGTTTTAAGCCCGTGATGGCGGCGTGCGTGTTGTCCGTGATCAGGTTGACCGAGACATCGCCGGCCACGGATATGGCCGCCTTGGGCTTTTTCTCGGGCTGCGCGTCTCCCTCGTCCTCGTCCTCGTTGAACAGCCGGGGCAGGGATACGCCGTCGAGCGGGTCGTCCTCGGCTATCTTGTCCGGCACTGGCGAGGTCTCTTCCTGTGACTCGTCGTCATTCTTGCTGGTAGTAACGGCTGCGGCAAGCGAATAGGAGCTCAAGGACCCCGTGTTCTCGGCCGTGAGGCTGACATCGCTCCCCGAGCTTAAGTATCCGTCTTCCCTGACGAGCATGTGCGAAGCGCCCATGTCCGCGGCTGCGGCCAGGTCGATGACCATGCCTGTTTCCGTATCCATGAGGCTGATCTTCGTTTCGTCCACGACCATGACCTCATAGGTCTTCCCGTTCTCCAGCCCGCTGATGCTTGCGCCGCCTCCGTTCAGGTAGACCACTGCATCGCCCGTTTCATAGCCGTGCTTGTAGCCGAGGTCGATAATGTTGCCTCCGGTGAGGCACGCGGACGGATCGAATGAGGCGTGCCCGATGAGCGCCCGGGTGTCCCGCTCGATCGCATTGATGGCCACGGAAGCGCCCACGCCCATGTTCTCTCCCTTGATGACGCCGCCGGAAACATTGAAGAGAAGGGTGTCATCCGTTGCTGATATGTTCACCTCTGAGCCGCTGATTTTCGCACCGCTGTCGATGAACGCGAGGGTTTCGTCATTATGGTCGATGTAGGAAAAGGTGCCGGCCACCCCGAAGGTCTTTGCCTTGGAGCCGGACTGTGCCAGGGCGATGCTCGTGACATCCGTGCGTGCATCCACGCTCAGGCCACCCTGTGCACCCGTGAAGACCGATGCCCCGTCCTCTATCCTGGCGGTCGTGGTGTTGTCGAGGAACATGAGCAGAACCGAACCGCCGGCCCCGGCCTTCCCGGTTGCGCCCATGTCGACCCAATCCGCGAAGGGGTGATTCCAGGCCTTCATGTTCGTCAGGGTGGAGACCTGCAAATTGAGGTCGAAGACCCCGGACATATCGATCAGGTTCATCCGGGTCGCCGCATTGACGGACACGCTCTGGTCCGCGGTGCGGTAATCGCTGTCCTGGTTGATCAGGGCGTTCTTCCCGATGACGGCCTCGGCCGTATTCGTGAAGCTCATGTAATCAACGGACCCGGAGATGCCGAGGTCGCCCCCTGTCGCGACGCTTCGCGCCCAGGAGTTGAACAGCAGGCTCTGGAGGCCGAGCTTCTGATCGAGAACGTTCCCGAGCTTCGTCGGACTCTCGAAGTCCTCCTTGGTGAAGGGGAGCAGCGACAGGCCCGGTTCGGTCAGGAAGGGGTAGGTGATGCCCGCATCCACGTCCAGCCGGCGCCCGGCATCCACCTCGGCGTTGCCTGAGATGATCGCTCTGGCTGTATTGTTGTACGAGCCCGCGATGACGGCCGTGCTGACGGCCTTGTCGAGATCTTCGCTCCCCGGATCGGGTTCCTGCTGGGAAATGACGGTCTCTGCAACGGTCTGGACCCTGTCCGTGATCTTTGCCGTGACATTCACGTCCATGCCGGCCTTCAGGACCGCCGCATCGCCTACCTCCGCTTTCACCGTGTTGTCGACATCGGCGTAGGCGAGGCTCCCGGCCAGGCTCCAGTCGGTATCGCCGCCCCACCATCCGCCGACACGATTCCTGAGGCCTTTTGTCGTTCCGGAGAGAATGAAGGGAAGAAAGGGCGCAACCTCGCCCTTGAGCAGGGCGTCCTTGACCAGCGGATCTCCCCGGATGCCGGCGACGCCGCTCGCGGTTTCCTGGGCCGCGAGCTCGGCCGTGATGTCGATGCCCTGGATGAACCGGTGGGCGCTCCCTGTCGCCACTGTGGCATCGATGGCAGTAATCGCATCTCCGGCCAGTGCCTTCTCGAAGGATTCCGCAAGCCTCACCTGGCCCGGGTTCAGGCCGTCGGCGATGACATAGTAGGTCTTTCCGTGTTCGAGCCCCCCAATGCCGGCTCCCCCGCCGTTGTCGTATCTCACCTGCTGGCCCGTTATCAGTCCGTGACCGGCGCCAAGATCGAAGACACCACCCGTCACGGCCGCGGCCGGATCGAAGACCGGCAGCACGCCTTCGGACGTCAGGGTCCCGCCTGCCTTGGCCAGGATATCCGCATTTGAGAACCCCAGCCCGACCGCGACCCCTGCCAATCCGTCGTCATAGGTGCCTGTCTCGGCGCTGGCTGTATTCGTGCTCTGTCCCCGGGCGTGGACAGCGACTGTGCCGCCTGCAGTGACGGACGATCCCTCGGCCACGGTTGCATGAGACGTGGTGTCGGAATTTGCGATGGCAACGGAAACAGCGATATTGTTGCGGTTGGAAGGCCCGACGCCCAGGTTCTGGGACGTGCGCGCCGTGGCGCTCGCCGTTGCGGAGGCATCGGATTGAAGCGATACATCGCCTGCAGCTCCGATGACGACGCCTGATCCGACCTCGACCTTTGCGGTCGCCTCGGCCTTGCTGTAGCCGACGCTGAAGATATTGGCGACCGGATTGTTCGTGAGCGGGTCGATCCCGCCGCTGATCGCCTTCACCGTTCCGTCCGCAGAGGAGAGTGCGCTGATGTTCACGTTTCCGCTTGCGGAGATAATGGTCTCATTCGCCGGATCTTCGTTGATCTTGACTACAGCTTCGGCGCGTTTGATCATGACCGCGGCCGGCAGTGAGATGTTGTCGTCGAGCAGGGTCTCGAGCTCTCCGAAGGTCCAGTTGTCCTGGATGGTAGGCTCGCCGTCTTCCGGGTTCGAATCGCCGGCCGAGGCCCGTATGTCGATATTCCTTCCCTTGATCGTTGCGCCGTCGATCGTGATCTTCGCTGCATTGCTCTCATTGCCCGCCAGCCTGATCAGCGGTGTTTCCTCGATATTGACTGCCTGAAGCGTGATGTCTCCGGCCTGGTAGAGACTGCCGTCTTCGACGTTCGCAAGGAGCTTCGAGCCTGCCTTAAGAATGATTTCCGGGGCGTTCAAGGTCAGCTTCCCGGAGTTCCCCAGAGAATCGTCCGTGAGGAGGTCCGCTCCGCTGGATACGTTTCTCGTGGAGATGACGGCATCCTCGTGCAGGGTGATGGACCCGCCTGCATTGATCTCGATGTTTCCGGCATCGACGCCTTGAGGACCGGAGTAATCGGCCGGGTCGGTTTTCATGGTCCCGCTGTGCTGGACATCGCCCAGTGCGCGGATGTAGATGTCTCCGTTCTCGATCGAGAAGACCGCGCCGTCTTCGACCTCGCCGGTGTTCACCACATCGCTGAAATCGACGTCGTCCCAGTCGAAATAGGCGCCTGTCGTCAGAAGGCCGGTTCCTGCGATGTCCACGCTCCCGCCGAGCAGGGTGATGTCGTTTATCGCATTGACTGTTCCTTGGATGGAGATGAGCCCGTTTTCCCTGATCGGCGCGGTTCCGGTGAACAACATGTTCACCGATGCAGGTGAGGGATCCCCGGGAGAGTCGAAGAACCCCTCCATGAAACCCACCGTGGGGGTGATAGCGGTCAGTGAGCCGACGTTTATCACGCCGTGGCTCCCCACCACGAACCCATGCGGATTCAGGAAAAAGACGTTCCCGCCGATTTGGCCGTTCTGTATGGAATTCAACAGGCCGTTTACCGTCGTTGCCTCTGAATGGACCAGATTCACCAGGTTCAGTGCAGTGCCCGGGACATGGAGGTTGACGACATCGCCCGAATATACATTGAACTGAGAGAATGAATTGAAGGCATTGATGCCGTGGATGGTGGTTGTGGTCACGTTCGTGACGTTATTAACCGGCGCGGATACCTGGGTGCTGGTCATGCCGTCCGTTACGATCTGCGCGGCAAAGACGATATTCGAAAGGAAAAAAGAGAAAATGGTCAGGACTGCGACGATCGGCCTGATCGTGTTGGATTTTCTGTGGAACCGCCGGAAAAAGCTCCAAGAAGAATTTCTTCTAGTCATGTGCTCCTCCACGTGAGCCTGCACATAAAAGGATTTTTCTATCAATCGTCTTGCAAAGACCGATGGGGACATGAATGGATTCCAGGGAAGATCCCTGCCCGGAGAATAGTTGAGATGCAGTTTCGCTCCCGGAATTTTCCGCATGCCGTCGATTGGCTCGATCTCTCCCGGAATCTCTGGCCGTATGAGCCGGACATGATTCCCGCCGATTCATACGCAATGGGCCGCAAGGATGGGTGGAAATGAGAAGGGATGTCATTTGGCCTTCTTCAGAAAGGGGGTTTTCTCATATTCGACTTCCGCTTCAACCCTGCGATTCCTCTCTCTTCCCTGTTCTGAGGCGTTGTCGGCGACTGGCCTGCTCTGTCCGTATCCCATTGTCGCTATGCGGGAGGCATCGATTCCTTCCGACACGAGGAAGCTCTTGACGCTTTCGGCCCGTTTTCGGGAGAGCTCCAGGTTGCTCTCGGCATTGCCGACATTGTCTGTATGCCCCTCGATCATAACCTTGAGGCCGGGATGATTCTTCATGACGCGGGCGAATCGAACGAGTATATCGCGATACTCTTCCCGGATGGTGTCCATGCTGGTATCGAACTGTACGTTCAGCGTTAATCTGCCTCTGAGGACAATGGATGTATCAGCTTCAGGGGGAACCTGGTCCGGAGCGGATGCAACGGCCGCAGTGTCGGCTTTCCCTGCTGTTTCAGTCCCTGCCGGGTTTCCTGACTGATTGTTTTTGCCGGCCGGCTCTGCATACGATTCAAGCGTCCGGGAGTCGAGTCCTTCGACGGATGCCGTGACATTGGAAATCGCGGCCTTGCCGCCGCTTCTCATGCTGCATCCACAGGCGAACAGAAAGATGAGAGGGGGGAGGAACAGCAGAAGTGCACATCTTTTCATGGTATGCTCCAAATTGGCACCATATATTAAAATGTATTAAATACATACACATATCATTGCTTTCATGCAAAACCATTACCATGTTGCAACACCATAACATATTGAAAATACGGAACTAATAGGTTCAGAGCTGACATGTGTGGAAGTTGAGAGAAAAAAAATTCCAGAAATTGGGAACTATTTCTCCTCTCTCTGTTTTTTATTGCTTTCTTCAGGGAGCTGCTCATATAATCCGCCGCCAGATATTTTTCGGCTTTCGAATCGGTTGATGCCGGCCGACCTGACGGCCGTCATGAACACGAGACAGGAGAATAGAAATCGCACCCTCAAGCGGGCGAGACAACATCAGAAGGAGCAACCGTGGAAAAACCCAACCCGTGCCTTGCATGTGGAGCATGCTGTGCGTATTACCGGGCGTCGTTTTACTGGGCTGAGGCCGATGATGCGACACCGGGTGGAGTTCCGGTACATCTCACGAGAAAACTCAATGAGCACAGGCGCGTGATGATCGGATCCGAAGGGAGCAGGCCGCGGTGCATCGCGCTGGAAGGGACCGTAGGCGAGAAGGTCTGCTGCTCCATTTATGAGAGGCGCTCCTCGGTGTGCCGGGAATTCGAGGCCTCCTGGGTCAACGGAAAGCCCAATGAGCGCTGCGACGCCGCACGGATCGCATGGGGCCTTGCACCTCTGCAGCCGGATGCCTGGGACTTTCCGAACATGCCCAAGGCCGCCTGAGCAGAAACAATGTCAGGAGGCGATTGCGGGGATGTTTTTCCCCTATGGACACTCCGCCGGGTCATCAGGGGTTCGCCCGGCTCCAAAACCTCCTGGACCGCACGTAGTACCACTTTCCATACATGTTCTGATAATGCCATACCATACGGAACAGAACGGGAAGGCAGGGAATCCAGAAGGACGGAGTGCACTGGAGCGAGGGGCCGGCCCTCCCCAGGGTGATATCCGCCGCGATTACGCCTTCGCCTTCCTCCTGCTTCATACGCGCTGCGATCTTCCCCGATCTGTCGATTATCTGGGTTTCCCCGAGATAGTGTGAATCATAGGGAATGCCCGGCATCAGAGGCATGGATGCCCTGAACTCTCCGGCGTGTGCGGCATGGACCACGGCCACTCCCAGGAGCCGTGAGAGGGTGAGCGGCGTGATTGCCATGACACCCTGATTCTTCCGGTGGTGCAGCTGCCAGAAGGGCTTGAACGGCCAGTTCATGGGAACCGACCACCAGCACGACCCTCCCACGACGCAGTCCACCTTTCCCAGGAGCCTCTGCACGGTACGGACGCGGATAAACTCCCAGCACAACACGGCGCCCAGGGGCCCCAAGGGGGTGTCCAGGATGCCGTTGTCGCAGCCCGGGGCGTAGTAACAGTTCTCCCACATGGTGGGCAGGTCCTTGTCATGACTGGCCGTCGATCCGTCCGGCATGGCGAGCACGAAGGTGTTGTACCGCTGCCCGTCACGCTCCTCGATGTACGAACCGCCCACAAAGGCCTGAAACCGCCTTGCCTTGGAGACAAGAAGCTCACGGGCCTTGCCGTCCGGTTCGAAGGCCGCGTCGAGCAGTGCAGGGTGGAAGGCCATGGCGCTCGGGAAGAACTCCGGCAGGATGATCATGCGCGCGCCCCTGGCGGCCGCCTCGTCGATGAGGCGCGACGCCTTGTCCAGGTTCGCCGCAATGTTTCCTACTTCGGCGCACATCTGTATTGCAGCCGCTTTGATGGTCCGGTCCATGAACGTTCCTCCGGAAGAGAGCCCCAGGCCTGCACAGAGCCGACTGGCATCGCATGCCCCGGGGGATAAGCGCGCCCGTAATGGTCGGCCGACTTGCCGTTCTCCCAAGGCCGGCCCTCTGGCGGGCGCACGGGATTTCTCACACCGCCTTGCGTGAAAGTTTCTTCAACCTGTTGATCTTGCGTCGGATTATGCGTGCCCTCGGCTTTTCCCCCGCCTCTCCGGCGGATTTCTTTTCAGCACGAAGGCTCTTGATCTTCTGCTTGATCTCCTGTCTGGTCAGGGCCGCCTTGGGCTTCACACTCTTCTTCTTGGCCGGGGCGGCCTCCGTTATGCCTCTGGCTTTTTTTATGAACGCGATGAGCTCGTCCTTTTTCATGTCGCTGACAGCAACCTCGGTGTGTTCATGAGGAATAGCCAGGGCGATCTCCTTGAGGTCTTTCACCGTCATCTTTTCAAGGGGCTTTCCTTCTTTGGATGGATGATTCTTCCGCTCTTCCGCCATGCAATCCTCCTTTTCTTATGATAATAGAGTCCCGCAGATCAGACCGCGCATCTCCAAGTACCCGGCATAACCGCACAAATACGATAATGAAGGAAGTGTATATGATTAACGCATTGCGGACAACTCAAAAAAGACGGACCGGGCGTCATGAGCGGTCGTGCCATCCCGATGCGCAGGGCGGTTGGGCGTTATCGGAGCTCCACATCTAAGGGTTCGTTATGGATCTCATACTCGAACGACAGGAAGACCTGCCTCGGCAGGAAATTATAGATGTGTGTCATGAACTGGTCGGCTTTTGCCAGAGATGTTTTCGGGACGAAAACGATATCGTGCGCTCTGAGCCGGTACTCATCAAAAGCCAGTCTGCCTTTGAGTGCCCTTTTCAGGTTCACTCTTCGGGCTACGGGTCGCTGGTCCGGTCCCCGGCTGATGATGACTACGCTGGAAACATCGGCGTCGGGCTTGAACCCACCCGCCATGAAAACAGCCTGGAGCGCGTTCATCCTCTCCTTCAGAGAGATGACCCTGGGAATATAGACCTCGCCGCCGACATAGATTTTCTGATCGCTGAAAGAACGGACGAACACGGTGATCATCACCTGGTTGAGCAGAAGGGAGTATTTCTGGGTAAGGATGGTATCCAATTGGGATGGAGTGAGCCCTGCGGCCCTTACCTCGTCGATCATCTGTAAGGATATCATTCCGTCCGGTCTGATCGTGACGACCTCGTTGAGCTCGGCGTTATGGAAGAATTTGATCTCCAATGTATCATAGGGCTGGAGCACATATTCATCGATGAGACCCGCCCCGGGGTAAGGTGCGGGCAACTGCGGGGGAGGCGTCTTGTTCGCACACCCGAAGAGACAGAATGCGGCCGCGGCAAAGCAAAGAACGGCTGGACCGAAGCGGATACATGTCAGCGGGGATCCGCCGATTATCGAATTCATGAGTTTCATGCCCTTCCTCACTCTTCTGAACGAGCAGGGGCTCTTTCTTGCAGGACTGCCGGCTGATACTCATTCGCCTGCATCCAGAAGACGAACAGCCGTCGCGGTGACGCCTCGCTCATCCACTGTCTGAAGTTCCTGTATCGTGATGTGTTATTGTGTGATCACAGGGATATTCCATTACCATTATAAGTGGGTACATCGTGAGCCGATCTCAAGATGGATTACCGGAAAAAATTGTTTCCGCGGTCTGTTGACTTCATAACCGGCGATAGGGCCTGGAAGGAGATCGTATAACGATGCCGGACGATTCCGGAGAGTGTCAGCCTGCGGAAAAGCCTTCGGTCCGTTCATCGCCCGGTGAGGGTGCTTCGGGATATTGCAGTCGGAGCGTTTTAAGAGACCGGTGACATGCTCAGGCCGACAGCGCCTTTGCCATGGAGTTTCCGAGCCGAACGCATTCGTCGAGCTGATGCCCGTCGGCGGCGCATTTGGCCTCGATGACCGGCTCGATGAGCCTCCAGCCGCTCTTCTCTGTAAAGGACCGCAGGTTCTTCACCGCTCCACCGGTCCAGCCGAATGACCCGAAGATACCCAGGACCCGGTCTTTCAAACCCTTTTCCTGAAGGAGCTCGACGAGATTTCTCATCGCCGGGAAGAGCCCCATCTCATAGGTGCAGCTGCCCAGGACGATCCCTTTGTACCGCCATGCATCCCGTATGATGGATGACGGGTGGGTTCGCGCCACATCATACATCCGGATTTCCTTTATCCCGCCGAGCGAAAGCCCCCTGCTCACCGCTTCGGCCATTTTCAGGGTGTTCCCGTACATGGAGGCATATGCCACCACGACCCCTGTCTCGGCTTTGTACCGGCTCCAGATATCGTATTTGCCGATGATGTACTCCGGTGACGTCCTCCACACCGGCCCGTGGGTGGATGCGACGACCCTGATGTCGGTGCCCTTGAGCTTGACCAGGGCCTTCTGCACCATGGGGCTGTACTTGCCCACGATGTTGGAGAAGTATCTCAGGATCTCGTCGTCATATCTCGATCTGTCGATCTCGTCGTCGAAAATCCCGCCGTCAAGGGCCTTGAACGAACCGAAGGCGTCTCCCGCAAAGAGCACCCGGGAGGATCGCTCATAGGTCATCATGGTTTCCGGCCAGTGAACCATGGGGGTGAGCATGAATTTCAACCTGTGACTGCCGAGGTCGAGCTCGTCGCCGTCAGTGATGGTCGTTACGCCGGTAGTGATGCCGTAGAACTCCTTCACGAGGTCGATTGTCTTTTTGTTGCCCACAATGTTCATCTCTGGAAAGAGCTGCTTCATGATCGGTATCGCACCGGAATGATCGGGCTCCATGTGGTTGATGACCAGGTAGTCGATGGTCCCGCCGTCTCCGGTAAACTTCCTGATCTTCTCCACATACTGGCTCAGATGTGTCTTCTTGACGGTGTCGATGAGCACCGTCTTGTCGCCTGCGATCAGATATGAATTGTAGGAAACCCCCTCGGGAAGCGGCCATTGGGCCTCGAAGAGGTCTGTTTCATAATCATTTACACCTATCCAATAGATATTCTTGGCAATTTCTATTGGATCATGCATAAGCTCAACCTCCTTTATCTGCACCGGCCGTCAACGATGCGGCGGAAACACAAGAATGGTTTCTCACCGCCTTGTCTTTTCAGCCTGTCTTTTGAGGAATCATTTCCTGGATCACTTCTGTCACATCACGATCAACAGCTGAATGTCGCACACATTCGTGTTCGTGGGTCCTGTGACGAACAGCCCTCCCGCCTTCTGGAAGAAATGATACGAGTCGTTCTTTTCCAGATATGCGCCCGTATTCAGTCCTGAGCTCCTGACCCTGTGCAGCAGCCCGGGGCCGACGAGAGCGCCCGCCGCGTCGGTGGGGCCGTCGGTGCCGTCGGTGCCGGCGGAAAGGAAATGGATGCCCTCCATGTCGTCCTGAGCCTCCTGAAAATCATTCAGGAACGAGAGCGCCATTTCCTGATTCCTCCCGCCTTTGCCAGCGCCTTTGACGGTCACCGTGGTCTCTCCTCCGGAGACCACCAGGGCCGGTTTCGCGAAATCGGAGGTGCACCGGTAGATGTCCCGGGCAACGGCTGCGAAGAACCTGGCCGCTTCCCTTGCTTCGCCCGTGAGCATTGAGGTGAGGAGAAAGGAGCGGTAGCCGAGATACGCGCCGTGGTCACGGGCTGCTCTGCACGCCGCGAGGTTATTGCCGAGAAGTATGTTGATTACCCGGTCGAATACGGGGTCTCCCTGCTTCGGCGTGTCGGGGTTCTTCCCCGCTTTGCCGGATTCGAGCAAGCTCACCACCGAGGCCGGGAGCACACTGCGGATGCGGTATTTGTCCACGATGCCCACGGCCTGGGCATAGGTGGTGTCGTCGGGCACAGCGATCCCGGATGCGATGCTGTCGAGGCGGTCTCCTACGACGTCGGAGAGGATGATGTTGATCATCCGGGCGGGGAAGGCGGCATGGGCGAAGCGTCCGCCCTTCACCCTGGATATGTGCTTGCGGACGCAGTTGATCTCCCTGATGTCCGCCCCGGACTCCAGGAGAACCCGTGTGGTTTCCTGCTTGTCGCCGAGGGTGACGCCTTCCGCCGGGAGGCTGAGCAGGGACGATCCGCCTCCCGAGATGAGATTGATGATCAGTGTGTTCTCGTCAGCCCTCGAGGCAATCCGGTAAATGGCTTCGGCTCCGGCCACGCTGTTTTCGTCCGGTATCGGATGCCCCGCCTCAATGACCTGAATACCCTTCAGCCTTTCGGCGTGACCGTACTTGGTGACGACGATGCCTCCGGAGAGTCTCTCCTTCAGGATATCTTCGACTGCGGCTCCCATCTTGGAGGAGGCCTTGCCGATGCCGATCGCGACAATATCCCGGTATGCATTGAGGTTCTCGCGCAGCGTCTGCCCGTTGTGGGAGATGACGAGGGTGTCGTCTTCGACCGCAATCGAGTTCTTTATCATTTCATAAGGATCGACCCGTTCGAGCGCCCGAGAAAAGATCGCCCGCATATCGTTTTCCGGGTTCATGGTTCCTCCCTGCCGTGGATCGTTTCAGCAGATATGCTCCTTCAAGACAGATAAAGGCAATGCAATTGTTATTATGATATACCAGTGCCCAAGCTCAAGACAATACCGGATGAAAATTTTTAACAGATCGATTTCGCAAGGATAAACAATTGTTTTTCAGGTTTGATCTTTTTGTTATGGTATTCGACGGGGAAATAAGATCCCAGCAAAAGGGTTGTGTGTGGAAAAAAAAGAAAAAGAGGCTGCACTGCGACGTACAGGCGAGCGCCGGGTGCATACCAACGGGGTAGAGATCGCCTACGAGACCTTCGGCGACCGGGGCGATCCACCGGTGCTTCTGATCATGGGGCTCAGCACCCAGATGATCATGTGGGAGGACGAGTTCTGTCAACGGCTTGCGGGCAGGGGATTTTTCGTCATCCGCTTCGACAA
>Ga0116159_1000193_pt1 | contig 70733 bp, 45 predicted proteins | sample AD_JPNAS1_MetaG_FD_89878 | JGI IMG/M metagenome (GOLD analysis project Ga0116159, IMG submission 89878) | Active sludge microbial communities of municipal wastewater-treating anaerobic digesters from Japan - AD_JPNAS1_MetaG | ecosystem: Engineered > Bioreactor > Anaerobic > Digestate | place...
AGAGTACTCCTTGCATCTTTTCTTTCTTTGGATTCCAAGCCCGGAATTGGCGATTGCTCGTATTAAAGATCGTGTTGCTGAAGGCGGGCATCATGTCCCACCGGAAGATGTTCGGAGACGTTTCGTTCGAGGGCTTCGGAATTTTTTTAAAATGTACGAATCAATTCTTGATTCTTGGGTGTTAATTGATAACTCCAAGTCAAAACCGGTTTTGATCGCCAAACGTCGAAACGGTGATCGTGAAGTGATGGATCAAAAATTATTCGATAGTATTCAGAAGGTTGCGAGGTAAGCATGAAAACGAGAATGACATTGCAGGACAAAGCTGAAGCCGCCATGAAAAAAGCGGTGCGTCAGGTGGTTGAGCGCCACAAAAAAACCGGACGACCGCTCGCTGTATGGGAAAATGGGAAAGTTAAAAAAATACTGGCAAAATAGGATTTTCTATGACGCTTGAAAACATAATAAGCGTGGTTTCGTTGCTAGGAATCGGCGGTTTGTTGGGCGCATATTTTAGAGTTTTATGGGAACGAAATGCTTAAACAGTTTGCTCAAGAGAAGCAGGTAGATTTTTTAGATTCGAACGAAGTTTTATCAGAAAAAAAACAATTAAAGAGTAAATACACATATGATGGCATTCATTTGACGGCCGCTGGGTACAAATTATGGAGAGAAGCAATTTCGCCGATCATAAAGAAATATCAAGCCCAATGGAAAGATTAAACACGCTCCGCGTGAAATCCAGCCAAATAAATTTTATTTTGCCATTCTTTTTTTTCTGGCGAGCGCCTTTTGTTTTTTCCCCCAGATTTTTTCAAAAGTTTATATAGATTTGGGTGATACCTACAATATCAGTTTCAGCTGGGCGAAAGTCGATCGCCCGTAGAATGATCCCGGCAATTGGTTTTTAAGCCGCTTACGGCCGAGGTGGAATCTTGTAAGGCCGGTATTACCGGAGGAACATTCCCCCCTATTGACGTAGGCGGCTTTTCTTTTGTGGCCGGTTTGTGGCTATGTTAAAATGCCCGCCAAGGATTTTAGCGATGCCATTTCAACCGAAATTCAATATTACCCCGAAGATCAACAAAGCGCTTGTCGAGATTGAGCGTGTGCGCGGTTTCCTGGACGCGATCAAACTCAAAGACGACTGGGTCGCCGACATGCAGCAAAAGGCGCTCATTCTTGAATCCCACCATTCGACTCACATTGAAGGAACAGCTCTCAGCCTGGATCAGGCCAGGGATATTTTGGACGGCAAAAAGGTTCCGGGTGTCGATCGCGATGATGAAAAAGAGCTTCTGAATTACAAAAAAGCAATGGATTTTCTTTCGAAATACCTCGGGAAAGATGATCCGGTTTCGGAGGGTATTGTTCGGGAGCTTCACAAGATTACCGTCAAGGGGGTTCGCGGCGAGAACGCCGATCCCGGCAATTACCGAAAGATTCAAAATTATGTTGTTAATTCACGGACACGCGAAGTTATTTATACCCCGCCCGCTCCTTTAGAGGTCCCGCATCTCATGCGAGAGTTTACAGAATGGATCAACAAAGCCGAGGACCTCTCTCCGATCCTTATGGCGGGCATTGTCCAATTTCAATTCGTGCATATCCACCCGTTTATTGACGGTAATGGCAGAACAGCCAGGCTTCTCTCAACTCTTATTCTCTACAAAACCGGCTACGATTTTAAGCGGCTTTTTACGATCTCGGAGTATTACGACAAGGATCGTCCGGCGTATTATCAGGCGATCCAGACTGTCCGTAAGAACAACATGAATATGACCCCATGGCTTGAGTATTTTGTGGATGGTTTGCGGTCCCAGATGAAAGAGATTCAGGGCAAAGGTCAGCGGTTGATTAAGCAGGATAGTCAGCTTCAAAAGATAAAAAAAATGGGGCTGAACCTGCGTCAGGAAAAGGCCGTAAAACGCCTTATGATCCAGGGTGCCCTATCCACCAACGAATATCAATCCGTTGCCTCTTGCATCCGCCGCACCGCTCAAAGGGATTTGGAAGATTTGGTCAAGAAAAAGGTTATCAAGATTGTAGCCAAGAGCCCCACTGATCCGACCAAGCACTACATTTTACTGTGACATACTGTGACACGCCACTGTGACATGTTGCCTGAGAGCGACTAAGCGAGCGTAAATGGCAGTCCTTTTAACAGAATCTTCAAAAACTCAACCTCTTCCGAGTTACAAAGCCAGTTGCGAAACTCGTTTACTAGAGGGAGCCATTTATGACGGGAAGCCCCTTTGGCCAATAGGCTGAAGGGGCTCCTTATTGTGGGGACAAGAGTTGCGTCATTGACGACGCAGTTCTGAAGTAGAATCTTCAAAATCCGCTTTTTATCCTCAGGTTCAGAACCTTCGAAGATTTCCGGGGCGCGATTGGCGAGTTTTAGTATATACGTGGCAGTAAGATAATATTCCTCGTCCGCTTCGCGCAAATTAACCAATCTTTCCTCGATCAGTTTTTGCTTGTCGCGGTATTCCCCTTGTTTTTTGTTAAAGAAATCGTCTGTAATTCTCCGGCGTTTAGCGCCCCTGTCGTTTATGACGTGGACGGGTGGGATCATATCTCGATGGAGAATAGGAAGGGGCACAGCACGATTTCCAAAGACGAGATAAAGCAAAGACTAAGTTTGCTTAAAAAAGCAGACGCTATTTTACGAAATGCGACGCTGATCGAGGATATGAAGCAGAATGCTAAAGGGGAAAGGACTTTTTCGGTAATTGGACATTTTAAGGATGGAAGCGCTGTTCGGGTCGTAGTTCAGGAGAAGGAGTATAAGGGGTGAAAATTTTTTAGCGTGTTCGACCTCGAAGAAGTGAGCGCTAAGATAAAAAAAGGACTGATCCCTTTATCCGATCAATCCTTGCCGATAGACGGTTATGGTGTGGGTGATAAAGCCCCTCCCGCTACCGACAATGAGAATGTACTCAATAAAAATCCTGATGTCAAGTTTCAGAAAAAAGAGGTGTCTAAGCCTGAAGAGCGGGATCAGGGGGCGGGACCCCAAGAATTGCAAGATTTGACCTCTTAAATCAGCGTCTTTGTTATTATCGAAGTTATGCGAAAACGAAAATAATAAGTCAAGCTGTTTTCACTGCGGGAGGAAGCTAAATAAAGCTGTTCCGCAAGCTAAGCGCTTTCCACGGTCCGGCAGATCGGTTTTTACCCTCTATTTGAAAGTTCTTGTTACTGACAGGTCCGGGGAGCCATTATAAGAAAAAAGCGCAGGGTCTTTGGATCCTGCGCTTTTTTTATGATAGACGGTTTTCCCACCGCTAGTCCTGAATTCCCCCAGGGATTCTATAGAATCAGAGCAGGCGGGAAGCTATTCGGGACACCCGGACAAACCCGGGTGCCCCCAAATGCCTCTTCCGGTTATATGCCGGGTGAGGCGTTTTTATCTGGAGACAAAACTCCCCCGGGTCCGTCATGAAAAAGAAACCGCAAGGAAGCAAAACAACGATCAGCAGGAAGCCCTGGCAGAGGGCGATTCGGGCGGGCAAAAGCTGCTCTATATATATAATCTATATGGAAAATAATATATATATATTTTACTTATGATTCATCATTTACATAATAGCCCCGAAGTACCCAGACCGCAAAAAACGTCGCGGGCCCGCGAATCATTTAAAGGAGGTTTCCGGCATGATAACCTTCGATCACAAAATTCTCTGCCTTGGGTTCGGTTCCGTCGGCAAGTGCACCCTGCCGATTCTCCTCAAACACATCCGGGTGCCTTATCAGAACGTCACCGTTCTTGATTTTGCGGACAAACGCGAAGAAATCCTGCCCTGGACGCGACAAGGCATCCGCTACGTCCAGCAAAAGGTCACTTCGATCAACTTCGCGCGGATCCTTTCCCAATATGTTTCTCCCGGGGGCCTGATCATCGACCTGACCTGGAACATTGATTCCCTCGACATGCTGCGGTGGTGCCACGAAAACAGGGTCTTGTACATCAACACCTCGGTCGAGGAATGGGACCCTTATGTCGATATCGCGTCACAGTCCCCTTTTGACAAATCCCTTTACTCGCGGAACATGGAAGTCCGGGAGATGATCGCCAAATGGGACCGCGACAGCACCACCGCCGTCCTCGATCACGGCGCGAATCCGGGGCTCATTTCACACTTCACAAAACAAGGGATTCTGGACATCGCGAAGAAGGTTGCCAGGGAGAAGACCACATCCGGGAAGAACCGGAAAACCCTGGAAAACCTGATCCGGAAAGAAGCCTTCCCGGACCTCTCCATGAAGTTGGGCATCCGGACCATTCATGTGAGCGAGCGGGACACACAAACGACAGATCATCCCAAAAAGCTTGATGAGTTTGTCGGTACCTGGTCCATTCCGGGCCTCCTCGAAGAGGCGATCGCCCCGGCCGAAATGGGATGGGGCACGCATGAGAAAGAACTGCCCCCACACGCCACCGTTCCCGACCGAGGGCCGAAAAACCAGATATTTCTTTCCCAAATGGGCATGAACACGTGGGTGCGTTCCTGGGTGCCTTCGTGCGAAATCGTCGGGATGGTCATCCGTCACTCCGAGGCGTTTTCGATTTCCGAACGGCTGACGGTGTGGCGAAACAACAAGGCCGTATACCGCCCGACGGTGCATTACGTCTACATGCCCTGCGACAGCACGCTCGCGTCCCTTCACGAGCTCCGGTGCCGCAACTACGACCTCCAGCCTTCTCTGCGGATCATCACGGATGAGATCATTAAAGGCAGGGATGCCTTGGGAGCCCTGATCATGGGACACCCGTACACTTCCTGGTGGACGGGAAGCATTCTGGACATCCGGGAAGCCCGAAAACTCGTTCCGCACCAGAACGCTACCACCATCCAGGTTGCCATCGGAGTCGTGGCGGCCGTCACATGGATAATCAAGAATCCGAACCGGGGTGTCTGCCAGCCGGACGATCTCCCCCACGATGAGGTGCTTAAGGTCGCAAAGCCTTATCTGGGAACTTTTGTTTCGGAACCGAGCGACTGGACCCCGATCAAGAACTACCAGTCTTTTTTTCCGAAAAATCCCCAGGCAAAGCTGGACAGGAAAAACCCCTGGATCTTTCAAAACTTTCTGCACAGAGACTAACGATACAGGAAAAGGATTCATGATGCAGACCGACCGCCTCCGCGGAGTCGTCGTTCCGGAGACCCTGAAGATCGTCCCGGCGGGCAGCAAGGGCTTCTCGCTTGTCGCGAATCGAAGATTCCGGTCGGGGGAAAAGGTCTGCTTCCTGGCCGGGGAACTTGTCGACGCCGCCGTTTCAACCCCGGAGGCAGTCCAGGTCTCCGAAACCCAGTTCATCGATACGGATTATCTGGTGGCTGAGGATTTCATAAACCATAGCTGCTCACCCAACACACGGCTTGATATCGAAAGCCGGTGGTTTATCGCCCTCCGGGATATTTCCCGGGGCGAAGAGATCACGTATCACTATCTGACCACCGAATGGGACATGGAGGTCTGGGGGGCTGATTTCCGGTGCGCCTGCGGCTCCCCCCATTGCCTCGGACATATCCGGGGTTTTAAATATCTGACCCGAGACGAAAAACTCCGGATAAAACCGTTTTTATCCCCTTTGCTCCGGGGAAAATGCGAAGCCTGATACCTTTTCAGGTCATCACCGCCCTTTTCTTCCGGTAGCAACTTTTGCTCCCGGACAATCTTTTTTCGTTCCCGGGTATAAAAACTATTTCTCGCCATTTGAGCCAATTACCCCTATACTGGCACGCATGCATCAACATCCCGCAAGTGAACCGCCCTCCCAAGCCAGCTTTTCCGGTCTCGGAATAGCGCCCCGGATTCTCGATACCCTGTGCCGGCTCGGGTTCAGGGTGCCGACCCCGATCCAGCAGAAGGCCATCCCCATAGCTATCGAAGGGCATGACGTGATCGGCATCGCGCAAACCGGTACCGGCAAGACCATGGCCTTCGGAATTCCGATGATCCAGCGCCTGGCAACCGGGGAGGGCCGCGGCCTGATCCTGGTCCCGACCCGCGAGCTCGCGCTCCAGGTCCATCAAAGTCTTCGCAAGATCGCCCCGCAGAAGAAATTCGCCGTCCTGATCGGCGGCGCCTCGATGCACAAGCAGATCCAGGAACTCCGCCAGCACCCGCGTATCATTATCGCGACACCGGGCCGCCTGATCGACCATATGGAACAGCGGTACGTGTTCATAAACGACGTCAAAATCCTCGTTCTCGACGAAGCGGACCGGATGCTCGACATGGGCTTCGCGCCGCAAATCAACCAGATCCTGCGGAAGCTCCCCCGCGAGCGCCAGACAATGCTCTTCTCCGCCACGATGCCGGACCAGATCATGAAGATCGCCTCCCGGCACATGAAACTTCCCGTCTCGGTCGAAATCGCGAAATCCGGCACAGTCGCGGAAAAGATCACGCAGGAGGTCTTCATCGTCAAAAAAGAAGCGAAACGGCAGCTGCTTCAGAAGCTTCTCGCGCAGTACCACGGAACCGTCCTCATTTTCTCGCGCACCAAGATCAACGCCTGGAAGATCAACAAGGCGGTCCGCGATATGGGTCACAAATCTGCCGAGATCCACGCGGACCGATCGCTCAACCAGCGCAGGGAAGCTCTCGACGGTTTCAAGAGCGGCCGTTACCGCATCCTCGTCGCGACCGATATCGCCGCGCGAGGCATCGACGTCGACGGAATCGAGCTCGTCATCAATTACGACCTGCCTGACGAGGCGGAAAATTACATCCACCGGATCGGCCGTACCGGCCGGATCGGCCACAAGGGACACGCCATTTCCTTCGCGACGCCGGAGCAGGGCAAAGAGGTCAAGAACATCGAAAAGCTCATGCGGATGGCCCTTCCCGTCTCGGAACATCCCGAGATGCCGCTCGAAAAATTCATTGCGGTCAAACCCCAGATCGTTGCCTCTTTCTCCGGCCGCCATTTCAGCCGGGGCCGTCGCTCCCGCGGATTCATCTCCTCCGCTTTTCGCAGGGCCCGGTAAAATCAAATCCGCGGACGCTCACCGATAAACGCAAAACAAGTGTCCCTGTTTCTGGCCGGCGGAACTCCGCTCTCTTCGAGGAACAGAAAGGTTGGAGGTCATGTGTCAGTCCCGCAGAAAAGAAAGGCTGAAACGCGGGTCGTGCGGTTTTTGCAGACGGATTTTTTATTTCCCTGCCAGAAGGATAGTGTTACACTATCGCTCTTCTATCATAAAAAGAACGGGGGCACTCGTTTTTTGCCCATAGCAGGAGCGGCCCCGTATTCCCCAGGGAGGGTTTGGTAATGTACAAGCTCGTTCTGATTCGTCACGGCGAAAGCATCTGGAACAAGGAGAACCGGTTCACCGGCTGGTATGACGTGGACCTCTCCGAAAAAGGTCTTCAGGAGGCCAGGGACGGCGGCGCCCTTCTCAAAAAAGAAGGCTACACCTTCGACGTCGCCTTCACCTCCGTTCTCAAACGCGCGATCCGCACCCTGTGGAACGTCCTCGATCAGATGGACCTGATGTGGATCCCTGTCATCCGGGACTGGCGGCTGAACGAGCGTCATTACGGGGCGCTGCAGGGTCTCAACAAATCCGAAACGGCCATCAAGTACGGCGAGGCGCAGGTCAAGATCTGGCGCCGCAGTTACGACACGCCGCCCCCAAAGCTTGAACCGAACGATCCACGGAGCCCGGCGTTCGACCCGCGCTACAAGAACCTCAAGCCGAACGAACTGCCGCTCACGGAATGCCTCAAGGACACCGTCGCGCGCGTGATCCCCTTCTGGAACGATACGATCGCGCCGGCCATCAAATCCGGCAAGAAGGTCCTCGTCGCGGCGCATGGCAACAGCCTCCGCGCGATGGTAAAATTCCTCGATAATATCCCCGAAAGCGAGATCGTGGAGCTCAACATCCCGACCGGCATGCCGCTCGTCTACGAGCTCGACAAGGACCTGAAGCCGATCAGACATTACTATCTCGGCGATCCGGAAAAGATCAAGGCGGCGATGGAAGCCGTCGCGAACCAGGGGAAGGCGAAGAAATAATCGCCACGCGTGCCGCGCCGCACGAAGAAGATCCTTCTCTCGCGGCATGTGCTGTGCGGCTTTTTGTCCGGTTTGAACAGAAAGGAAAAATAACGCGTCTCGGGTTCATGGCGACCCGCCGGCCCTTCATCTTCGGCGTGAGTTTTCCGCTTTCCGGCATCGCCGTCGCTTGAGCCTGTTCGCCGAAGAACCGTCTTATTCTTTCCGAAGCAGGAACCCGAAAACGTCTTCCGAGAGAAATTTCCCCCGCGTCGTGAGTCTCAGCGAATCACCGGCCCATTCCAGAAATCCCCCGTCGAGAAGTTCCCGGACCCTGTCCTTGATCCTCTCGTAGAGAACCGGAAAACGGGATGGGGCCGCACCTCCGCAAAGCCTCAGCCGCATCGTGAAACTTTCGGTCTCCTTGTCTTCCTCGCTCAAGACATCTTCGACATCGTTCGTCCACTCACCGGTCTCGCACTTCCTGAAATAGCCTTCGAGGTCATGCGCGAATCCGGAACGGACACCGGCAAGATAAGAGAATGAACCGGGCCCCAGGCCGAGATATTCCTCGTTGCGCCAGTAGATGAGGTTGTGCCGCGAGGCGAAACCCGGCCGTGCGAAGTTCGAGATCTCATAATGCTCGTACCCGGCGCCGGTGAGCGTGCGGATCGCGGCTTCATACATCGCCGCGTGTACCTGTTCGGCCGGTAAATCGAGCTTTTGCTCGCGTTGCATGCGCCCGAAGACCGTCTCCTCGTGGATTTCGAGGTCGTAAAGGGAAACCTGGGAAACGCCGAGCCCGACCGCGCGGCAGAGCGAATCCCGGAAATCCACGACCGTTTGTCCCGGGAGGCGCAACATGAGATCCAGGCTGACATTGGTGATCCCGGCGCCGCGGATCCGGTCGAGCGTCACGATCGTGTCATGGGCCGTATGCCGTCGTCCGAGCCTTTGGAGGATATCATCCCGGAATGACTGGGCACCGAGGCTGATCCGGTTCGCGCCGAGCGCCGAAAAGGCCCTCAGTTTTTCTTCATCGCCATCGCCGGGGTTCCATTCGCAGGTGATCTCCGCCCCCGGCCGGACCCCGAACGCCGCGCGGATCCTGTTTGCAATCTCCGTCATTTCGTCCTCGGTCAAAAGCGAGGGCGTGCCGCCTCCGAAATAGATCGTATCAAATTCAATCGCGCCGTGTTCCGCGCGCGCGTGGTCAAGCTCCCTGAAAAGACAGTTAAAGAATCTCCGCCGCACATCCGGCCCGGGGTCCGCGATCGAGATAAAATGGCAGTAATGGCACCTCGACTTGCAGAATGGGATGTGGATGTATAAACCTTTTTTCATGATGGATTATAGCCCCTTCTCCGGCCGCAGGGGCGATATCTTGCGGGAAGGCGCCTGTGGGATTGCCGGATCCGGCTATTCCTTTTTCAGCCGCCCGAGCAATCTCAAGAATCCGTCGAGGATGGTCATCGGATGCGGCGGGCAGCCGGGAATATAAAGGTCCACCGGGATTATCGTGTCCAGGCCCCGGGACACTTCGGGACTCCGGGAAAAGATTCCCCCCGAGATCGCGCAGGCGCCCACGGCGATCACGATTTTGGGGTCCGGCACCGCCTCATAGGTCTTGAGGAGCGCCTCTTTCATATTACGCGTCACGGGGCCCGTGACGAGGACTCCGTCGGCATGACGCGGCGAGGCCACGAACTGGATACCGAAGCGGCTGAGGTCGAAAACGGGGGTGTTCAGGACGTTCGTATCCGCCTCGCAGGCATTACACCCCCCCGCTGAAACCTGCCTCAATTTGAGAGACCTGCCGAACAACTTCACGATCTTTCGATTCACCGCGCGCGCCAAGGCATACGTTTCGCCCTGAAGGACGAGATCCTGCCGGCGGCATGTCGCCATACGGAAGTCGTTGGAATGACGGATGCTGCTGTCCGGAACAAAGGTTATCTTTCCGAGATCGATCTCCTCCTCCGGGCCTGCCACGAGGGGACGACCGCGGTAGCGGGCGGGCAGAACCGGCGGTTTTCGTTTGGGAAAAGCCATCGTCCGGCACCCCTGCCTGAAACGCGTCATCAAGATCTTCAGCATACCGGGACCTCGTTTTCATTCGCGGCGCGGATCATAGATCGTGCCCGCTGTAGGACAAATTAAAGCTCTTGTTGCACAATGGAAAATCCGAAATCTCCTGACCGCGCATGGCAAGAGTCAGCGCGAACCAGTTATGGAACGAGGGGTCCTTGATCTTGTAACGGCGCAGGCCTCCCCGGCCGTCGGTGAACGCCACATGCATGATTTCACCACGCCATCCTTCGACCATGGAAACAGCCAGCGCGCCCGGCGCGAGAGGCCCGGGGGCGGAAAAAATCGCACCCTGGGGCAAAGAGGCGAGAATCCTCTGCAGGAATTCCAGGGAGCGCATCACCTCCTGCCGTCGCACCAGCGCCCGGGCGTAAACGTCCCCGGTGACCGCGAGCGAAATGGGAACATGATAAAACCGCCAGATCCCGGAAGAATGATCGACGCGCGCATCACGCTCCACCTGACTCGCGCGCGCGGCGGGCCCGACCATCCCCATCTTTTTCGCGTCATCGGGGGAAACGGTTCCAATGCCTTCAAACCGCGCGAGGACCGAGGGTCGGCTAAAAAGCAGATCGCTCACCTCTTCAAACTCCTTTTGATAACGTCGAAGCTTCCGGCGAAAATCTTCGGCCATGGAGGCCTCCATATCAAAAAGGACCCCGCCGGGGCGGCATAACCCTTTACCGAAGCGGTTCCCCGTCAACTCAAGCAGCAGATTCAGATAATCACCCCGCATGCGGCCAAAATACGCGCTGGTCGGAAGAAACCCCGCGTCCATCCCGAGCGCGCCCAAATCCCCCACGTGGTTTGTGAGCCGCTCCAGTTCGAGCGCGATCGCGCGGATGGCCTGCGCCTTGAGCGGCACCGCGCAGCCCGCAAGGGATTCGACGGCCTCGCAGAAGGCCAGGGAATGTCCGATGGAGGTATCCCCCGCGACGGATTCGCTCAAAAGCACACTCCGGTTCAGGTCCCGCCCGCACATCATCGGTTCGATCCCGCGGTGCTGGTAGCCCAACTGGATCTCAAGATGCATCACCTCTTCGCCGTGACACTGGAAACGGAAATGCCCCGGTTCGATAATGCCGGCATGCACGGGGCCCACACCCACTTCATGGACCTCTTCGCCGTCTACCGCATAAAAAGGATAGACCCCGGGGATCGTCCGCTTCGCGATCTCATCCCAGAGGTCGGGGCCGCCCCGGTAATTCACATGATAGCGGACGGGTTTGAGCCAGGGATGCCCTTCCGGGAGAACCGCCCATTGTTCCGCGATCTCGCGCTCGAAAAGATGCGCTTCGGGAAGCTCCGGCGTCAACGCGACATACCGGGGAGATCCCGGGGAGACCCTCATCGACAACACCTCAAGCTCCGGGTTCTCGTCCGCCGCGAGAATCGCGGCCAAACGAATATCCCCTCCCTCTTCCGGGATCCCGAACAGATTGGCAAGCCGCGCGCCCTCACGACAGCGAAGGATCACTGTCTCGCGAAACTCTTTTTCCGCGAGAAGCGGGACATCCTTCCAGAAACTACGCACACCGTTAAACAGTTCCATCGATCCTCTCAGGCCCCGATCAGGGCCGCCGCTTCATGCAAAAGACCGCTCAAGGGGGCCGGCATCCAGAGTCCCAGCCCGACAAGCAGCGCGGCGGCGGCCGCTATGGTGATATTCATGAATAAATTCTCGCGCGGGGCCGGGGCCGGTTCTACCGGTTTGCCGTAGACGAGATCCAGCACGAGCCTCGAAATCCCCATGAAAATGACGGCCAGACACACAATGATGATCCCGGCCAGGACGTAATGCTCCGAGATAACGGAGGCGTTGATAATCAAAAGTTCGCTGTGAAAGGTCGCAAACGGGAACATCCCGGTCCCCGCCAGAAGCGCCACGAGCAGAAAAACGCCTGTCACGGGATAGAGATGAATGACCCCCCGGACCTCCGGGGCGCGGGACGATCCGTATTTCTGGGCAAGGGACCCCGCCGTGAGGAACATCACCACCTTGGCAAGGGCATTATTGATCATGTGGAACAAGGCGCCGAAGACCCCGACTCCGCCCATGCCGAGCCCGAGGACCAGCAATCCCACATGCTCGACCGAGGAGAACGCGAAGGACCGCTTGAGGCTCTTCTCATCCAGGAGAAATACCGCGGGAACCACGAGCGACAGAACACCGGCCACGATCAAGATCGATCCGTAGAAATCGCCGAGCCCTGTTTTGTGACAGATCTGGCTCACGCGCATCAACGCGAGGAAAGAGCACTGGGTCAATCCCCCCGCCATCAGGACCGACACCATACCCGTCGCCTGGCCATAGGCCTCCGGCTTCCAGCTGTGCATTGGGGCAAGCCCCATCTTGCAACCGTATCCCACGAACAGGAAAATAACGCTCAATTTCAGCCAGCTGGTTGAAAGCAGGGGCGCGTTGTTCAGGATCGCGGGCAGGAGAAGCGTACGCGTCTCGTGGGCCGCGATCGCAAGGAAGAACGTTCCCATGAGCGCGAGCGCGATCCCGACGGAGCAAACCAGCAGATATTTCCAGGTAGCCTCCAGGCTTTTCCAGTTCCGGTGAAAGCTGATCAAAGGCGCGCTGAAAAGCGTGGTCGTTTCGATCGCCACCCACATCAGCCCGAGATGATAGCTCACCGACACCATCGTCGTCATCGAAAGCAGGCACAGGATGCAGGCCGTGAACGTGCGGTTGTTCCGGTGCTCGCGTTCGAAATAACCAATCATGAAGAAAGACGTCGCCAGGAAAAGAAGGTCCAGGATCGAAAGGAGGAGGAGGCCGAGAGGATCGAGCACGAAATAGCCCTGAAGTTCCGGACCCGGCCGCCGCCACCAGAAGGACGCCACGACTGAGGCGTGGAAGAGCGAAACCGCGCACAGGAGCCGGACCCTGAAGATGTTTTTCGCCGGCAACAGGACAATCAGAGCGGCGATCAGCGGGACCGCGATCAGAAGGATCAGCGTCATCAGCTCTCCCCCCACCTGGGCCGCCGCCCCGTGGAACGGGTGCGTTCGAACTCCTCGTTGATATGGTTGAGGACGATGGCCATGACAAAGACCGCGACAAAGATATCCAGCAGGATGCCCATTTCGATCGGCACCGGCATCGTGTCAAAGAGCGACAGCGCGAAAAGGAAAATGCCGTTTTCGATCACCATGTAGCCCAGGACCTGCGTGACCGCGCGGGTCCGCGTCACCATCGTCATGAAACCGAGAAGGATCGTCGCCAGCGAACAAGGCAGGACCAGGCTCGACTCAAGCTTCCCGGGAAGTTTCATCGCGAGCGAGATCCAGAAGGCCACGGCGATCAGCACCGCTCCGCAGAGGATCGAAGCGCCGAGGCCCAGGATTGGCCTGACCTCGGAACGCATCGAAATGTGCCGGAGCTCCCAGAAAAGGACAGCGGGTACGAGCCCGGCCTTGAGCACCATCGTCACAAGCGAAACGGCGAGATCGCGTCCCGCAATAATGCCCCCGTGAAGGAAAAGCGGGACAAGACCCAGGAAAAACGACTGGACGGCAAATATCTTGATCATCCCCACAATGCGGTGCGTCGCGAGCAGAGTCAACGACAGGAACACCGCCAGGATACAGATCACATCGATCCAGGGCGTCATCGCTTCAGTTCCTCCATAGAGTGACGATCAGGCTGAAGAAGGCCAGGGCGAACGCGATCAGGAGAAGCAGCCTTACCCGATTGAGACGCAGGCGCGCCATAATGGACTCCACGATCCCCACGAGAACCGCCATCGCGAACACCCCGCCAAGGAAGATCCCGGTGTCGACCGCCGGATGCCCCGTCCGCACGGGGATGATGATCGAAACCAGGATCGCGAAAAAGAGAAACAACTTCATCGCTGAGGCATAGAGCAGATAACCGAGGTCGACCCCGCTGTGATCCAGGATCATCACTTCATGGATCATCGTGAGTTCCAAATGAGTGTCCGGATCGTCGACCGGGATACGGCAATTTTCCGCAAGGAGCACGATAAAAAAACTCCCCACCACGAGCAGCAGCACCGGATCCAGGCCTTTCCACGACATCGGGATATCGGCACCGATCATCCGGGAGAGCGAAAGACTCTCGGAAAGCAGCGACAGCGTGATGAAATTCATGAAAAGGGCCAGCTCCGACAGACACGAAAAAAAAGCTTCGCGGCTCGCTCCCATACCCTCGAAGCTGGACCCGGTATCCAGGGCGGCCAGGATCATGAAGAACCGGCCCAGCGCCAAAAGGTAGGCGACCAGCAGGATGTCTCCGGGAAACTGCACCGGGGCCCGGAACCTTCCGAAGGGAACCATCAGGGACAGGATCAACATGACCGCGAGAGAGACGACCGGGGACGCGCGAAAAATCCACGTCGTCGTGGAACTGTAGACACATTTCTTGCGAAAGAGCTTCGCCAGGTCGAAGTAGGGCTGAAGGAGCGAAGGCCCCTTTTTCCCCGCGAAAAACGCCTTCACCCTGGCGATCACGCCGAAGAGCGCCGGCGACAACGCGCCGATGACCAGCCAGTGGAGCAGGAACGTGACCGCCTTATTGAACAGTAGACTCACACGCCGCCTCGATTTTATTTAAGTTTCCAGATCAGCAAAAACACCAGAAACAAAAGAATATACATCAGGTAAAGCTGGGTATAGCGGATGCGGCTATGCCCCAGTTTTTTGGAGATCTCGTTCGACAAGGCCAGTCCGGGCCGGAATATCATTTCTTCGGAAGCATCGTGCACCGAGGACTTCATGTGCGCCTTGCCCGGGAAAACGCCGGTCACCTGTCCCCCGCGCCTCCGGAAAAGCAGGATGTTTTTCATCAGTTCGACGATCATCCGGGCAAAGGAAGCGGACGTGTACTGGATTCGCGACGATACCGCCACAAAACCGCAACTCCATGTCTCCCGGACCGGCAGGGGCTTCGTCCCGAGGAAAAGACGCCGGAGGAGGACGAGTCCCAGGATCAGCGCGAGGAAAAGGAGCGCCATCCGGACCACCGTCGCGAGCGGACCAAGGACAGTCCCGAGCCTGACCGCAAAGGCATCGGTATGCGCGAGATAAGTTCCGCCGCCAAAGATCAGGCTCGTCACGGACTGCGGCACAAGACCGATCCAGAGGCATAAGGCCGCGAGGATCGCCATAGGAAGGAGCATTGAAAACGGCGTGCCCTCGGGCGCGCCGTCCGTTTTGATATCGGTCCGGGGCTTGCCCAGGAAAACAATCCCGTAGACCTTGCTGAAACAGGCCAGCGCAAGCGCCCCCATCAGCGCAAGCGAAAGGATCCCGAGCGAACAGGCGACCACCCCCTCGGGCGGAAGTTCCCGGAGCCCGGTGAAAAGACCGAAATAAATGAGAAACTCGCTCACGAAACCGTTAAAGAGCGGCAGTCCGCAGATCGACAAGGCCCCCGCGAGAAAGAAACCGGCGGTCCAGGGCATCGTCTTCGCGAGGCCCCCGAGGTGATCCATCTCGCCGGAATGCGTCCGGTGGATGACGGACCCCGCCCCGAGGAAAAGAAGACCCTTGAAAAGGGCGTGATTCACAACATGCAAAAGCGCCCCGCCGAACCCCAGGACCGCAAGAAACGGGACCTGATGGCTGCGACCCAACAGTCCGACGCCAAGTCCGACCGCGATGATGCCGATATTCTCGATGCTGTGATAGGCGAGCAACCGTTTCAGCTCGTGCTGGCCGAGCGCGTACAGAACGCCCATCAGACCGGAAACGATGCCGAGGGCCAAAAGCGTGTAACCACACCAGCCGGGAAGGGTCTTCACGATCCAGAGGACCCGGCAAATCCCGTAGATCCCCATCTTGATCGCGATCCCCGACAAAAGCGCGGAGATATGCGCCGGGGCCGCCGGGTGCGCGTACGGCAGCCAGATATGCGTCGGAAGGAATCCCGCCTTGACGCCAAAACCGGCCAGCGCCAGGAGGAAGGCCAGCGCCGCGACGGCCTGCGGGAAATCCGTTCGCGCCATCACGTCAAAATCCATCGAACCCGCCGCGTGGGCCATTAAAAAGAACATCAGAAAAAGGAAGAACGTCGCACAATGGGACGCGATCAGATAGATGAATCCCGCCTGCCGCACCGCCGGTTTTTCATCGTCGAAAATAATCAGAAAGAACGTCGAAAGGGTCATAACCTCCCAGGCGCCGAGAAAAAGAATCGCGTTCCCGGCGGTGACGATAAGGACCATAGCCGCCATAAAAACCAGATAGAAAAACGCGTGGATCCCGAGAGGCTTCTTTCCCCGGTAAGGACGCAGGTAACCTGTGCCATAGATGGCGCTCGACAAAACGAGAACCACGATCGCCGCGAGGAAGACGAGGTTCAGGGGATCCAGGCGGAGCGAACATTCGCCAAACGGAACCGTCCAAGGGCCCCGGAAGATTTTTTCCACTTAGGAGCCCCCGCCTGTTTTTGCTTCCGCAACCTGGAACGCGGTAAGGATTTCTTCGGGACTTGCGCGGCGGTCCAGGGCCGTTTTCACGGAGAGGTCCTGAAGACAAAAAGCCAACCGGGAGAGAAGCGACAGATGCCCCCTGAAGGAACCGGACAGGATCACGAACAGGGTGTGAACCCGCTCTCCGTCCGGCGCGGCAAAATTCACCGGCTTTTCGAGAAAAAAAAGTCCCACGATCGGATCCAGGCCGGCAAAGATCACGGGATGTTTGACGTGCGGGATGGCAATACCGTTCCCGATGCCCGTCGTGCCGACCTGCTCGCGGGAGATGAGCATCGCCTTCAGGGAAAGCTTGTCGACGGAGGCCGGAAGCGGAAGGGCGTTCAGAACTTCCCCGAAGATCTCGTCGCGTCGCTCCCCTTTAACACCGGTATGAACCCCGCCGCGGAGGAGGGCGGGCGTCAGGATATCCTGGCCCGGGCGATTCCTTTCGCAGAGTTTCAGGGCCCCAAGGGTCAGGGGGATGCGGTGTTTGAGGGCCCATTCCAGGACTTCCACGGAATTGAACAGGTATTGTCCGTTGGCCTTGACCGCCGGCATACCCCGGTCGTTGAGCCACTGGTAGAGCGTTTTCTCATCGACCTCGAAAGCCTTTTCAATCTTGCGGAAAGTCAGCTGCATATCATTTCCTGTCCGGTGAGAGACCCGAAAAACAAGGCTCCCCGGCCCGGTGTTACTTCATGGCACAAAATGATTTGATACAAGGTTGGAGACGCCGCGGACCCTGAACGATCCGTTCACTCATGTTAATCTCATCACAGACAGCCGATCATTTGCCAAGCTGGCTTTGCGGGCTGATGAAGCGGACATTACAGATCGTAAGACCAAAAGATTTCTTGCCATACGCGTCTACGTGTATTCACGCATACTAGAGCAAATATAAAAACTGTCAATGCCCCCTCATGGCTTTTCGCGGTATGCGCCGTGTGGCGTATGGCATGTCATACATTCTATTTGATTCCCCTGTTAAAATCAGTAAGCTTTGTTGCCATGAACTCCCCAAAAAGCAAGGCACTTCGTCTCATCCTCCTCTTCGGATGCGTCAGTCTCTTTGGTGACATCATTTATGAGGGCGCGCGCAGCGTCAACGGTCCCTACCTCAAGGTCCTCGGCGCAAACGCTCTTCTCGTCGGCGTCATCGCGGGGATCGGTGAGTTCCTCGGGTACACGATCCGTCTTTTTTCCGGCTATCTTTCCGACAAGACGCGTTCCTACTGGTTCTTCACGATCCTCGGCTACGCGTTGATCGTCTCGGTGCCGCTCCTCGCGTTCACGTCCCTCTGGCACGTCGCGGCGCTCCTGATCGTGGCGGAACGGATCGGGAAGGCCCTCCGCAGCCCGGCCAAAGACACGATCCTGTCACAGGCCACCAAACAGGTCGGCACCGGCTTCGGCTTCGGGCTGAACGAGATGATGGATCAGATCGGCGCGCTCGCCGGTCCGCTCATCTTCACGTTTTTCTTCCTGTCGAAAGGCGCGGGGGATCGGACGCTCGCGGACTACCAGCACGGCTACGGTCTCTTTTGGATCCCCTTTGCGCTCCTGATGCTCTGCGTGCTCTTCGCGTGGCGGAGTGTCCCTGACCCCGCGGCGCTCGAGCCTGCGAAAACGAACGAGCCGGACAAGCTCCCGAAGGTCTTCTGGACCTATACAGTGTTCAGTTTTCTCACAACCATGGGTTTCGTGAACTTCGTCCTGCTCGCCTTCCACTACAAAACACGGCAGGTACTCTCGGACATGGAGATTCCGCTCTATTACGCGATCGCGATGGGCGTGGACGGCGCCGCGGCGCTCGGCGTCGGAAAACTCTACGATATCCTGAAAGAAAAGAACGGCCACGATCACGGAGGACTCGCGACGCTCATCGTGATCCCGGTCCTTTCGGCCCTGATCCCCTTCCTCGCTTTCTCGGGATCGCGGTGGGTCGTGGCCGCCGGGATCATCCTCTGGGGCATCGTCATGGCCTGCCATGAGACCATCATGAAATCCGCGATCGCAGATATCACGCCGCTCCGGAAAAGAGGCACGGGTTACGGGGTTCTCAATACTGCCTACGGCCTCGCGATGCTGACGGGAGGTGTCTTGACGGGTTATCTGTACGACCGGTCCCTCCCTCTTCTGATCGGCGCGACGGTCACACTGCAGATATTCTCTCTTCCCTTCTTCATGTCGATCCAAAAAAGCGTTGCCGAAACGAAGACGTAACCGCCAAACGGTGATTTTCCGGTCGGGAATCCTCCCGGGGAACCGCGGGACCTTCCTGAAAGCAGGCGGGGGATTTCGGGGAGGCTTTGGCTTTCACAAGGACAGAGACGGCCCGGCCAGCCGCGCCCAGGGCGCTTTTCGCATTCATCTCCGGAAGCGATAAGGATGGGACAGCTCGGGATAAAAACGTTCAGCTGTTCTGAATGGCGGTCTGGTTCTTGCCGGAAGCCTTGGCTTTGAGCAGGGCCTCCCGGGCCCGCTGGACAACTTTATCCGGATTTTTTTCACCCGGCTTCAGTACCGCGACGCCGGCACTGACCGTGACATGGAAGGAAGGGTCACCGGCCTTGTCCGTCCTGAATTCGATCCGCTCAAGCGATTTCCGGATCCGCTCGGCGATGCCGAACGTGACTGTCGCGAGGTTGTATCCCGCGAGAAGCACGATGAATTCTTCGTCTCCGTAGCGGCCCGCGACATCGGGGACAACGCGGCCTTTCGTCCGGATCGCACCGCGGATCACCTCCGCCACGCGCTTGAGAACGATATTACCCATGCGGTACCCGTAAACGTCATTGACTTTTCTGAAATCGTCGATGTCGAGGAGGATGACGGCGAACGGCTTGCGAAAGGTTTGAGCATAACGCATGGCCTGAACCAGAAATGTCGAGACATAACGCATCACGTAGAGCCCGGTCAGTTCGTCGCGCGCGGCCAGGTTGAGAAAATACATGCGCTCACGACGTTCGGCGATCTTGCCGGTCACCCCCGAGATCAGGAGAAACAGCGCGATCAAAAGGATCTGCGGGACAACACCGAACCACACGTTCGCTCCGCTGAAAAGCCAGAAAGACAGAAGCGCCCAGAGGGCCGCCAGGGCCGCCGCGGCGAGCATGGCATAAACACCCCGGATCGAGAGCATCACGGCCCCCGCGGCCAGCGCGACAAGGATCAGGCCGGCGGCCGCCTCGGCGGACGACGGAATCCGGATGAAATCCTCCGTCAGGATCATGTTGATGATGTTGCCGGTCACGCCGATCCCCGGTGTCGCGGCATCAAGGGGGGTTCTTTTGAAATCGGAAGCGGTCAGACCGATCAGGCATATCCTGTTCTTGAAATCTTCCGGCCGGATCGGGCTCGTCTGGCCCTTCTGGATTGCCGCGTACCCGTTCAGGATATCCGCGAAGGGATAATACCCCGAAAGGGCGTTCCATTTTTTCGTCCAGCGAATCATGAGATTGTTATTCCGGTCGAGGGGCAGCGCGCATTCCGCGGGCGGCGGCACGCTCTTCCCGAGATGGTCATAAGCGACGCGGAAACCAAGGTGCGGCAGCAGGTTCCGGTTGAACTTCACGTAGGGGTAGGCGCGACGGATCACCCCGTCGGGGTCTGGCGTGTAATTGATGTGGCCGATGCCCCGGGCTTCCGCGGCGTAGAGAGAATCCGACTGGTTCACGTAATAGTAGTTCCGGAAACCTTCCGATTCAAAGGAAAGGGGCAGGTAGATGTTCCCGGACCTATTGAACTCCGCGAGCAACGCCTCGTTGTCCTCCTGCGAGTCCCCGGCCTGCGAAAAGAAAAGATTAAAGACGACCGTCTTCGCGCCCCACTCCCGGAGGATGCGGGCCATGGCCGCATAGTAGCGCTTGGGCCAGGGAAACTGTTTGACGGACTGCAGGCTTTTGCGGTCAATCCCGATGTAAACAATGTCCGGACTGACGGGAGAGTCTCCCTGCGCCTTCAAGAAAATATCGAAAACACGATTATCGAGATTCTGCACCCACGCGGTCTGTGAATGCCCGAGGAAGCAGATGAGAACCAGAAGGAAGGAAAGCAGCTGGATCAGACGGAGCGGCGTAAAAAAAACGACAATCCGCCGCAGCAGCTCGGTCGCGTATCCCTGCCGCCGGCGGACGAGACCTTGGGGCGTCTTTTCCATGAATCCGATACCGCCTTTCCTAGCTATGGGGTTCTCCAAGAAACAAAACCCCGGCAGCAGTGAACAACGGCAAAAAACTCCCCCGGCTTTACGGAAGTTTTTTCAAAAAAGAGCTATGTGTTCAGCCTCGCACGCGGAACGTAAATATAACCCCCAAAAGGGCGGGGGCGTGGCGGCGCACGGCTAGAAAATCATCCCCATCGTCAGGAGCGCCGCGCCGACCGCCGCTGACGACAGCATGACCACCCGCAGGGCGAGGGGTTCTTCCATGAGCGCGAGGACCATCTCCCGGCATCGCTTCCAGAAAAGGACCCCGGCGATGACCTTGAAGAGGGTGAGAAGCATCATAAAGGTCACGACGAACGCGGCCGGAGTCGGAGCGCGGAAGAGCATCCCGATCGTCACGAGGAAGAGGACGGTCCAGAGGATACCGACATGGAGGACCCATCGCGGCCGGTCCTCTTTCGTGACCGCAAGCGCCATCCGTTTCCGGGCCGCCGGCCGAAAGACGACCCAAAGCCCGGTGAGGACCATCCAGCTGCCGATCGCGATGCCCAGAATCCTGAAGTAAGTCATGCTTAGCCCCCGGTACCGGGTACGGGGTACGGAGCTTGCGTCGACGAGTTGCTTCCGTGCTCCGTACGCGTACTATTCCTTTTTCTTTTTCCGTCCTTCAATGATAAGCGCTACGCCGACCGTGAAGAATGACAGGAATCCGGCGAGTGAAAGAATCATGTTCTCCATCGTCCCCGCCCAGAATGCGGCCGCGATCAGCGCGATGCCCGGCAGAAACCATTTAAGCCAATAGCTTGATCGAAACATGCCTCCAGTTTCCTCCATTTCCTCCTCCCCTTCAACCAATATCCAACCTCGTAGGTTGGATACCGGTCATTCCATCATCAAACCCTTGAGAATGGCTGTTTCCCTTTGAGCATCCCGATGCTTCTCCACAAAGTTTTGATATTCCGCAGATGTAAAATCAAAAACACCTTGAAACGCACAAAGCCCTGGCTCCTGGGACGACCGGGACAAATACTCCTGATAGGAAGAGTGCTCCCATTCGCCCGGCTTGTTGACCAGACCGGCGCTCGCAGGATTCAAATGGATATAGCGTGACAAATGCAAGGCTTGTTCATTTGTTTTGACGCGAACATTTTTGAAGCGCCCCTCCCAAAGGGGTCCTTTCCGCTTATGCCTCAGATTAAAATACCGCGCATAACCATTGAGGAGCCTTCCCATGAAAACAGATATACCGTTCGTTGCGGATTGCCTGAGAAACAAATGAATATGGGTCGGCATAAGGCAATAGGCGATAATATGAACCAGTCGTTCTTTCTCCCGCCGCTCGGTCATCCGCGGGGTCATGTCCTTTCCAAGCCGTTTGAGCCACGAAAATTTCATGGCAGGATCCGAAACCTGGTGAAACTCCAGAAGCGATTTCATTCGGTCGAATTCGTCTTTATGGTTAAAAATGACGAATCCCGCGATACTTTTCGTATAAACATGGTAATACTCCCCCGTCGCCAACGGATCCTTGCGAACCTGCATCTTTGAATCCTCGATTCCACCGCCTCCAACCTACGAGGTTGGATATAGTTTTAAGTAATATTTTGTTTGCTTATAATATAATAACCGAAAGGATCCGTCCACTTTTTCTTGCGCTTCGAGACCGAAATCCAACCTCACAGGTTGGAATTGGTTAGGCGGCGGAGGCGAGGGAGCGGGCGGCTTCGGCAGCGATCTGGATATTCTCGGCCAGGAGGAGAATGGCACTCAGCGGCTGCACGCCCCGCGGGAGGTCCTTGTTCTCAAGCAAGGTGTTGAGGGAAGCGATCAAGCCGTAGGACCTCTGGCTCAGCGTCATCCCCTTGTCGTTATAGACCGAGAGCACCCGTTTCCCGCGGCCCGCCTTCGCGAGCGACGGCGCGAGCGAGCGCAACCCGGCCCCCTCGTCACCGCGCAGGTCATAGACCAGGCCGCCTTCGGAATTCCGTCCGAAGAATCCCGCAATTTTCATTTCGTCGGAGTCAACCGAAAGATCGATCCTCCCGCCCGCCTTGCGCGCTTTTTGCGCCATTTTCATGAGCATCCGGCTGAACTCCCCGAGCTCGGTCTTCGACACACCCGGGATGATGATCTGAAAAAGGAATTTGCTGTTCGCGATCAGGACCACGAGCGTTTGAAGGACGGGATCGTTCGCCGCGGGGACCGCGTCAAAGATCACCGCGACCTGCTCCCTCCCGCTCTCAAGCTTCACCGGATCCATCAGCAGGTCTTTTGCTTCCCGAGTCCCGGAACCCGGGGTCCGGATCTTCATCGTGTGTGCCGCTGGCACCAGGGAATCGAGGACTCGCCCGAGTTCCGCCCGTCCGATCGCGAGTACTCGCTCCTGCCGGAGCACATACGCCGCCGCTCGCGCCACGCCGATTTCGTTTGGATCGAGGATCCGTTTCTGGCTCTCCGCCAGGGAACGCTTTTCGCTCCGCCGGGCTGAAAGAGGAAGCCCCGCGACGTTCTTCGACAGAACGGAGCCGTCCCTTCTTTTCCCCGGCACCCCCCCCCTGTCTTCGGTCGGGGCCATCCTTTTCTCGCTGCGGGGATCTCCGGTCTCTGGTTCAAAAACCCAGCGGAGCACGGTGACGTTATCCAGTGCCTTGTGATCGCCGGCCAGGACCACATAGTCATCGGCCATACGCCCCTTGAGAGACAAATCCCGTATCCTTCTGTCCCGCTCCACGCGTCCGCCCGGGTCATCTCCGTGTATGCCATCCGTGGCTACAAGAATCTCGATAGACTCCCGTGCGTCCGTCAGATCGATCTTCAGAATCTCGGGCTTCCGGATCAGCGTGGGCGAAAAAGCGCGGTCGCCAAAACCCCGCGTCGTGGTCGTGGACCTCCCCGTTCTCAAATTCCGGATGAAAACGCGCCCGTCCTCCGCCGCAACCTCAAATCCGGGCGCGGGGCGCATATCCGGGTCTTCCGCGACCCCATGTTCGGGAAGCGGCACCGGCTCTCTCCGGTCCTTGAAAATGTAGACCGGCGAATCGCCGAGAATCATGACGTATGCGGTTTTCCGGTCCTTCGGGACATAGACGAGGGACAGCGTCGATCCCGAATACATCCACGCGGTCAGTATCTGGAGGATGCGATTCGTCCCCGCGAGCGCCGATTCAATATTCCCCCGGTGCCAGAGGACCAGCACCCGGAAAAACGGAACAAGCAGGGCCCGGAGGAGATTGACCGCACCGGCGCCCCCGTGACCGTCCATCACCGCCATCATCCGCCCGCCGCCGCCCGGGAATCCCGAGATCAGAGAACCGACATTCCTGTGGAAGAATCGGTCTTCCTGCTTCCCGCGAATCCCCTCGGCCTGGGCCGTCTCGAATTCACCGAAAATTTCGCCGAGCATGACCTTCAGGGTGCCGGCGATGATCCGTACCATCAATTTTCCGGACCAGCTCAGGACTTCGTCGGCATTCCGATCCAGGGCACGGATAAGCTCCGCCCGCGTCGGCGGCCCTTTCCCGAACCTGCGCTGCCACATGTGGAAAGAACACCAGCCGGGTTTTCGGGTATTGAACACCGTGGCGTAGGAAGGATAGATATCCAGTTCCTGCTGTCGCAGGGGACGCGGTCCGACGATCGACATTTCGCCTTTGAGGATGTTGATCGCCTGAGGGAGCTCATCGAGTCCCGTCCGGCGCAGGAATGCCCCGAAGCGGGTCGGCACCCTGTTGCCCGATACCGGCATCGTCCGGAATTTGTATATTTTGAAAAGCTTCCCTTTATAACCCGGGCGCTCTTGCGTGAAAAAAACAGGCCATCCGATGAAAGGCGCAAAGACCGCGGTCGCGGCGGCAAGAACCGGCATAATGATAAAAAGAGACGCGACGATATCGATAGCCCTGAGCCACGGCGCCCATTTCGCGTAAGGCGACCCCGCGAATATTTTCTCCGTGATAACTTCCGGGGCTGATTGTCCCGCAGGAGCTTTCTGCTTCGTGCCCGGTTCTGTGCGGACACGCGGCGTGAGTTCCCAAATGCCGGGAGCTTCGAGGAGTTTTTTCCAATCTTCGATCGGAACGAACCGGTAATAGCTGATATCGCGGCCGTCCTCTCTTTCGAACTGAACGCTATGAAGCCTGGCATACGTCCCCGCCTTCAGGCTGTTTTTCGCGCCGTCCGACTCGATGAACCCGCGGAAGTGGAAGATGTCCCGCCGATCCTGTCCCTTGCTGTCGGGAGCGTGCGGGATATAAAGTACGGCGCCGCCGGTAAGCCGCCGGGACGGGTCATCGAGCTTCTGCGAGGAAGAAACCTTCATCAGTTCCGCGAGCGCCCCGGGATAGTCTTTGTCGTAAGAATAGATCGACCCGAGCTTCCGGAGAGCGTCATTGAAGGCCCGATGCGCGTCTTTTTCCTCAGGCCCCTTCAAAACCACCATATCCAACCTCGTAGGTTGGATGGGTTGCCGTACCTCCGGGCGGGAAACGGGAATGGATCCGTCCGTGCCTTGTGGCGAACCGGAACGCGTCGGGTGGGCGAACTCCCGTGACAGAATCCTCTCGAAATCTTTCGGGATCATGACGCCATCGCTCATTACGAATTCAAAAGCGCCCGCGTTCATGTCGCTCCACGCCTGGGCATAAACCTTGATATCCGTCAGGAAAATTCTTCCGGAAGCGTCAATCGCGAATTCGATCACCAGCGGATGGCGAAAATAATCCTGCCAGAACCGGGCAAGTTGATAAATTTCCCGGAGCTGGGGATTCCCGAGCGCGGCTTTCTGTCCGTCATTTTCCGGGATCTCTTCCGTCACAAGCCCTTCCCCGTCCGGATCGAGTGATTTTTGAGTTCTTTTTTCTCCGATATGGATCTTCGTAAAATCGTCGGGGGCATCCATCCGCACCAGATCCGTACCGACCTCTTCCTGGGATCCCGCCGTCAAGCCGTATCCGGCACTCAGGACCATCGTCGAGCGGTTCACCGTAAGCACTCCGGAAACCTTTGCGGGGATCATCGGCTGGACAAACACGCTCATGAACCCGCCGAACATGTCCGTCCCTCTCATCTTACGCACCCCGATCGCCCGGGGCGTCCATGCGGAAGCGATCACTTCCTGGGCGGCCGCCGCAAGATTCTCCGCGCGAACCCCGATAACCGAGGCGTGAGTTCCCGGAAGAACAGCCCCGGAACTTTCCTCCTGTCCCGCCGAGCGCACGGCAAAACGCGCCTGCCGCCTGTCCCGGACAAGTTTTCCGGTCCACGCTTCCCATGGAAAATCCCTCAACCCTTTGCCGGGCCCATCAAGAAGCTGACGGATTTTTTCGTAGCGTTTCCCGGCCGGGATATCTTCTTCCAGGATTCGCCGTATTTCGGGTTCAAAAGGCCCGACAGCCTCCTCAAAAGCCTTTCGGGTCATCACGAACCCATCCTCGATAAAACCCGGTGCCCGGGGATCCGCCTCTTTCAGGACCAGCGCCTCTCCAAGCTCCCGGGCCTTTCCTCCGACCTCCTCCGCCGCGAAGAACGTCTGATTCAACCGCACGGCCGAAACGTCCTTGAACGGTTCTCTCTTTTCTTTGGATGTTTGTTCATAACTCTCGCGCAAATTTCGAACGGCCGGCAGATCCGTCAGTCCGAAATGTTCGGCTTCCTTTAACATCCTCGCGAGGGCGGGGAGGTCGGACGACACGATCTTTTTTTCAGTCGCGCTTTCCATTTTCGCGATTAACTTTCTGCTCAGGTCTTTCCAGCGGCGCATCACCTCTCTCTTGAAATCCCCCGTCTCCCGGACAAACCCCTGGTCCGCTTCGAAGCGCGGCCGGTCGCCTCCGAGACAGGCGTTGGCAAAAGCAACAAAGGATTCATACGCACGCATTCTCTTTTTCGTTTCCAGAAAAAGGGAAACAATCTCCTGGGGAAACGTGGTGTCGGTCACCTTCCCATGCGCCGACCGGAGCCAGTTCCGGAGTTCTTTTTCGCTCCGGGAAATATAACGGGCCAACTCCCCTTCGGAAACCCTGGCCTTGGCAAGCAAGGCCTTTTTCATATCGTCCGGGATCGTTCCGGAGGAAAGGATTTCCGACAAAAGATAGTCCCGCTGCCTCGCCGACAACGCGCCAAGATCGAATTGTTTGAGATCCCCCGCCGTCAGCAATCCGGCCTCCGCCTTTCCCAGAAGATCGAACTGCCGTCGAAACATCCTCGATGTCCCGAGAATCTCTACTTTCCCGGTCTCATCCAGAAGCACGATCGTGTTTTCATCAGCCCGCACAAGGTCGGGAATCTCGCGGATTTGCCGCACCGAATAGCCTCCGATGTTTACGGCGGAATCTTTCTCGTATCTCCGCAACTCGAATCCGTCGGGCTGTTGCTCCCCGTTCCGGTGAATATCGATGTCCGGCAGACCGACCCGGTGCACGCGAAGGCTTTGCAGCGAGAGATTGGTATGGCTCGTTAAATTGGCCAAACCCGACGATGTCTGCAGAATGCCGGCAATGCTGGAATCCTCCGCGCCCGGATCTTTCGGGATCATCGCGATATCCTGATCGGAAATTTCATCGCGCAGCAGCACGTATCGCTCGTGGGAGGGCGCGTGAGAAGGCAGGCGCGTCACCAGCTTTCCCGCGCGCGGGGCAAGGCTTGGCGAAAATCCGCTCCCCTTGCAGCCATAAGTCAATTCCGGCGAAGACGTCTCAAGCCCTTGTCTTAAAGTTTCCTCTTTCACCGCCGTGTCCGCGGAGACATCAAACCTGGGGGTCATGAGCGGATAAAAAACCTCGAGCTGATCTTCGATCTCTGCGGCCAAGACCGTCCCGTCTTTTTTCTCCGCCGAAAGAACATAAACGAAAGAGCTCTGGTCCGCGTTCATCAGGGCATAGAAAACACGCGCCTGTCCCGGAAGCTCCACGGCAACCCTGACCGCAAGAAAACGCCCGATCAGGGCAAGCGGTTTAAACCCGGAAAAATAATGCCGCGGAAGACGGTTTAAAACCTTCGCGCTTGCGAAAGACTGGTCCTGTTCGCCGACCGGCCGCGATAAAGCGTTAAGGAGCCGTTCGACCGGGGTTTTCCATTCGCTGTATTCGGGATTTTTCCCGAGAACACCGTCCCCGCCCCGGATCAGCCTTCCTTCGAGCAAGCCCTGCCGGATAGGCTCGACAAGATATTGGGCAAAAGACACCTGGTTCAGGAAAATCTCATCTTCGGGGAAAGGCTCAAGACCCAGCCCGGCAAGAATCCTGTTAAAATAATCCCGGGCTTGACCGACAGAAGATTGCGTGCGGAACATACGCATCCTTTTATCGATCTCCCCTTCAATGTATTGAAGGGGCAGACGCGGATACCTCAGACCCATACCGGTCTTTCCGGCGGCATTCGCATCCGCTTCGGCCTGGCGGACCCTTCGGATGAGTTCCTCAAAAAGGAGATTGTCGGGGATATCCTTCAAAAGGTCCCGGCTCATTCCCAAATAGGCTCCCAGCATGGAGTCCATATTCACCAGACCCAGTCCCGAATAAAGCAGAACCGGTACCCGGCGGGACAGCGCGAAAAGCGAATGGGGCTCTTTCGCCGCGTCTTCATTTAAACGGGCTGCCACGGTCGGTTGGATCGTTGTCCTCAAAGTATTCCCGAGGGCCTCTCCGCCGGCATCGTTCCCTCCCGGCATCAGCAGAGCGTCCAGGTTCCCCTGGTTGCTCACGGGTCCCAGGGATAACGCCATGACCTGGTAATGCGCTCCGCGCGTCGGCTTGAATGTGAGCTTCGCCAGACTTCCGTTAAAGACCAGCGCCTCCTCGTAGGGGCCGACCAATGACGGGAAAGCCACCCCTGAAACGGGTTTCCGGTCGCGGGCCGTCCCGATCCCGTCGGCGACATAATCAGGAAGCGCGGGAGGCAAACTCTCCAGAAGAAAAGTCAGCGCCGCGGAATTCCTGCCGGAAAGCGTGTTATACGATGTCAGGTCCGTCAAATGGACGGGCGCGACCGCCTCGGTCTTTTCCGCAGGATCATACCGTACCATCGGCGATACCACATGCAGGCCCGGATCGATAAGAACATTATAAAAACGGCTCCGCATCAACTCCTTGCGGTCGAGTCCCCGGAGCACCTCCGTCTTCCGCTGGTCTTCGGGGTCCGAAACGATGTTCCCAAAATGCGAGAGATAATAGTGGTGAAGAAAATTAACAAATTCATTCAGGATCTGCGCCCTCCGGATCCGGCTTTCCGGCCACTCGTAATCATGTTCCCACCCCGGAGAAATGGAAAGGAGGCTCGAGGGCGCGCTCGTCCGGCTCTTGCGAAACAACTCTTCCTTCTTCGCGGCAATCCGGCTGAAAAATTCGCGTTCCTTTTCCTGCCGGAACGCTCCGCGGAAGAGGTCCTTGAACGCGGAGGCGAAGGCGGTCACGGATTCCAGAAATTCATGCCGCTCCAGCTCCTTGAGGCCGGAACTTGTCGCGATAGCCTGTGCCTTTTCCCGGACTTTAAGATGCATCTTTTCAAATTCCGCCACGCGGGCGTCCAGAACGTTCCGGTTGATGGAATAAAAACCCAAATTCCAGAACGGGCCGTCTTTGCGAATATTCCTGCCTGTAAACAAAGAGGCCATATTCTCGGGAACGGCAAATCGCATCTCCTGATTCAGGAGGGCGCGCTCGTCCCCCGAAGGAACGGTGTCATCGTCAACATCTCCTTCGATGTCGGGGTCTTCATTCCGGACAACCTTCGCTCGCTCCGGCGTTTCGGGCACAAAACTGATATAGACAATTTTCTCGAGATGAACAAGGTCGCTGAGATGCGCGCTCGTGACCGGCATCCCATAGAGTGTCCTGAAATTACGGATCACTTCCCTCAGTTTTTCAGCCCCTCCGAATTCCCGAACCGCGCGGTCGAGATTCTTTTTCATGAATTCACCCGTCAACCCCGCCCGGAGCATGAGCATGGGGTGCAGGAGCGCGCCAACGCCGGAATCCGTTTCACGGGCAATTTTCCGAAAATAATCAAAATCCTCACGGGACATGCCCGCGGCAACGGCCCTGCCTCTCAAATCTTCCAGAATCTCCGGCGTGACGGGGATTCTCCGCAGGTTTTCCCCGGCCAGGAATTTCAGTGAATCGGGATGAGGCCCTTTTAGCGCCCCGGCAAGAGCATCGAAGGAGTCGTGGATTTCCAGCAAGACTTCAGGGTCCTCCCGAACAAGACCGGCCAGAACGGCTCCTGCCTTTTCTTTTCCGGTTCGATCCGGGCTATGGAGCTGTCGTATCAACTCGGAGATTTGAGAACTTCTTGCCCGATTTTTATCATCCACCGGCTCGGTTCTCCGGTTTAGAAGAAGTTCCCGATCCGGGGCCGGAGGCTCCCGTTGTTCGGAACGGACGGACAAATCTTTGACGGGCTGAAGGATCGCCCGGACGCCTTTCGGAAAATATTTTTTCGCTATATCGTCCCGGACCATCAGCAACGCGATATAACGGTCCGAATGTGCGAACTCCTGGGATGTGGCCCCGGCGAGGACCGAGTAAGCTTCGCTGAAAGGCCCCATGATGTCTTCCCGCAGGGCGAAGGTCAACCCCGTGGTAATGACCATCGCGGGTTCAAGCCGTTTCACTTCCTCCAAAAAACTCATTTCCTCCCCTTCGGAATAAGCTCCGAAAACATAGGAGATGTTCATGACCACGATCGCGTCCTTCCACTCCGCGGGGTCCACCTCCCCCGAATCCAGGGCTTTCCCGAGATATTCCACGGTCTGGTGGCGGTTCGGCTCCCAGCCGTTACGCTTGAGATTCCCAGCCAAACGGGCGCGTTTTACGGCAACAGGTTCCACAAAAAGGACTTTCGGGGAGTTCCGGAAAAACAATCCCAGTTTTCCGTCACTCGCTCCAAAATCAACGGCCGGGAAATCCTGAACGACCGGCCGGAGCTGTTGCATCAGTGCAAGAGCAACGTGAGCCGACGCGACCGGCGTTTCGGACCGCCCCATAAAGTCGGGGTTTTCCAACGCAATAAACTGCACATCCGGATACCGGGACGTCGCGGGGCCGAGGATCGCCCGAGTCGCAGGGTGATCCCGGTAATAAACGACATCTCCGTGCCGGCGAACGATCACCTGCTTTTCCCCGGATCCGTCGATGTCCGCTTCAAAATAATCCAGGGGGACCAGATCCCCATCCCGATTCGCGGAATGATAAAAATCATGTATCACGTCCGGGAATTTCTCACGAAAGAGGGGGAAGAGCTCCCTGATAAAATCCCCCTCCACGGATCCGATCGATTCGTTGAGCGCGGCGCGGACCGCCTTGGGGAGGCTGGACATGAGACCTTCCAGGCTCACCATCAAACGGTCCAGACATTCTCCTGCGTTAAAGTAATAGGAAGGATTCCCGATGTAGGCGGAAAGAGACGGAAAATCCCGTTTCAGATGTTCAGTGACGCTTTTTGAACGCGCGAACGTGTCGGGAACGGCATTGTAACCGTAGGTCACTTTAAAACGATCCGGCCTTCGGACAAAATAAACCGCCCGTTGAGCCTCCGCGACACTCAGGAACGGTTTCACGTCTTCGTCCCGAAGCCTCGCCTCGGCGCGACCTTCCAACGGTTTCAACCGCGCGGGCCGACGAGGGTCCCGCGTAAGACCGTGGGCCGCCAGGGCCGGAGACCTGAGGGAAGCGATCAACTCACCGACAGGCGTTTTTCTCCGGCTGCTGATCACGTGAAGGGCTTCCCGGAATATTCCAAGAAGGCGATCAGCGGTGGCGGACCCAAGGTCTTGACGCAGGAGATGATATCCGGACGCGAACGAAGGAGGGCGGACATTGGACGACCGGAATTGTCGTTCCGGCCCCGGAGACGAGGTCCGGTCTTTAAGGAGCATCGCATCCAGGTAGGCGCCGGGTTTGCCGGGTTTCGTGATGCGTGGCGTGACCCGCACGCAGGAGATCCCGGCCTTTTTCAGGAATTCCGTAACGCCGGTGGAGTGGTAACCGCCGGTAACGAGTACGGCGTTCGGCTGTTTCATTGCCTTCATCCGCGCGATCATGTTCGCAAGCAGGGCTTGCTCGCGGGCTTCAGCGGTTTCGTAAAACGCCCGGGCCTGGTTGAGCGCCGCCCGCACGGGGCTTCCGTCCGCCGGTTTTACTCCGGGCTCCGCACCCCGCACTGACTTTTGATATTCCTCACTCGTCAATTCCAGGCTGAAAAGCTTCTTCAGTATCCGGTACTCCCTGTACCGCTCGACCAGCGCCTTCTCTTCGGGCTTGCCGGCGAGTTTTTCAAGGATGCGGTCGTTCAGCCTTTCGACCTCTTCGAAAAGTTCGGGGGTCCGGAGTTCGGAGGAAAGGATCGCGCTGCCGATCTCCCTGGCCAGGACGGGATAGTCTTCGAATCTGAAACCGAGCGGTGAGGCGGATTCATAAAAACGCTCCACGGCCGTTCGGAAATCAGATGTAGTGCGGGGCGCGGAGTGCGGGGCGCGGCGTTTCAGATCATTGATAAATTCGCAAGAGTCCGGTTTGAGACCTTTCCCGCTCACCCATTCACGCAGTTTTGTTTCATCCACCCCGTGCTCCGTACGTTGTACGCCGTGCCCGGGTTTTTCAAGCTGTTGAAGTCTGAAAAATCTGACGAGTTGCGGCCAGTCATACTGTTCGTAAGGATCCGTGAGATCCAGGTCCAGATATTTCGCGGCGGCGCCGGCCATTCGATCGAGACCCGAGAACGGCTGATCCGCAACCTCGGTCCGGAAAGCCCATTCCCTGAAGAAGGTTTTGCATTCGGGGTTCAGGGTTCGGGAAGCGTCATCGGCGATCTTCTGCCGCTGATCCCTGAGGAACGCATCGGTCCGCGGTTTGGCGGCATAGACCGCCCGGAACTGCTCGAGATTCTTTTTGTAAAGCGGAAGATCTTCCACGCCATGGACACGCCCCGGAACCTGGGCACGGGATACGGAGTACGGCTCAAGACCCGTTGACGCAGGCTCCGTGCCTCGGTCTCCGTACTCTGCACTCAAAAAAAGCTCGACGCCGCCGATCAGCCCGACCCGGTTCAATTCCTGAAGAAGCTCCCGATTGAGCTCACTGTCATCAAAGAACCGGAGCGCCTCGGGCTCCAGCTCTTGCCAGACACCTTCGAGGTATACTGTATCAAGATTGTAATATTCGCGGAGATATTCGAGGATTCTGGCGATGTTCTCCTGCCCCTCCGGCTGCCCGTGGGCCTCCTCAATATGGACAATGAGTCCGGAAGAAGGACTCGCGGGACCGGCCGCGTAGCAAGTTTCCCGTATTGAACCGATCTCCGGGGGGATGACGATGTGATCCGGAAGCGTCAGCGACCGGATCTCCGAACTCCTTATTCCCGGCTCCGTATCGAGTGCGGGCATTCCCCACGCAATCGTGGTCGTGACAAAGCAGATCAGCGTGAACAGACTGACCGCGCGAAGATAGTGACAAATCCTGCCTTGGTTTTTGAGCATAGCCGGACTGATAGAACGCCTTTCCTCCAAGGAGAGATTCCCTTATAACCTCTTTTGGAGCAATGAGTTGATCGTTGAAGAAGGATAACATCCGGTTGCTTGCTTAGCAAATTTACTTAAAATGTTTTTATAATTTAATATAGCAAAATATAATTATTCTTACCTTTTAAACGATTTTACAACATTTTCTATTAGAACTAAAAAATGCGTCTGATTCTCGCGCATGCGCGAGAATTCACGTCTTTCCGCATGCGGGACGGCAAAAGCAAAGAGGCCGGGGTTTTCAATTTACGGGAGATGTTCTCATGTTATAATGCCCTTCCCCTTTGATCGCATCTGCAGGTCAAAGCATCACTGTTGACTCAAACCCGGAGGTATTCATCATGTCATTCGAACTGCCGAAGCTCCCTTATGAACTCGACGCGCTCGCCCCTGTTTTCTCGAAGGAAACGCTCGAATACCATTACGGAAAACACCATCAGACCTATGTCACGAATCTGAACAAGCTGACGGACGGAAAACCGGAAGCCGGCAAATCCCTCGAAGAGCTCATCAAGACCGCGAAGGGCGGAATCTACAACAATGCGGCACAGGTATGGAACCACACGTTCTACTGGAACTGCCTGAAACCCCGGACAGACGACAATGCCCCGGCCGGCGCGATCGCGGAGGCGATCAATCAATCTTTCGGAAGTTTCGAGGAATTCAAAAGCTTTTTTTCCAATGCCGCCGCGACCCTTTTCGGTTCCGGCTGGGTCTGGCTCGTGAAGGACGAGGATGGCTCTCTCGGTGTCGAATCCCTTTCAAACGCCGGCAATCCTCTCACGAACGGACAAAAACCCCTTTTGACGATCGACGTTTGGGAACACGCCTACTACATCGATTACCGGAACGCGCGGGCGAAATACATCGAGGCCTTCTGGAACGCGGTGAACTGGGAGTTCGTGGCGAAAAATCTGGAGGCCTGATTTTTCCGTGCGAAGCACGGAACGCGGCGCGCGGAAACTTCAGAAAAAAATCCCTGCGTAAGGGGAATTAAAAAATCCGGTCTTGCCATCAAGACCGGATTTTTTCTCCGCCCCCAAAACCCCGCGCTGCGTACTAATTCAGCATCGACTCCATCCGGAGGATGGCTTTTTCGGCAAGCGTATATTGGGGATTTTGATCGAGCGCGTGCCGGTAGGCGTCGAGGGCCTTCATCCAGTTCCCCTGGTGTTCCCAGACCCTTCCCAGGTTGTACCAGGCGTAGAACCTTCCGTCATACCGCTCCGCCATCGTGGCTTTTTCGATCCAGGGAAGCGCCTCGTCCCAGCGCCCCATTTCGATCATATAAGCGCCGATGTCATTGTAGGGATTTCCGTAATCGGGGTCGAGGCGGACCGCCTTCTCACATTCACGGATCGCGTCGCCATACCGGCCTTTCAGGCTATACGCCCAACCCAAATAGCTGTGCCCCTCCGCGGTGGGGCAGAGTTCGAGCGATTTCAGATAAAGGGGAATGGCCTCATCGACCTTTCCGGTCATCTGGAGGTCGTAGGCCTGCGCCAGCAACTGCTGTGCCTGCTCGGTCTTGTCGGACGGATTGTACGGATTGTATTCTGTCATCATCGGCACGAAACACGGAGTTCGGGGTACGGCGTAAAAGATTTTACTCCGTACCGGTTTTTAAAATCGCATAAACGGATTGGTGTGTTTTTCATGCCCGATCGTCGTGCTATGCGCGTCGCCGTAGGCGTGTCCGGCGTAAACCCTGGTCTTCTCATCGAGCTCCGCGAGACGCTTCAGGCTCTGCGCCATCTTCTCTTCATCCCCGCCCGGGAGATCACAGCGTCCGCAGGCCCCCGGGAAAAGCGTGTCGCCCGTGATTACGATGTCCCCGGTCAGGAAACACTGGGCCCCTTCGGTGTGGCCGGGCGTGTGAAGGACCGTAAGCTCAAGCCCGCCGATCCGGATATTCATTCCCTCCCGTGTCTCGACCAGGTTCCTCCTGAACTCCTTCAGGTATTTCGCCTCGTGCTCGTGAACATAAATCCTGCATCCGGTCTTCCGGATCAGCTCATCGACGCCGTTCGCGTGGTCAAAATGGGTATGTGTCAAAAGACCGGCCACGACCTTCATCCCGTCCGCTTTGGCCTGCTTCAGAACGGCATCCACGTCCCAGGCCGGGTCCACAACCGCGCATTCCTTCGCTTCCGGGTCCCCGATCAGATAGACAAAATTGGCCATGTGTCCGACGGGGATCTGCTTCAGATAGAGCTTACTCACAACAACAGCATCCCGCTTTCCTCGCCTTCTCGTAATAGATGACTTCGAGAAAGGGATCGTCCTGCAGTTTCATCCGCCTCTTTTCGATAAACGTCGGCGGAACCTCGGGGTAGAGCACGTCGCCTTCGTAATCGGCATGGATGCGGGTCAGGTAAATACCGTCCACCCGGTCGATCGTGGTCCGGTAGAGCTCCGCACCCCCGATGATGAATGCGTCCCGCGTCCTGACGTGCCGGAGGGCGTCATCGAGATTCGTAAAGTAGGTCTGGCCGGGATAAGGATTCTGGCCGGTCCTGTCCAGCACGATATTGTCCCGCTTGGGGAGGGGCTTGCATCCGAGGCTTTCAAAGGTCTTGAGCCCCATGATTACAGTCTGCCCCAGCGTGGTCGCCTTGAAATGCTGCAGGTCGTTCGGAAAATGCCATGGCAGCTGGTTCGCCCTCCCGATCACACGATTATTCGCGACTGCGACGATGTGAAATAACATGAAACCTCCGGATTTCCTGGTTGCCGAGCCATAACACCACATGCCTCATGAATCTTTTTATCTCGCAGCCTGTGGCCTTGCGGCGTGATTTATACAGCGACCGGCGCCTTGATCGCCGGCCACGGATCGTAACCTTCGAGCGTAAAATCCTCGTATTTAAAAGCAAAGATGTCCTTCACCGCGGGGTTCAGATTCATCCACGGCAGCGCCTTCGGCTCGCGGGAGAGCTGGAGGGCCACCTGCTCGCGGTGATTCAGGTAGATATGCACATCCCCGAACGTGTGGATGAATTCCCCCGGCCGGAGACCCGTCACCTGGGCCATCATCAGGGTCAGAAGCGAATACGACGCGATGTTGAACGGAACACCGAGGAACACATCCGCGCTGCGCTGATAGAGCTGGCAGGAAAGTTTCCCGCCCGCGACGTAGAAATGGAAGAACGTGTGGCAGGGCGGAAGCGCCATCTTTTCGATCTCGCCGACATTCCAGGCGCTGACAATTATCCGCCGGCTGTCCGGGTTGTTCCTGATCGTGTCGACAACCTGTCTGATCTGGTCCACTTCCCTGCCGTCCGCCGTCTTCCACCGGCGCCATTGGGCCCCGTACACCGGCCCGAGATTCCCCTCCGCGTCCGCCCACTCATCCCAGATCGTCACGCCGTTGTCCCTGAGAAACCGGATGTTCGTGTCCCCGCGCAGAAGCCAGAGGAGTTCGTAGATCACGGATTTGAGGTGGACCTTTTTCGTCGTCAGGAGCGGAAACCCGGCGGAAAGATCAAAGCGCATCTGATAGCCGAAGGTGCTGATCGTGCCGGTACCGGTCCTGTCCTTTTTCTCCTGACCGCGGTCAAGGATGTGCCGGAGGAGGTCCAGATACGGTTTCATGACGCCGCGTTCTCTTTCTCTTCCGCGGGCCCCTTCACGAATTTATCGTTCGTCACATTGAGGTCCTCAAAATAATAGCCGTTCAGGCGATAGACCTCGGGACTATCGGCCCGTTTCAGGAAATAAACGTAATCCTTCGCGTCCTTCGGACCGGCCAGAAGCGCAGTCTCTTTCCCGTCCTGCGTCACAGTCAATTTCCAGACGGGGTTCTCGAGCCCTAGGCTACGGTTCCGGGGGTTCTCGACCTTCTGGGCGCGGATGCTGTTCATCGTCGCGATGAATCCGAGAATCTTGCCGGGGTCCGCGGGGAGCGATTCTTTCGGCCCGCTCAGTTTCCAGTCGGAACTTCCCGCCGCGCTCCGTGATACCGAGGCCATCAGCGTCGTCACATCGTTCTTGACCCGGCCCACCGTTATTCGCGTCACCTTGTCGGGATCCACGCTCAGGAGGGAAAGGTCCGCCCAAAACTCATTCGCGGGCATCGCTTCTTCCAGGGCCGTAAAGAGTCCGAGCAAGCGGTCAAACGGCGTGTCCGTAAAAAAAACGTCCGCCTCGCCGCCCTCACGCATGAAGTAGCTTCCCGGACCCGCCGACCGGTTCCCGACCCGGAGATCGAACAGCGGAGCGCCCGCGTCGTCCGCGACCTTGATGAAGAAGGCCTCGTCGTCCGTAATGGCGAAATCCCTGAAAAGCGCCTTGTCCGAACCGCGCAGGTCCCCCCGGAGCGCCGGCAGGGCCGCGAGCAGCGCCCCGACCTTGGCGGGATCGGCCTTCGCGTTCCACAGCTTCTTCACTTTCCAGGCACCGTTTTCCCTGAACAATTCCACGGAAGCGGCCCCGGACCCTTTACCGATTGCAATGAGCGACGCGCGGCCCGCGTCGAAAGACGCCATGACACGGGAAGAAACGCCGTCAGTGACCGCGGTGTCGTTTTTCCCCAGGAGGTCGCGGAAATAAACCCCTGCGATCAGAAGCGCGAGGATCACGGCGAGTGCGATAAGATGTTTTCGGTCCATTCGAAAAACCTATGCAATGCTCTTGAGATAGCGCTGGCGGGCGCGGCCCCGGAAATAAAAATGAAGGAACCCCGCGACCGCGATCAGGAAAGGCGTCAGCAGCATCACAAAGGCCCGCCAGAAGATCTTGGTGGCGCGGGAGACCTTCGGAAGCGCGCGGCTCACGACGCTCTTGGACCGGATGCCGACCAGTTCATCGCCCAAGGTCAGGATATCCATGGCGTTCATGAAAAAGGCCATGTGCCCCCCGCCCTGGATCAACTGCCGCTGGAACGGCGTCGCGGCGCCGATCAGGATGAGCTTGCCGGGGGCTTCCTTGAGAGGCGCGGCTTCTTCCGCCTTCGTTTCTTTTTTGGCGTCCTCATCTTCCGGAGGAGTCCCTTCCGCGGACGGCCAGGCCGGAACCTTCAGGCCCCGGAACGCGTTCGCGAACTGTCCCCTCGCGAAGACCGCGAGCGGGAACGGCCCGGACGGACTGTTCGATTCCTTCAGCAGGTCCCGGGCGGTCATTGATTCCGGTTTGAACGGCACGGTCCAGGAGTTCCGGGTCGAGGAGATCAGGGTATCGACCGTCAGATTCCGGGCCCCGGTCTTTTTCGCATCCACAACGATGGCATTCCCCCACAGATAGAAAAAGGCCGGAAGTCTCGCCGTAATTGAAAGCCGCGAATTCATTTCCGAAGGGGTCAGGACGATCTGGACCGGAAGGCGGACGGGAAACGTCGTCTCAAAAAGACCGGCACGGCCACCCGCCACGTTCACCGCTTCACTCTGTTCGTCCGCGAGCAAACGGGGATCCACCTGGAACCCCCACGCGCCGAGCAGGTCGTTGATCTGCGGGGCCCTGTCGTTGGGAACAAGCTCAATGTCGTTGGGGAGAGGCCGGTAATTGAATTCCTGGTTCTGGACCGCGAGGAAGACCGAACCTCCCTGGACGAGGAACCGGTTGATCTCATATTTCTGGCGTTCATTCAAATGGGTCGGCGCGATCAGCGCGAGGGCCTTGACCCCTTCGGGAATCGGGGATGATTCCGTCAGGTCGATCCTTTCAACAGGATATCCCTCGTATTTAAGCCCCGCCTCGAGCATTTCGTAAGGGTCGTCCCTGAAGCTTTGCTGGACCTGATCGCCCGCGCCAAGCTGTTCGAGAAGCGCCTTGATGTTTGGGTCGATGGATCTGGTCTCCGACGGCGCCACCATCGCAATCCGCGGAATCGCCGGCAGCGTCATGCGGTAGATTTTCGACAGGATCACATATTCCAGCTCGTCGAGATTGCCGAGATGCACGCGTCCGATGACCTCTTCGGGCTTTTCCTTGTAGGCGATGCTGAGGGCGGAGTAGACCAGCTTCACGCCGAGCTCATCCGACTGCACGGATTCGACCTGGAACGGCTCGATCCCTTTCTTCAGCAGCTGTTGCTCGGGCGTTTCTTCTTTTTTCCCGTCCTGCTCTTCCGTCACCGCGGAGGTGTCCATGTGATGGACCTTGTACTGGAAGCGTCCTTCGGAGGCGACGCGAAGCTCGTCCAGTTTGTCACGCACGTCCTGCTCGAGCGTTTTCATCGCGGTCGGCATTTTCTCGGCCGGCGAAATATAGAATTTGACCATGACGGGCGACTTGAGACTACGCAAAATATCGCGCGTCGACTTTGAAATGGTGTAGGCGCGGCCGTCGGTCAGATCGATCCTCCCGAGCGGGAGCCCCGAGACCAGCCAGTTGGTCACAAGAAAGATGGCGGCGCAGATGACAGCCGCCGTCGAAAAGATCGAAGCCGCCTTCGGCCGCATCCGTCCCTCGATCCAGAAACCGTTCAGGATGAGGCAGACCGCGGTCCCGACCGCGAAATAAGCGAGACCCCGGTTGTCAACGACGCCTTTCGAAAATGTCGTGAAATGATCCGCCGCGCCGAGCGTACGCCGGAGAAAACTGCCGAGCCCGGCGACCCACCCGTCCAGCGAGGTCGCCGCGAAATCCGTCCCGATCAGGTAGAGGGCGAAGCAGAGCATCATGCTGAGGATGAAGGCCGTGATCTGGTCGCGGCAGAATCCCGAGACGAGAATCCCCGCCGCGAGGAAGAAGGCCCCGAGGACCGCGGCGCCGAGATAACCGCCGAGGATGGCACCGAGGTCGGGCTGGCCGAGCACGACGAGCATCACGGGGATCGACGCGGTCGACGCGAGCGCGATCAGGTAGAAACAGAAACTTGCCAGAAATTTCCCCAGCACGAGCTCGTTCGTGGCTAGCGGGAAGGTCAGGAGAAGCTCCTGCGTATTCCCCCGTTTCTCCTCCGACCAGAGCCGCATGGAGACCGCCGGAAGAAAAACACAGAGCAGGACAGGCAGGCCGTAGAAGAACGAACGCATGTCCGCCCGGCCCATCATAAAGAACTGGGTCATGAAGAGCCCGCAATTCAGAAGAGCGAAAACAAAAAGAAAGATATACGCGATGGCGGAATTGAAATAGGCCGCCATTTCCTTGCCGAACACGATGGAAAGCCGCCGCAGGAATCCCACGATCACACTCCCTCCGGGGCAAGAAGGCTGATGAAAACCTCTTCGAGAGATGCGCCGGGTTTCCCCGCTTTCGCGGAAAGTTCCTCCCGCGTCCCGCAAGCGACAAGCCGGCCTTCATTGATGATGACGATCCGGTCGGCAAGCGCTTCGACCTCCTGAAGGATGTGCGTCGAGAAGACGATCGTCTTGTCCTTCGAGAGGCTTTTGACGAGCTTGCGGATTCCGAGAATCTGGATCGGGTCCAGCCCCGAGGTCGGTTCGTCGAGGATCAGGACCCCGGGGTCATGGATCAGCGACTGTGCGAGGCCGACACGTTGCCCGTAACCTTTGGAGAGTTCGGCCGTCGGCTGTTTCCAGACCTTTTTGAGCTGGCAGGCATCCATGACCCACCCAAGGCGTTTCCGGAGCTGCGCACCCGAAAGACCGCGCGCCGCGCCCACGAACCGGAGATATTCCTCGACGTTCATGAATCCGTAGAGCGGCACGGTCTCGGGAAGGTAGCCGATCCGCCTGCGGACGCCGACCGGGTCCTTGAGGATATCGAGGCCGTCGACCGAGGCAGTGCCGGAGGTCGGGTAAAGATAGGTCGTGAGGATACGCATGGCCGTGGATTTTCCGGCGCCGTTCGGCCCGAGAAGTCCGAGAATCTCGCCCGGGTTGGCCCGGAAGGACACGCCGTCGAGCGCCGTCACGTGTCCGTAGCGCATGGTCAGATTCTTAACGTCGATCATTCAAACCTCAGTGATAAGTCCGGGGGTTAAGCGGTAAAGATTGCAAGTGCCGGACGCGGGGTCCCCTGATCACTTACAACTTGCCACTTATCACTCATTTACCGCCTGCGCCCGAAAATACGCAGAAGGAACAGGAACATGTTGACGAAATCCAGATAAAGGGCCAGCGCGCCGAGGATCGCGAGCTGGTCCGCGGCTCCTTGCGCATTCTGATGGATCCACTTGAGTTTCTGGGTGTCGTAGGCGGTCAACCCGATGAAGACCGCGACCCCGACATACGAAAGAATCCAGTGGAAGGCCGGGGCCCGGAAGAACATTCCGACAAGGCTCGCGATCAGAACGCCCCAGATCGCCATCGCGCAAAAACTTCCGACAGAGGTCAGGTCCTGTTTTGTGACCCACCCGTAGAGGCTCACGCCCGCGAACATGGCGGCGCAGATAAAAAATGTCACCGAAATGGACGTCGCGGTGTAGACAAGGAAGATGCTGGAGAGTGTGACGCCGTTCAGCGCCGAGTAGACCAGAAACAGCATCGTCGCGGCCGAAGCCGACAGACGCCGGATATTGGCCGAGAGCCAGAACACGAGAAACAGTTCCACGATGAAGAAGAGCCACATCCCTCCCTTCACGAGAAACATCAGGAACCCGGCGTTCAGGACGGTCGCGAAGGCCGCGAGCCCGGTAAGACCAAGCCCCATCGCCATCCAGAAATAGACTCGTTGTATGAATGAGGAAAGCGCGGCGGCGCCGGAATAAGGCTGAGAATTGTGGTTTGGATCCATGGTTCACTCCGTTGGCGACGGGCCCCGGTCAGCGGGGGCCCAAGTTGAGAGAGTCTTAATGACTTTCGTTAAAACTTCCTTCCGGGAATTGCGTATATTCTATACGAAAGGGGTCATCGCCTCAAGGCTGACCGAGCGAATCCGTCGTTCCCGTCGTTTCGTCCGCCGCCGGGGCTTGTCCTTCCGTTACCGAAGCCGCAGGCGCTTGCCCATCTGCCGACGACACCGCGGACACCAGGAATTCCCTGATTTTGCGGACCGGCCGGGCCAGGATCGCCCGGTCGCCCTGCTCCACGATCGGCCGCTGAAGCAGATCAGGATAGATCTCGATCAGGTCGAGATATTGGGCGTCCGTCAGGTTCTTCTCGCCGAGCCGCAGGTCCTCGTAAATCTGTTCTTTTGTGCGGAGCAATTCACGCAACGGCACTCCCATTTTCCGGGCAAGCTCGCAGAGCTTCGCCTTCGGAATCCGCGTCACGTAATAATCGACAGATTCGATCTCGGCGCCGGCGTCTTTGAGAACCTGGCAGACCTCTTTACAGGCGGAGCAGGACGGTTTCTGATAGATCGTGATTTTTTCCATGATAACTCCCGGTGCGGAGTACGCGGTACGGGGTACGGCAAAAACCCTTTCGCTCCTGCTCCGTACTTCGTACGCCGTACTAGCTTTTTAGAAAATACAACCCCACGTAAACTTTCGGGTCCACGAGCCGCCCGCTCTTTTCCATCGCAAGCAGCCAGGACTCCGCCTCCGCGAGCGGGACTTCATGGACGGTGATCGACTCCGTCTCGTCCCCGCCCCCTTTATGTTTTTTGACGATCCCGGTCGCGAGATAAAAAGTGATAATTTCGGCGCTGAGACCGCTTGAGACCGGACCTTCGGCGACCCGCTCGAGCTTCCCGGCTTCATAGCCGGTCTCTTCAAGGAGTTCGCGTTTCGCCGCGGACTCCATCGATTCGGGGTCGTGAGACGTCTTGTCGTTCACGAGACCCGCGGGCCATTCGATCACGGAGGCCTTGACGGGCTTGCGGTGCTGTTCGACAAAAACGACCCTTCCGTCCTCCGTCCGCGGCACAATCACCACGATCCCGTCGCAGTTCGTCCGCCGGACATATTCCCAGTTGCCTTCACGGACCAGGTCCAGGAACTTTCCCTTATGAAGGATCTCTTGCGTCACCTTGTCTCTCCCTCAAACCGCGGCGGCGCCGTACAGGTCGCCGCGAAGATCGCTTTCCGCCACCAGCTTGCCGTTTTCTTCATCAAAACAAACCATTTGCCCTTCGCCGAGAAAAGCCTGGCTCAGCGGCTTGTGGCCCCAAAGTTCGAGCTGAACGCGCCACGTATCCTGGTTGTAGAGCTCCTCCTCCATGACCATAACACCATCCCGGTCAAAAACACGGGACACCTCGAGAATCCCCGCGCAGGGGACATTGAAATCCGCGCGCTGGACAAAAAGATTGAGCACCGTCTTCGCCGACTCCCGGCCGTCGGACGCGCTGAGAGCCATAACAGGACGGCCTTCCCGGAAAACAAAAAGGGGTGTAAAAAAATTCCTGGGTCGCTGACGGGGCCCCGGGATGTTCGGGAAATCGGGGTCTTTCATCGCGGCTTCGTCCGTGTCGAAATCCAGCATGAGATCGTTCAGAAAAAAACCGTATCCGGGGACCAGGATCCCGCTGCCGAAAGAATTTCCCATGGAAGCGGAATAATTCACGATATTGCCGTACCGGTCGATGATCAGGATGGAGACCGAAAGGGTATTCCTCGTTCCGGCTGAAGACCTCGTAAATGCGGAACGGCGCATGGCCTTGTTCAGGGCCACGCGGGACGCGCGTTCCCCGGTCCATTCTTTCGAAAGGATCTTCCCGACAGGAAGGTCGAAAAAATCGGGATCTCCGATCGCCACGTCCAGCCCCCCCGTGAGTTTCATTGTCTCTGCCAGAAGATGAACGGCCTCGGGCTTTCCCGGAAAAGCGCTGAGCCCGAGCTCGTTCAGAAGATTGAGAGACGCGAACAGCATGACCCCGCCCGCGGACGGCGGGCCTGCCGTAAAAAGGTCCTGCTCGCCGTACGAGACATAGAGGGGGTCCTGTTTCACGATCGCGTAGTTTTTCAGATCGCCCGCGGTCAGGACGGATTGGGGAGCGGGCGCGGCCCCGGCAGCCTTGACTACCGCGGCGCCGATCTTCCCTTCATAGAAAATATCGGGACCGTGTTTCTTCAAGAGCTTCAGCGTTTCGGCAAGATCGGTCTGACGAATCCGGTCCCCCGCCCCCGCGGTCAGACCGTTCCGGAAAAAGATCTCCCTGAAAGATCTCGAGGTCCCGAGCACGGACATGTTCTGCTTCAGGGCCGCGCCGAGAGGCTCCGAAACTTCCATCCCTTCTTCGGCGAACGTGATCGCCGGCGCGAGGAGGGCGCCAAAGTTCTTTTTGCCGCTCCCGTAACGGGCCTGGACCTCCGCGAGCAATTTCAAAGCGCCCGGCACCCCCACCGAAAGCCCGCTCGTTCTGACCGCGTCCGCGGAAAGAGGCCTGCCTCCCTTGTCCAGGAACATTTTCGGAAAAAGTTTCGCCGGCGAGCGGACGCTTCCGTCAAAATAAAGGACCGCCCGCGTTGCGCGATCATAATAAAGAAGCGACGCTCCACCCCCGATGCCGCTGGATTGGGGCGCGACGACGTTCAGAACGGCCTGCGCGGTGAGAAGCGCGTCCATCGCATTCCCGCCTTCGTTCAGGACTTTGAGGGCCGCTTGGGTCGCGCGCGGATCGGGCGTCACCACTGCGGCTTTGGACCCCGTCACGGCGTGGACAACAGGGCAGGACAACATCAAGCAAGACAGGACGGGAAGGAAGGAAACGAGAAATGAAAAACGGCCGCGCCAAAACCCCCGGAGGTGATCCGCCGCACCCCGCACGACACGCGCCGCGGTACTATTTTGAGAGGATCTTCTTGGCAGCCGCAACAATGTAGGGAGCCGTCAGGCCGTATTTTTCGAGAAGTTCTTCGGACTTGCCGGATTCGGCAAAAGTGTCCTGGATTGCGACAAAACCCATCTTGCAGGGGTGATTCGCGGAAAGGAACGCGGCCACGGCGCTTCCAAGCCCGCCCCAGATCTGATGTTCTTCCGCCACAAGAATCCTTCCGGTTTTTTTCGCCTCTTCGAGCAAAAGCTCCTTGTCGAGAGGTTTCACGGTATGCATATCGATCACGGACGCCCGGATACCTTCCTTCGCGAGCCTTTCGGCCGCGTCAAGAGCTTCCACCACTTCAAAACCGTTCGCCACAATCGTCAGGTCTTTCCCCTCGCGAAGACGCACGCCCTTTCCGATCCGGAACTGCGTGGAGGCCTGGTGGACGACCGCCGCTTTCGGACGACCGGTCCTCATGTAGACGGCGCCGTTATGCTTCGCCATTTCGCGGACCAGCGCGCGCGTGGATACTTCATCGGAGGGGACGATCACCGAAAAATACGGCAGGCTTGTCATCAGCGCGATGTCTTCGATCGACATCTGCGAAGCCCCGTCCTCGCCGACCGTGATGCCGCCGTGGGAACCGACGAGCTTCACGTTGAGCTCCGAGAAGGCGATGCTCATGCGAAACTGATCGAAACCCTTGGAGACCAGGAAAGACGCGAAGCTCGACGCGAACGGGATCTTCCCGCACATCGCGAGGCCCGCGGCCACTCCCGCGAGGTTCGCCTCCTGGATTCCGACGTTGAAGAAACGCTCCGGGAATCTTTCCGCGAACATCACGGATTTCGTCGATTTTGAGAGGTCGGCATCGAGGACCACCACGTTGCGGTTCTCGTCCCCGATCGCGGCCAGGGTCTCCCCGTACGCGTCGCGGGTGGCTTTGCCCATTTTCCGTTCCATTATTTCAGCTCCTCCAGCGCGCGCTTCACTTCGTCAGGCGTCGGCGCGACCCCGTGAAAGTGGTTGTTCCCTTCCATGAAGCTGACGCCCTTGCCCTTGATCGTGTGGCAGACGATCATGGCCGGCTGGTCCTTGACCTTTTTGGCGATCTCGATCGCCCTGATAACCGCGGCGAGGTCGTGACCGTCGATCTCCTGGACATGCCAGCGGAAGGACTTCCATTTGTCGATGACGGGCTCCATGTCGCAGATCTCTTTCGTGGAGCTGTCGAGCTGGTATTTGTTGTAATCGAGAAAGGCGATCAGATGATCGACCTTGTGGTGAGCGGCCATGGCTGCGGCTTCCCAGGTCTGGCCTTCGTTCATCTCGCCGTCGCTTGTCACGACATATGTGTAGTAGTCCTTTCGGTCCAGGCGCCGCGCGAGCGCAATACCGATCCCCACCGAAAGCCCCTGTCCGAGTGAACCTGTCGAGGCCTCGACACCGGGAAGCTTCCGGCGGTCGGGGTGTCCCTGGAGCGGACTGCCGAGCTTGCGGAAATCAGTCAGGGTCTCCGGATCGAAATAGCCCGACTCCGCAAGCACCGCGTAAAGCGCGGGCGACGCGTGCCCCTTGCTGAGAACCAGACGGTCCCGGTCGGCCCAGTGAGGGGCCCTGGGATCGTGGTTCATCTGGTGAAAGTAGAGCGCAACGAGAATCTCGGTGCAGGAAAGCGACCCGCCGGGGTGCCCGGAGGCGGCCGCACCGGTCATTTCGACAATGTGCCGCCGCACAAGCTTGGCTTTGGCCTCAAGTTCTTCGACGGAAAACTTACCCATTGATAAAAGCTGCCTTGACCGTTGAATGTGCTGGGGGAAAGGACATTGGAGTTTATCCGCTTTCCCCCGGAGCGTCAACGAATAAAACCCGACGCATGAGCGCGTTGCGGCGCCTGAGGTCTCATGGTATTCTTCTTTTCTATGACGAATGAAAACCTTTTGATCCTCGGCTCGAGCGAGCGCAATGCGGATCTTTATTACGCGACGCGTTTTGCGGCGCCGGACCCGTTCGTTTTTCTCCGTCTGAAAGGCCGGGATCATATCCTCGTGAGCGATCTCGAGATCGACCGGGCCCGGAAAGAGTCATCCGTCCGTTCGGTCCTCAGCCTTTCCGCCCTCTCAAGGGCCTTTAAAAAAAAGACGGGACGCTCCGCTTCGCTTGCCGAGCTCGTTGCCGTCCTGGTCCGGAAACATCGCGTCAAAGAGCTGACCGTTCCCCCGGATTTCCCGCTTTCTTATGCCCTGGCGTTCAAAAAAACCGGTATTCATTTGAGGTGCCGGAAAGGCCTTTTCTTCCCGGAGCGCCTGATCAAATCCCGGAGGGAGATCGCGGCAATCACACAAGCCATACGGGCCACTGAACGGTCCATGGCGAAGGCGGTGCGTATCCTGAAAAAATCCTCCGTCAGGCGCGGAAAATTGTATTTTCAAGGAACATTGCTCACGAGCGATTTTCTTCGCAAGGCGATCCACCGCGTGCTTCTGGATCACGGCTGCACGGGAGAACACACGATTGTCGCGTGCGGCCACCACTCCATCGACCCGCATGACCGCGGTTCGGGACCGCTTTTCGCGAACAAGCCGGTCCTTTTCGATATCTTCCCGCGGAACGACGCGACGTTCTATTACGGGGATTTTTCGCGAACCGTCGTCAAGGGCAAGGCCTCGCCCCGGCTCAAGGCAATGTACGAGGCGGTCAAAGAAGGTCAGGAGATCGCGTTCGGGATGATCGCAGACAACGTTCCGGCCCGAACTATCCACGAGGCCGTTCACGGGCACTTCGAGAAACTCGGGTTCGGGACCGGGAAAAAAGCCGGCCGCATGCAGGGATTCTTCCACAGCACCGGGCACGGGCTCGGCCTTGAGATTCACGAACCGCCGCGCCTCGGACCGGGCGAGGATATCCTGAAGGCGGGGCAAGTCGTCACGGTCGAACCGGGGCTTTATTACAAAGGCACGGGCGGAGTGAGACTGGAAGATGTCGTGCTCGTGACAAAGAACGGCTGTATCAACCTCACCCGATTCCCGAAGGTGCTGGAACTATAACCCGGGGCTCATCCGGGTCCCATTATCAGGAAAGGTTTCTATGAAACAGTTCATCATGCAGGTCAGCGCCCTCGCGGGCATCATCCTCCCCCTGTTCAACATCCCGCTTATCATGAGGGTCGTGAAGCGAAAGTCCGCCGACGACATCAGCCTGGTCTGGCTCTTCGGCGTCTGGATCTGTATCCTTCTCATGTCACCCGCGGCCTTCGTATCGAACGATACTGTGTTCCGGCTCTTCGGCTACGCGAACCTTCTTTTTTTCACGGGCGTCGTTTTTGTGACTGTGAAATATCACCGTAAATTCAAAAGAAACTAGGCGCCGGGACCCGGACCCGCAGAGTCCATGGAAACAAACGGGTTCCTGATCACGGATTTTTACCATGCATCCCAAATACAAACGCATGCTGGAAGGCCTCGCAAAAAAAGAAACGATCAAAAAGAAAAAGCGCGTCGGGGACAAATGGTCGCTTTATATCCTGAAGTGCGGGGACGGGTCTCTCTACACGGGGATCACGAACGATATCGAACGGCGCTTCCGGATGCACCAGAACGGAAAGGCGGCCCGCTACACACGGACGCGGCGACCGGTCGAACTCGTTTATCAGGAAACCTGCGGCACGCGTTCCCGGGCACTGATCCGGGAGTGCGAGATCAAGGAATGGCCGCGAAAAAAGAAAGAGAAACTGTTTTCAGGAACTCGGGACTAGCTCGCCGCAAGGCATCGGATGAATCCGCCCGGGAGGTTTGGCGGATGCCCGGAAGCTCGTAAAATCCGGGGACACAAACAAATTCCGGTCTTAGTGGAGTTGATCTTCGAGCTTTGCTGCCAGGGCCTCGATCTGCCTGAGGAGATGATCGGGAACGAGGTCTTCGTCTTTCAGCTGTTTTTTAGCGCCGTTCAGAAACCCGATCAAACGCCGGATCGCGGAACTACGCTTTGCTTCCCTGGCCTCGGGCGTGTCCTTCGGCTTCCGTTCCGCGACAATCGCTTTTACCTTCGCGCGGACATCCCTGAATTCCCTGGCTTCGTTGAGAACCTCATGGCGGAGTTCCGCAAACTCCTGGACCGGTATGTTCTTGTTCTGTTTCGCGAGACGCAGCAGGTTCACGGCCTCGTAATCCGGGATCTTCCGGGGCTCCTCTTCGGTCGTGTATTCCGGTTTCACCATGCGCGGCTCCTCCCTTTCGAGAAACGAGTAAGATTTGAGGAGTTTTGAAGCCGTCGCCTCACGGATCTTGAGCTCCCTGACGCAGTACGCTTCGAAGGTATTGTACCCCCATTCCCTGAAAATCCTGTCCTTTGAGATGGAGAAAAGGTACTGCCCGAGCTCGATCCAGCTCGCCTTGTGTTTCCGTGCCACTTCCACCACTTTACCGCGCAATTCGTCGTTGCTCATAAATTCCTTCTATATGGAGTGAGAAGAGGTGCGGGGCACGGAGCCCGCTTTGACGGATTTTATTCCGCGCCTGAAACTCCGCATTCCGTACCGGTATTTAAATGAATTCCGGTTTCACTTGATGAGGGATGATCTTCGCGGCGTACGCTTCGTCCATCAACCTGCGAAACCCCGCTTCGCCGTTCGCGCCGAGTTCAACCGTGTAGTCGTTCACATACATCCCGACAAACCGGTCGTTTAAGTCGTCGGCAAGGCCCCGGCCGAATCGGCTCGCGTATTTTAATGCTTCTTTCCGGTGATTCAAGGCATATTGAATGCTTTCCCTGAAGAGCTCCGCGAACCGCCGCATCGTCTCCGGCCCGAGGTCCTTTCGGATGATGTCGATTCCGAGGGGAAGCGGCAGCCCCGTGTGAGCCAGCCACCATTTTCCGAGATCGGCGGCAAGCTCGAAGCCGTGTTTTTCATAGGTGATCTGGCCCTCGTGGATGATGAGACCGTAGTCCGCCTCGCCGTTTTTTACCGCATCAAAAATCTTGTCAAATGGCGTAAAAACCGCTTTGTACGGCATGCGGAGTGCGGAGTGCGGGGAATTGCTTCCGGTTTTTGCGTACAGCTGGAGGACCAGACTGGCTGTTGTCAGTTTTCCCGGAACCGCGATTTTTTTATTTTCAAAATCGGGGCCCGAACCCCGGCCCCCGGACCCGGGCTTTTTAACAAGGATCGGCCCGTAATCGTCACCGACGCTCGCACCCGAGCGCATGACGGCATATCTTTCGGAAAGATACGCGAAGGCGTGACAGGAGACGGCCGTGACTTCGAGCTCCCCTTTCAGCGCCCGCTGATTGAGGGACTCTATGTCTTCGATCACGTGCTCCACGCGGAACCCGCGCATATCGATCTTCTCGTGCGCGAGCGCGTAGAACATGAACGCGTCGTCGGGATCGGGGCTGTGGCCGACCCGGATCAGTTGCGGGGAAGTTTTCATAGGAGCGATATTATATGCCACACACCGCATAAATCGCCACAAGTACTCTGCCGCACCCCGCATGAAAACCTTTCAGAAAGGGCGGCGATCTTGCGGCCCTGTGACAGCTTACGCGCTTCTCGCCGTCGCGAGGTACTCGGCCTGCATCTGTTCGACCATCTGACTCACGCCGAGACCGGCCAGGTTGAGGAAGTTCCGGAACATCTTCTGGTCGATCGTGACAACATTGTCCTTCAACTGCTCGGCCAGAAGCGCCGCCTGCGGATTGTTCGCTCCCGCGAAAATCATGGCCTTCAGATTCAGGGAAGTGCCGCGGGCCCCGGTTTCCCGATCGGCGTCCAGGAGTTTTCTCGTCGCTTCATCCAGATCAGCGGCCGGCAGGATGGGAGGCCGGTTGGCCTGGCGGAGCCGGGCGTTGATCTTTTCAAGGAAACCAAGGTCCGCAGGATCTTCCGTCAGGACAACCGTGCGGATATTGCCAAACACATTGCGGATCACATAAACAAGACCGCGCTTGAAAGCGGTTTCGGGGTCAAGCACAAGCGCGTCGTTCGCCTGGAGCGTTTTGACCCCAAGCGACCGCCGAAGCATCCGGACGGTGAATTCGCTCTGGAATTTCTCCGGCCAGCTCGCCACCGTGACGGGCGCGGTCACCCTGGCGACCGGGGCCAGATTTTCAAGGATGATGTTTTTGATTTCATAGGAATACGCGAGAAGCGGTACGATCCCGTCCATGATCTTTTCCGTCACGGCGCGCATCGCGCGTTCGGACGCACCACTCAGGCGTTCATGATCCAGGAGAAACTCCTTATAGGTCAACACCGGGCCGGAGGCCGTGACAAGACCTCTCAATTCGCCCGCGATCTTCTGAGGCCGTGTTTCTGTCGAACGCGTTTCCGCGCGGGGGGCAGCAGAGCCGTCCAAAGGCGCCTCAGCCGCGGATTCGTTTTCCGTTTTAACGGACGGGATGACGGTAATGCCGGTCCCTTCGCGCTCGAGCTTCCAGAGACCGAGCTTCACACCCAGGGCAAGCGCGATCTCTTCCTGCGGCCGCAGCGGTCTTTCGGTGTTGTGCCCGAAAAGGTCCTTCAGGGAAATGACCGGCGGCATTCCTTGAACCGTTTTGGCCGGCGGCGGCACCAGGGCCTCCAGGATCGTCCGGATCCCGTCCTGGTTTTCTTTAATAAACCTTCCGCTAACACGGACAACGCGTTTCGTTCCGCGGACCGTTATCCCGATCTCCGTATCTCTCGGATATTCCCTGCCGCCACGCTTGATCACGAGAGAATCCGCATAGAGCTTTTCAAAGGTCGCCGTTTCCCCGGCCGCTTCGTCTTTTTTAGCCCACTCCACGGCAGCGGCGTATTCGCCGATCGTCACGATCAGAAATGCCCGGTCGTCCTTCGAAAGCGTGAACTGTGTTTCAAAACGGTCAACAATCGCCGCAATCTCATCCTGTACCACCTCAGGGATCGCCCGTTTATTCATCGCGCCGTAGCGGCGGATAAGTTCGACATCCGGTTTCTGTTCGAGGGCAGTCACGAGGGCGGCCCGGCTCTTTTCGGCGGAGGACGGTCCTTTCGCCTTTTTCACGGAAGTCCTGGCCTCGGCGCGGACCGTCACCGGGGGTTTCAGACTTTCAAGAAAGCGGCTCGCGCGAAACAGCCCTTCAAAACCTTTGCGGCCACCCGAAACCAGTTCATGCCCGAGGAACAATTTTGCGGTCTTGCGAACGCCTTCGTCAGGATGGGAGGCGGCCACTTCCTCAAGCTCCTTGCGAACCCGGGCTTCGTCAGCCGCCGCGTTACGCAGTTCGGCCCGGGCGTGGTATTTCAGAACGCCGGCAAAAAATACGGCAAAGGACGCTGCCGGAGCCGCCGTCACCATACCCTTTGCCGCGGCCTGCGCTACTGCACGCAACTCGCTCCGCTCGCTCCACGCAGCGGGCCTTTCGCCGCTCGCTACCGGCGCGTCAGGGCGGTTTATGCCGACGGGGATCATCTGGAGCACCTGGAAACGCCATCCCGACTGCTGAACTCCGGCAGGGTCCTTGCGCTTCACAACAGGCACGCCCACGCGCCAGCCTTCCCTGGAAAGAGAGGCTAACGTGTGTTCCCGCTCATAGACCGTGTTCGCGGTCCAGTCACGTACTTTATAGACGGTCCCGGGAAGCAATCCCAACCGGTTGATGCTGCCCAAACCAAACCAGACCTTTCCTTCCTCTTTATTGTAAGGCGTCTTGGCGAAATGGATCGGAATGACCACATGCCGCTTCTGTTCCGTCCCGTCCACCCTCTCGGTCACGGTGCGGGTAATGACAACGGCGGAGTCACGACTCGCATCATTGAGAAAGATGTCTCCTTTTTCAAAAAGATCTTTCATCTCCGGATCGGCCATGATCGCCTTCAGAGAGTGATACACTTCAGGATCCCAGTCGCGCATATCTTCAAGGAATTCCGGTATCAGCCCCGCGATAAAAGCCATCACAGGACGCACGCCCTCGCTCCCGAAGCCCAGTTCCGAAACCATTTTCCCGCGGGACAACGTAGAGATCGCCTTGAGACGCCGCTTCAGGTTTTCCGGGTCATGCCTCAAAAGATAGATCACTGTTTTTTTGAGCCAATAACCCCGGGAGCGCTGCTGCCGGACCTGATCTTTGGGGTCCCCGGACACAAGCGCCCGGAGATCGTCGATAATGAACATTTCCTGGGATTGCTTTTGGGGACCTTCCAGTGCCATCTCCCCGGTTGGACGCAATCTCAGGATCTGAATGTCCGGTTCCGGAACGCCGATCGGAAGCGCCCCGCGGGACAGCGCCCAGAATGGATAGGGTTTCCTGTCTTCGCCGTCACCGTAGATCTCGCCGGTGATGACGTTCGACACCTCATAGGCCATTTTCGATTCGGGGTCCGTTTGTCCGGTCAACCACTCAAAAACCTTTTCCCCGTAGAATTGCCCCCAGGCTTTCGGCTCGCCGCCTTCCACCCCGGGATATTTCGGCTCCCCAAGGTTCAGCGCCACAATGTATTTTTCCCCGTTTTCCTCGACCGCAAATCCCGCGAGGCTCTGGTTCAAAGACCCGAATTTCCGTCCCCTGGATTCCAGGTAGAAGTAAAGGTTCTGCCGGAACAGCGCGTTCCGGAAAAGTTCTTTGTAGCCTTCTCCCCGGGAGATCAAATACCCTTGCAGGATTTTCTCGGAAAGCCGGGCCACGAACAGATCCAGCAAACGAAGCGCGGCCAGATTCCCGCGCACTTTCTCCAGGGTGTTCGCCGAAGATTCAGCCTGTGCTTTCAGTGCGACCATCTCCTGATAGAGCATCGGCAAGGATTCCCTGAACGGTTCCAGATAAAAGAAGATCTTGCCAAAGATATCCCCCCGCGCCGCGTGATAAGCCACGGAACGATACCCTTCCGCGGCGTGAGTCCTCAGAAGGCGGGAACTTTCGATAAAATCCAAAACCCTGGGACCCGCAAGTTCCAGAGGCTCCGGCTTTTCCGTCCGCCAAATAAATCCGGCACGCTCATCTTTTTCGCCTTGAGATAAAAACCTCAAAGCCTGTTCCGGAGAAAGCTGCGATTGCGCAAAGATCATCTGTTGTCTTTCTTTCTTTTGGATCACCTTTTGCCACAACTTCATATGGGCCCGGGCCTGGCTCTTTTCCATATCCACCAAGGGAGAGGAACGGAGCGCTTCCCATTCAAGGTTCATGCGTTCCGCGGGAACCTGATAACGCCCCTGAAGGTTTACGAGAGCTTCGATCATGGAGTGGGCCATCGGATAGCGTGCGTTGATTTCCACGATATTGCCGTCGGCATCCAGCGTGTTCAGGACAAATTTACGATCGCCTGTTTCGCTGTACTCCACGAGGTAACCGTTCGTAATCTTCCAATCCTTGCTATGGAGGTTTTTGACGAGCTGCTCGTAGGTCACATGTTCTTTGAAGATATCGACTTCCCGTCCGGTGGCCGTCTCAACGATCGTAAAAAGTTCGGGGCCCGCACCGCCCCAGGCCATAATCAGAACCGCTCCGTTCGGAAGCCCCTTCATCATGCTGGTCGCGGAAGCTTCCAGAACCTCGTAGGTGATCATTACGGTCGCGGAGTCTCCCTGGAAAAGGATCGGGGCGACTTCGATGTTGTAGTTTTCGATGGTCGCAAATTTGTCCTCGAGACCCAGCTCTTTGACAAGACCCTGAATCTCGAGGAATACGTCGTGTGCGTCCTGGCCGAATTCACGCCCCCCAAGGATCGCCCGGGCGGCGTGCTTTTTGTACCAGGCGAGTTTCGCGGGATCCGCCTTCAGGGAATACAGAATCTCCCGCCATTTGTCCGGCCCCTTGTAGGAAACCTGCCGGCGCACGTTGGAAACAATCGCGGTCTTCAGAAATTCCCTTCTCAAGACCCGGATTTTTGTATCACCTGAAATATCCTTCCACGCGTTCTCATTCACGAGCGCCACCTGGATCGCCCGGTAAAGGTCCCCGAGAACAGCGGCATCATCCACGGACTCCATCCCCAGCTCGCGGCGATAAGCTTCCATGGCTTTGTCGTACCAGGCGGGACGATTCTGACTTTGTTTCAGCCAAAGCATCAGCCGGCCTGTGAGATAAGCCTTGATCACATCGAATCGCTCCTGAAATTCTCCCAGAACCGCTTTACGGGCGGGATCGTTCAGTTTGGCGAAGAAATCCCGGTCGTCGACTTCATCCATTCCGAGTTTCCGTTTGTACGAATCGACAAGAGACCTGAAAAGCGGCGATTGCCATTGCTCAAAAAGGACCCCGTTCGTGCTACGAAGCCCGTCCCCGTTGTAGCTGTCAACAATATCCACATATCCGGGGGCCACTCCGCCGGCAACCGCCGGCGTATGTTCGTACAGGGCCACTCCGGTAATCATGTCGAAGATCATCCCGATCGCTTTCACCACGTTAATCTTCCCCTTCTGAACGATGTAACGCCACAGGGAAACGGCATAACCCAAAAGCCTGGCTGAAACGGCCGCGGGCCCGTAAATCGTCGGTTCGAACACCGAATGATTCATGTGATGATGGATCGCGTCGGGCAGAAGAGGCGTCGGAATACTGACAAAAACCTCATTGTCCACGAAGAGAATCTTCTTTTTGGCGAGACCCTTTTCCTGCAGCTTGAGGGTTAGAAGCTCCGTAATCCTTCCATAGACCGCCATTTGAAGATCGCGCCAGAGATTCGGGCCGCCATAGGGAGCGTCCGGATACACTTCGTCAAAAATCTGTACTTTCGCACCGTATTCATCGATGTAAAAGGCCTCCACGTAAAAGTTCGGCATCCCCCCGACTGATGTTTCCGTGGGGTAAACCTTGATCCGGATCTCGCGATCGGAAGCTTCCCGCGCCTGCTGAAGCCTTTTCCGGTAAAGCGTCCAATCCTTTTTTTGAGCTTCCAGTCCCGCGCGCGCGTTCGCGTCCCCCGATCCGGAGATCCGGCCGTCTATATCCGCGATGATCCCTTCCGCGCGTGAAATCCATTCTTCCGCGCCGGAGCGATATTCACTTCCGGGTTCCATGAAAGTCTCCAGACGAAGACCGGGGTCTTCGCTGAGAACATCCCGCAAATAATCTCCCAGAGTCCTTTTGCCCTCTTTAACTTCTTCCGGAACGTCCTTGGCAAAACGCTGTCCCTTAATCTCATCATAGATCACGTTCACGGTAAACGCGTCATAGGCTTTCGCCTTGGGCCTCCCGAAGTTTTTTTGCCAGGAAGGGAAAAGATCGTGCATCAAGGCGCCAAGACCGCCGGTCACTGTCGTTGCAGCCACAAGACCCGCGATCGTTTCCCCAAACTTTTGAATAAGCCTGTCGAGAATATCTCTTGAAAGCCCCGCTTCAAGCTGACGCGATACAACCGTATACTTCCCCAGTTCCGCGGGCTTTTTCGCCCAAGCGCGTGATTCGGAGCGGGCAAAAACCCCGGGAGCAGATTCCGGCGCTTTTTTCCACATACGCGTCATTATCCGCACAGGACGCTCTTCCCGGACTTCGCTCCGGACAAATTCGTCCCCGAGACCCGTCAGTCGATCCGCAAGCGCCCTGATATTCTCTTTCTCCTTCATCATGGCCCAAGCGCCCAGGATGGTCCGGATAAGCGTCAGGGCCGCGGCCTGCGAATCTTCATAGCCTTCTTTCAGGAGCGCCGTATAACCGGTAAAAATATCATTTGTCAGGAATTGTTCCCGTCCCTGGGCGTAGAAAGCGGCCGTCAGCAGCGCCGCGATCCGTTCGCTGACGCGTTTGTTCAGGAAGCGACCAAAAATCCCGCGGTGCCCGTGTTCAAAAGCGCGGATCCGGGTCTTTAAAAGGTGGATCGTCGCGAGCGCCGATTCGACCGGCGAGTAATTCTCTCTCTGGAATTGACGGAAATACCGGAGCGTATACTGCTGCCGGAGAGCGATCGACGCGCCATCCGCGAAAACGAACGCAAGGGCGAGCATGGCCGAAACTTCGGAGGAGATATTCTTCGCGGCAAATTGTTCATAGACATTCCGGATCCGGTTTTCTGCGGCACGCGGGTCGCGATCGCGTTCGAGAACAAGCGCCGCCGCCAAAACAGCCTCGATGAGCAACTGGTCGTTCCTCCCGGTCTTGACGGCATCCAGTTTTTCGGACCACGGCGCCATCTGTTCGTTCAGCCACGCGGAGGACTGATAGAGAGGGCTTTCTGCAGGTTCCGACTTCATCCACGTTTTGATTAGCCCGGAAACCGTCAACGCGGCAAATCCGTCCCCTTCCAGGGACTTTCGCGCCATCGCAAGGACGTCGCCCGCGCGGTTCTCGGTCTCAAGCATCGACCGTATCCTCAGAACATCAGGCGTTTCACGGACCTCGCTGCGCGCATCCTGTCCGGTGGCTCTGAACCATCGGCTCAGCCTATCCATATCCCGATCCCGCATCGTCTGACCTTTCCGGTCCTTACGCGGGCGATAGGTTTGATCGAGCACCGTGAACAACATCCCTTCCGGCGACTCGATCTCGATCGTTATTTTTGAACCCCCCACATCCTTTAAAAAAATCCGGACAGGCTCCTCACCCTTCCCGCGCGTCACCGTCAAAGGCGTTCCGGCATAAAGATCAAAACCATCGCCCTCCCTTGAGATCATTTTCCCGTCGACGGAAATATTCGTATTTTGCGACTGCAAAAGAACATAGGCGCCGCCCTCGCAGGGCGAATCCATCACCAACCGGAATTCTCCGGCGCCAAAAACCAAGGTCTCGTCCAGTCCCAGCTCCTGTTCTGCTTTTCGGGTTTCGGATCGCATTGAGAACCTGAACCCTTGCCGGGTGAGAAAATCGCTCAGCGCCTGCGCATGCCGAGCGGACAACAGGTAAGCCGCCTCACCGCGTCCGTTCACGATCACAGCCTTTGGTGTTTCGATCACGCCGGAAACGAGCCGATCGCGGATCAGGTCCTCAATCAGGGGATTTTCAGGATGGGAAGATAGCAGAATAATCGGCGTTTGAACCTTTCCGGTGGCAGTTGAAAGAGCTTTCCTCGTCCAGGTCTTCCACTCTTCACGTTTGCTGGCCACATCGAAATTGACCAACGCGAGATCGAACGGGCCCTTATCCAGATTTTTCCATAATTCTTCACGGTTATAGCTGTCGATCCGGGCGGAAACAACCTTGGCTTGGGGGGCAAGTTCTTTCACCAGTTGCCTAAAACCGCTGATCCCCGGCTCACCATCTGCCACCAAAACATTCTTTAAAGCCGGAAAAGTCTTCCCGGGAATTTCGGTGGATAAAACCGCAGCCACTTCCGGACGCGCCTCGAAATGAACCCGGTGTTCTCTCATCCGGACGTCCCACCGCCTGTTCTCCTTATCAAGGCGAACCGAGACCCCGAGATTCCGGTCACCGGCCTCAAGAATCCTCACGATTTCCTCCATGAGCGGGATATATTTCAAATCTTCTGCCGTGAAATAAACAACCTGCCCCTCAACCCGATCCCGAATATCTCCCAGAATCAGCAATTCCAAAACGCGTTTGATGGTCGAAGCATCCGTTGCTTCTGCCAGGGCGCGGGTCCAGGCCTGGTAGCGTTCCCGGTAATGTTTTTCCCGGATCTCGCGAGGCGCCAAATAGCTCGTCCCGAGAATATGTCGAAGCGCCAAAAGGACCTGGCTGTCTTGCGCTTCCGCGGGGTCCAGTCTGCCGATCGCTTCACGATAAAGGATGTGCCCGGGAAGTCGCTGGTAGCGATACCGAAGCGGGAGTATCACGAGGCGATGGATCATTGCGGACACGCTCACGAAGAAGATCATGGCGGAAGCGAGGATCAGACAATCCCTCAATTCAGACCGCCGAACCGCAGAAACCGTTTCCTCCTGTTTTGAAATCTCCAGCCATTCCAGATCTTCGATCCCCCGGACCCCGGACTGGCGTGAAAGGCTGTCCACCATCCACAATCCCTGTCTCGCGGGATTATCGTCGATCATGATCGTATAGGCGATCCGGGCTTTCGGCTTGAAAGTCACGAATGTCCCCAGAAGGGCTTCGCGCGTGACCCCCTGCTTTTCAAGAAATGCAGCGATCGAGCCTTGAGCCTCGCCGAAATTCTTCCGGGAAAAAGACCACAAAACCTCTCCCGAAGGCAACCCCGGACTTATTTCCAAAGAGGGCCGGGTATCGAACGCGGGAAGCGCGGCGTTCGGAATCTTCGTGACCTTGGGTTCGGATTTGCGGACCGGGACCGTTCTTTTTGAAACAAAAAAACCACTGATCGCAAGACCAGCCGCGACCACAAGGGCTGTTGTCAGAAAAGCACCGGCAACAAGACCCACTGCGGCAAACGTCAACGCAAGGGATGCTTTTTCCCTGACGGACCGGAGAACGGACCGCCGGCCGGCAAAGTCACGCCCTTCCGATCGCGCGCCCATCTGCTGATTCAGAACGTCTTCGAGCATACCGGCATCGTTCCAGCGGATCCTGGCCCCGTCGAACAGGATGTTCCTCGCGTCATGCGGATCGGCCGTGACCGTGACGCCGGCAGGAAGCAACGTCGCGAGCTTCTCGAAGAGATCGTCCCGGTTCGCGACGACCGTGCCTTTACCGTCGATCACGAGAACAAGCTTGTGGCCGGAGATCGTCTGCACCATCACCCGCCGGATCCCGGAACGGACGTTTTCCGTCACAAGCTTCCCGGATGAAAATCCGCTTTTGAGGAATTCGCCGAGAGACACGCCGGGTTCTTTCGAAAGATTTTCATCCTTCATCCCAACCCGAAATTCGGAACGCAGGTTGGAGTTTGCGGCATCCCGAGCCCCGAAACGGGAATCGAACGGATCACGGGACATAAGCGGCAGGCTTCCGGCATAAACGTCTCCCGCACCGAAATCCACGGTCAAAAGATCCCCTTCACGCAACGCTCTTCCCCCGAACATCACGCTTCCGTCCCGGAGGACGTTAAGACCCTGCACGCTGACTACGGTGGGGATTTTGTCGTAGTTAGCTACCACCGCGGCATGCGAGGTCAACCCCCCTTGGGAAGTTAAAAGTATGAGCCTTTTTCCGAAGGCCCTGAGTATGCGATTGGCATTGATAAGGTCCGGAGAATCTTCGGGCGTCGGGAAAGCACTGACAAGGATCACGGCTTCCACCTTTTCCTGCCGGGCCATGCGTTCCACCAAATCTCCCCGAAGCACTTCGGAGGGTTTCAGCGCAACAATCCCCCGCAAGGCCCCCTCGTTCCCGTAGGCGACGTTGCCGTGTCCTTCCGGAGTCCGGGAAATTTTTTCATGGTCCAAAAGCGGAAAGTTTTCCGTGTTCCCGACCCTTTGATCATAGACCGTCTGGAGGAACCACGGCTTTCTGCTTTCAACGGTGAACTCCACCATTTGGGGAACACCAAAATATGCGGCCAAAAGACTGGTGCCGGCTTTTAAACTCTCATAAACGCGGGAATCCATGGTCTCGATCGGCCGTGTCGGGACACGCCCCTGCATGTGGTTCATGCCCTGTGAAAAAGGAACCCATTCCCCGCCAAAAACCGGATCACCCGAATAAGGGTCGTGGGATGTGGCAATCCCCGCGCCGGAATGTTCATCCCGATCCCCAAAAACATAGGCTTGCACGATCACGGGCGTTGCCCATGCGTCTGAAATGTTTTTTTCTTTCCGGTAGCGGCTTGCCTTGGAATTTCCCCAGGATTCAAAAATTTTCTCGATCAGAAAATAAAGCTGTTTGTGTACATCCTGATGCAGGGCCTCAAACTCCTCTTTCACGCCATAATGGTCCATGATCCCATACGCTTCCCGCACCATTTCAGAAAGATCCGACTCCCGGAGATCTTCCCATTTCAGGACTTTGCCATCGCCAAGGAATCGGTTCGCCAAAGCCTCGAATTCGTCATGCGGAACGCCCAAACTCGTAGCCATTGATTCCACAAAACCGAGAAAGGCCCTGTAACCGGATTTAGCGCCTCTCGTTTCCAGGACATACTCCAGAATCTCCGGAGTGAATCCCACCGCCACGGCCGTTTCAAAAATCCCCGGCATGATAAAGACAGCCCCGGAACGGACCGCGAGAAAAAGAGGCTCGCCATCTTCCCTGAGCAGAGGGGTCGGGGCCATGCCATAGCGGACAGGGTGCCCCTTCTTTCCAGACCATTCTTCTTCGAGTCTTCGGAGATGTTTTTTGATGGCTGTCTGGAACTGCTCCGGAAATTGCTTGTAAAAACGATACCGCCCGACATAGGAGGGGATCACAAAAGCGCTCGGAACCGGAAGTCCCAGGGAATTCATCCTCATCAGGTAGGTCCCTTTGCCGCCATAGGTTTTTCTTTCGTGTTGCCGGTAGTCGTAATGAGAATCCCGGTAATCATCAATGTGGGCGATCTCCCCGAACGGATCCTGTTCTTTTTGCCTGATAAAATTCCGGTGCGCCTCGGGGTTAACCGGTTTATCGGGATTCTGGTTCACCTGGACCTGCGTTCTGCTTTTGAGTTGTTCGAGAAGATCGATGGCAGCCACCGAGGCGAATTTTTCCTTGCGGATCAGGGCAATGGCACGTTCGTGCCTTTCATGGTCTTCGCCGTAAAGGAATTTTCCGGCCAGATGATATTGGGAAATCCACCGGGAGAATTCCCTCTGGATCCCTTTTTGCATGACATTGATCACATCCAGAAGTTGGCTATAACTCAGCTCCGAATCATTCAACAAATCGGACCACTGAGCCGCGTACCTTGTGATGAATCCGCTGTCAAACAGCTCGTCGGTCAGTTCCGCCATCAGCGTCAGCGCATCCTGAAAATCGGCGTCAGCCTCCCCCCATTCTTTCAGAAAGGTTCCGAGCGACAAACTCAACATTTGCCCCAAGGAACGGTCGATCACATAGAGCTTGTGCATAAGCAGGGGGTTATTCACGCTTTCCAGGATTTCTGTGACTGTCCGCCGCGCGGCAATGATTTTCCTTGTCCTTTCAAAAGAGGATTGATCATAAGCCTCCACAACAAGCTGTAGCGCTTTCTCCAGAGAGGGAAGCTCCTTGACGGTTTGGGTCTGAAGCCAGCGTTCAAAAAGGTCAGGCCTGGAAGTCCCTTCAAAAAGTGCGACCAGGGCCTGCTCCAATTGTCTGATTTGAGAATAAATTTCGTTCTTGTTCCGTCCGCCGTCGGTCATGGCAACCAGCTCGTCCCGAAGCTCCCGGTCCCGTTCCTCCAGAAAGAGCCGTTCGCGCTGGAGCCCGCCAGTGTCGCCCGTGTTCAGAAATTCCAGATAGGCCTGAACTTTGGAGAGTACCCCGTAAGAGAAAGAAGCCCCGTGAAGAGTCTGGCGGATTTCCGCCGCAAACTTGGTACGCAATAATCGCTCGTCGAGATCCTCCGCAATTCCCCACAGAACGCTCCTGAGATCGAAGAAGGTATCGGCCGCCCCGTAGGGTAATGAGAGTACAAGCTCTTTAACAGGCCGTCTCAGGGATTTCGGGGTTTTAGCAAAAATCTGCGCGGCAAGGTTCCCGGACTGATCAACAAGATCGTCAGGATACTGTTCATAATCACGCGAGTGGTTGAGGCGGAGCGTTTTTTTCTTTTCTCTCAAAAGAAGACTCAGCTGAAAGATCATATCCAGGTGGGCGCTCAGATCCTCCTGTTTCAGAATCCACCGGATCACCGCAAACGCATCGCCCCAGGTTCTGATCTCCCGAAAATCCGGCGTATCTCCCCTCGCCTCGGAGCGTCGATGGGAAGAATCGGCATCATCGGGACCGCTCCTTGTTTTCGAGTCCTGGAGAAATGCCGCGGGCGGCGATGCCTTGAGCCGGTCGACCCGATCGCCAACGGCATTCACGGCGGTTGTCACTTCTTTTGATCCGGAGCGAAAAGAAGCCGCGGCGGCGATAAAATTGCGGCGGACGGCGGCGACACCTTCCGGGGAAACCTGCCGGACGATCCCGGCAACACGCTCGCCGGCCGCGGCAAAATCACGGTGCCAGGTCCGGGGAGACGTTTCCTGCCAAAACCGTATTTCGCTTCGGACTACGGGAGCCATGTGGGACTTCCCTGTCAATTCCTGTCCGAGCAGTGCGGCAAGATAGTTCTTCCGGGAATCTGCCGGAACCTCACCGATATGGGGCGTGATCCCGATGTAGGCATTGCCCGAACGCGTGATTCTCTCTTTAAGTCCGTCGGTGTGAAAACCGCCGGTAATAAGCACGGCCCTGGTCCGCTTGCGTTCTTTCATTCGCGCGAGAGACTTTTCCATCATGAAATCCTCGCGGCGAATCGCGCCGGCGTAGAATTCCAGCGCTGTTTGATAGAGGGTTTGCAAGGCGGGCGATACATCTGCCGCCAAATGTTCCGGAACGATTTTCCTCGAAACCACCTGCTGGTATTCTTCCCGGGAAAGCTCCAGATGAAAAAGTTTTTTGAGCAACAGATATTCCCGCAGCAACGCCACGTGCCCGCGTTCGCTTTCGGTCCCGGTGGTCGCGACAACGATTTGCTTCGAAAGTTCCCGGATCTCTTGCTGCAGCGCCTCACCCTGAAGCTCGGACATGAGGACCAACTGCTGGATATGAAGGCGAAAGTTCGGATAAACGGCAAAAGAAAAATCGTTCGGCAAAGCGTCCATCATGCGTTCAAAGACAAACCGGGTTTCATAGACCGGAAGGGATCCGGTCTTCGCTGAGGCGAAAACCCGCTCCACCTCGCCCGCCACGGAGGATGAAAGGCCGGTTTCCGCAAAGAATTTCTTTTTCTCGATTTCGCTTTTGGCGAGGTCGATCCCGGCGCCCGCCTTTTTCAAACGGAAATAGCGGACCAGGGTCGGCCAGGCGACCTGTGCCGACGCGTCCAGAAGATCCAGATCCAGCGAGGAGAACGCCTTCTTCTTCAACGTTTCCAGCCAATCGGTGAGCGGACTTTGCCCTGTCTCGTAGGAAACATAACGGCTGAGGAATTCCCGAAGGCCCTTATTCAAAACCGATGCGGCCTGGCCCTGCCACCGGAGATAAGCCTTGTCGAGAAAAGCGTTCCCGATCTCACGGCCTTTAAAAACGGCCTTGAAAGCTTCGCGGTCCGCACGATACGCCGCAGCGTCTTCAACCCCCCAACCTTCTGCCCCTCGGGGCGCATCCATCAAAAAGACCTCCGCGCCGGTAAGTTCGCCGGCCTCCATCAACTTGCGATTTGCCTCGTGCTGCAATTTGGCGTCGGCGGGAAAAAAACGGAACAGCTTCGGTTCGAGCTTGTATCCGGCCCCTTCCATGAGAACCAGGTCAACGCCATAGTCCCTGGAAAGATACTGCAAAATACCCCGGATATTCTTTTGGGCGTCATAATTGGCGTGAGCTTCCTGAATATGGATCAGGACCGGTGATTGCGGAGCGGCCGGAATGATCTCATGCACTCGACCGAATGCGTCGGGGATTTTGAACGAGGAAACAAAAGAAGGCGCTTCCACACCCCGGGCATGGGCGAGCGGGGAAGGAGTCAGAGTGTTGGTCGCGAAGAAAGTGACAACAACGAAACCTGCCAGAAGTCTGTTAAGCTTCTTCAGAGAATACATAGCCTCAGCTTTTTTCCTTTTTGAACCGGATGAGAGAAAACTCCCCTAGAAAGTAACACAAACCTTTCAAATTTCAAGGCGTTAAAAAAGATTTTATCAATCTTTGTTTTGTTATTTTCTTTTTAGCGCTTATTCGAGGGCTATTACTATTTTTTGCTATTTTTTACAATTTGCGACATCTGGTTTTTTAGTCAGCCGGTTTCTCCTGAAAGGCTTGATTATCGGGGGGCATCATGTTCCGGGTTGCTTCTCATGAATTTCTGGGCTATATATCTCAGATATGAAACGGTATCTCCCGATTCTCGTCGCTTGTTTGATCCTGTCAGGCGGCTCGATCAACAGCTTCTCTCAGCAAACCACGGCATCGCAAGCCGGTACGATCAGCGTTGATTGCCTTTCGGTTCCTGAAGAAATCGGAAAGATCAAAGAACGCTTCAAAGGCAACACCGGACGGACGGTCATCCAGATCCAGGATGTCCATGCCCACACCGTTGCCCAGGAGAACATCGCGGCAATCCTTGAGCGTCTTCGCGCGGTGTTCAATGTTGATCGGGTTGCGCTGGAAGGCGCCTGGTCAACCACCGCGCTCTCCGCAAGTCAGGCTATCCCCTCCTCGCGCGACAAGCAGCTCCTGGCGCGGTCACTCCTTGAAGAGGATCTCATTTCGGGGCCTGTTTACGCCGCCGTCCTTTCTCCCGGGCCGATCACGCTGGCCGGGATCGAGGAAGAGGCCGCGTATGAAAAGAACCGGCAAATCTATCTCGACCATCAGGGCGCGATCCCTCTTATTAAAGAAAAGATCGCGGCGTACTTCGACCGGCTGAAGCACTCGCAAAAGACACTCTGGAACCCCGGCCTGTTCACTTTCGGAAATTCCCTGGCGGCCTTTCGGGAGCGCGGGGACGTCGCGACCTATCTCGCCTCCGCCATCAAGACCGCGGACGCCCATGCGACGGACCTCTCAGACCTGGCGCAGATCTCCCTGATCCGGGAGATCATCACCCTCGAAAATCAGGTCGATCGCAGTCGACTCAAAACGGAGATCGATCAGCTGATCCGGAAATACAAGAACACGCCTTACACGCTTGAAGAATTGATCCGCGGCGGGATGATTCCGGAAGAAACGACCGGTCTCTATCCCGAGGTCAAAAAGATACGGCATCTGACCGAACTCCGGGACAGGATTTCGATCAGCGAATTCCAGCGGGAACTCGAGATCATGACCCGGCGGATCATGGAAACTCTTGCCGTGAACGACGATGAGTCGGCGCTTTGGGACAGGACCGGGAGGTTCTACCTGGGACAAAGCGTTCTGTCGCTTCAGGCAACGCCGGACATTCTCGATGCGTTCGAAAAAGAGCTCCCGGCAGCCAAAGAGGAATTCGCGGCCGCCGGGCTCGCGAAAGAACTGGATCGGGCCCTTGATTTCTATGCCACCGTTAAAGAAAGGGATTCGTTTTTCGCGAAAAAGATTCTCGAAGGTCCGCGCTTTCAGGGAACGGTCGCCGTCGTCACCGGAGGTTTTCACACGGATGGTCTTTCCCGCAAGCTGCGGGAGGCCGGCGTTTCCTTCATCACGATCGCGCCGGAACTGGGGGACGGCAAAGTGAACGAGGAACTTTATGAAAAAAGAATGGCGGAAGACCTTCGGCAAGGTCCCGCTTTAAACAAGGTTCAGGATCAGGCACGAAGCAACGCGGACAGTCAGACCCTTTCCGAACTCCGGAACAGGCTTGAAATCGTCGATGAGCGGTTCCCGGTCAGTCTCGGTGTCCTTTCGGCCACCAAAAACATCCTGAGCGCGGTCGCCGTCTATCAAGGCGAGTCGCCCGCCGCCCTGCAAAGCTCCGCCGCGGCACCCAACACCCCGGCAAGACCCCATCGTCAAGCCGCAGGGGTACCCGTCACACCACCGCTCTCTTTTTCGATCGAGCCGTTTATGAGAGCGGCGCGCGAGTCCCAATTGGCCGAGGTCCGCGCGTGGATGGAACAGGTCGGGAAGGCGGATGCGCGGGCAATGCTGGTGGCGGAAGCGGACGCGATGAAAAGGCTTCTTGAGGATAAGGCGGGCGCCCGGGCTCTCAAACGGCTCCTGGACGAGGGCGATATTCTCGCTCTCGCGCAAAACATCCCCTCCCGGGACCTTCCCGAAGACCTTCTTTTCGCGCATGGCATCGAACGTTTTGAGATCAAAAACGAGGACCCTTCCCTTGCGGATATCGAAGTCCTGCTTCAGGGAACACCGCGCTTCAAACGATTCGCCAGGAAATATCCGTTCGTGATCATGAAAAACGGTTATGAGAACCCGACATTCGTTGTGTTGCCGGAGTCCCCCGTCTCGCTGGTTCTGTACCGGCTGATCGCCCTGAACGCGGAACTCTGCAGGGCGGCGAAGAACGCTGAATTCCTGAAACTTCTGGAAGGTCTGACGGCGGAAATCCTGTCCCGGCAGGCTGCGGGGCAAGCGGCCTGATCTCCGGCCACAGAGGTACACGCCACAAGACGAAAAGCTTTTCACGTAACATGCGGCTTGTGGCGATTATGCTTTCTCGACTCTTTCTTTCCAGTTCAGAAGTGTCTGCTCGAAGCTCGTCTCGAGAATCTCAAAAACCTTCCGCTCACCGAGCAACATCCCCGCGATCCCGAGGTCCCATTTCGCGTTGACCTTCACTTCGACGCCGTCCGGCGTTCGGGAGAATTCCAAGGTGCGGTCCATCCATCCGTTCATGGGAAGCGATGTCTTGATGCGCGCACGCGACATCGGCTCCCACTCGATAAACTCATGTTCCATTTCGATGTTCTGGTTCTTGAAAAGGGAACGCTCCCGCCAGCAAAGCCCCTTACCCTCCGAGACTTCCCCCGTCCGCTCGCTTTCCTGGACGCCATCGACCCATTCGGGCGTGCGCCGCGTATCGGCCATGAGAGCCCAGACCTTTTCGAGCGAAGCGTTGATTAAAACAGATTTAATGAGCGAGTTCATAGCCTCCGCCACAAGGCCACAACGGCGCAAAACGCCACAAGACGGAAAATCTTTCGTGTGGTGCGCGGCGCACGGCTTCGTGTCCTATTTTAATTGTATCTCCACCGGCGCATGATCCGACCCCGCCACATCCTTCAGGATCGTCGCCGATTTTACTTTGGGCACAAGAGTTTCAGTCACAAAGTGATAATCGATCCGCCATCCGACATTCCGCTCCCGCGCCCCTGATTTCAGGTCCCACCACGAATAGTGCCCGGGTCCTTCATGAAACTTCCGGAAAACATCGATCTGTCCGTCCGCGACCCATTTGTCGAGCCAGGCCCGTTCAACCGGAAGGAATCCCGAAACGTCCTCATTCTCCTTCGGCCGCGCGAGATCGATTGGCTTATGCGCGGTATTGTAGTCACCGCAAACGATAATGTTGGGCTGTTTTTTCTTGAGCTTGCGGACGAACTCAAGCGTCTCTTCGTAAAAATCCATCTTGTACCGAAGCCGTTCGTCGCTTGCTTTCCCGTTGGGGAAATAAACCGTGAGGAACGCGAACTCCGGATATTCGGCCGTAATCACGCGGCCTTCGTCATCGAATCGCTTGATCCCGAACCCGTTCGTCACCTTGAGCGGACGCTCACGCGTAAAAAGAGCGACGCCGCTGTACCCGGGCCGCACCGCGGAATTCCAGTAGGTGTGATAACCCTCGGGGTGCATGAGAAAGATGTCGAGCTGTTCGGGCTTCGCTTTCGTCTCCTGGACACCGAGAATGTCCGGCTTCTCCCGCCTGAGCCACTCGAGAAAACCTTTTTTCTGGACGGCCCGAATGCCGTTCACGTTCCAGGAAAGAATTTTCATCGGACTTTATCTGGAAAGGAGTTCCTGCGCGCGCTCGGGCTGGTCGGTGCGAAGGACAAGGCACCCGCCCTCCTGGCTCAAGGTCGCGGTGCAATAGGCGTAAAAAATATTGATGTCCGCCTCGGCAAGCGACTGGGCGATCCTGGCCAGCGCGCCGGCTTTATTCTCAAGCTCGATCACGAGAACATCCTGCTCCGTCACATAGAACTCTTCCTGTTCCAGGAGAAGGATCGCCTTGGTCGGCTGGTCCACGATCAAGCGGATCACGCCGCTATCCACAGTGTCATGGACCGCCATCGCCAGGATATTGACCCCCGCCCCGGAAAGGATGGCGCAGGTCCGTCCAAGAACCCCCGGACGGTTCGGAAGGAACACGGAAAGCTGCTTCTGGATCGGCATAAGATTTTCTCCCTTAAGGCAAAAATACTAGCATGCATCCCGGGAAGGGGCAAATCCTTTACCCTTTGCCGGCCTTCGATTTCAAACTTATAACTGGGCTTTTTGTGTTCGATCCCGACGCTGGTAGCGGTATTCCCTGAATGATGGACCCGTGGAAATGGAACCCGGCCTGGCATTGTCTGGCCGGGATTGGGGTATATACTCTGAGCAAAAACACCCGTGGCCGTTTCCGGTTTTCATGCCACCATCCCACTAACACCCTCGGTGCTATCTAAAAAATCGATAAAGATATGAAGTGCCGTGTGGACCGAGGCGGCGAGAGGGTGATCCCGGATTTTAGCACGGCAATATTTGGGGAAGAAACACAAAACGGCCTCAACCGTGTAACCGACTGAAAACGTTGACGTTACAAAATCGCGACTGACGGGCCGGAGCCTCAATGTCTCCGGCACTCCGCTTGGGCCTGAAGCCCTTCGCTCCGGAATCTCCGGGGTCGTTTCCGGCCCTAAATTAAAAAAGCCCTCTTGGTTTAAACAAGGGGGCTTTTTTAATTCGCGCCTGACAGGAGTCGAACCTGTAACCTTCTGATCCGTAGTCAGATGCTCTATCCAATTGAGCTACAGGCGCAAGTAACCTTAATTATTATTTCAATTGACGCTTGCGACAATCCCGCGGGACGGGCGCATTATTGATGCATCTTCTTACGAATCGGAAGGTTACAACCTACAACTCCTGTCGTAAAAAAGAGCGGAAATTATGTCTGGCATCCATGAAAGAACGTCAGGGGGGTAATTATACCGATTTCGGAAGGAAAAGCAAAACCGTTCACTTTTCATTAAACGACAGGAGTTGTGGGTTGTTATCCGATCTTTACTTCCGCCGAATGCTCAATCCGGTCATCAATGAGCCGGATGGCCTTTTCTTTCTGCTCAACACCATCCACAACAACGGACACGACCCGATCCGAAGGCCCCGAACGAAGAAACGTGATGTGATAAAAAGTTTCCCGGTACCGGTAATGGATCTTCCAGGACGACCACTCTGACGGAAGGCACGGTTCAAAATAAAGCCGGTCTACTTTCAGCCGAATGCCAAGAAGATATTTGACGATCAGCTGATACATCCAGGACGCGGAACCGGTATACCAGGTCCATCCGCCTCGCCCCGCCAAATCCGCTGACGCGTAAACGTCGGCCGGCATCACAAAGGGCTCGGTTCTGTAAATAGCGCATTTCTCCGGGGTATCTGAATGTTTCACGGGATTAATCAGATTCATTATTTCCCAGGCCCGTTTTCTGTCTCCTAGCATCGCGAAGGCGATGGCGACCCAGACCGCGGCGTGCGTATACTGACCTCCGTTTTCCCTGACACCCGGCACATAGCCTCTGATATACCCAGGGTTGGGGATTGCCTTGTCGAAGGGAGGATCAAACAACTTGACCAGGGCATGTTTCCTGTCGACGAGCTGTTGATACACCTGCTCCATCGATTTTTTCGCCCTTTCGTCCCGGGCCGCGCCCGAAATAACCGACCAGGATTGCGGTATTGAATCGATCCGGCACTCATGGTTCGAAGCGGAACCAAGCGGCTCTCCGCTGTCAAAATAGGCTCGTCGATACCATTCTCCGTCCCAGGCATGAGCCTCAATGTTTCGGATAAGTTTGACGGCCTCTTCACCGCATAACCCGGAAAACACGTGATCCCCGTGACGCGCCGCCAAACTCGCCATCGACTTGAGAACGGTGCAAAGGAAAAAGGCGAGCCAAACACTCTCCCCTTTTCCCTCGTAACCAACCCAATTCATTCCGTCGTTCCAGTCCCCGGTCCCCATCAGGGGCAATCCGCGCTCCCCGAAATTCAAACCCCTCTTGACGCTGAGAACACAATGTTCATACAAGGTTCCAACCTGCGCCGAGACCTGTGGCCGGTCATAATAGGACTCTTCATCCGGCCTCACCAAAGGTCCCGTCAGGAATCCGACCTTCTCATCCAGAACTCCCGTATCCCCGATTTCATCGACATACAAGCAGGTTACGAGCGGGAGCCATAAATAATCATCTGAACATCGGCTCCGGACTCCACGCCCTTCGGGAGGATGCCACCAGTGCTGGACGTCTCCTTCCACAAACTGACGCGCAGCAAAGGTCAGCAGTTTTTCACGGACCAGTTCCGGCTTCGAATGGATAAGGGCCATGACATCCTGCAGTTGATCGCGAAAACCAAAAGCCCCGCCTGACTGATAATAGCCGCTCCGTCCCCACA
>Ga0116159_1000230_pt1 | contig 66556 bp, 74 predicted proteins | sample AD_JPNAS1_MetaG_FD_89878 | JGI IMG/M metagenome (GOLD analysis project Ga0116159, IMG submission 89878) | Active sludge microbial communities of municipal wastewater-treating anaerobic digesters from Japan - AD_JPNAS1_MetaG | ecosystem: Engineered > Bioreactor > Anaerobic > Digestate | place...
GTATTTTTATTCCATTTAATTTAGTGTCTACTTCATCATTTTTTTTCACCGTTTCTTCTATTTCTGATGAATTTTTTCGCATTAATCCTACCAATGCTTGAACTTCCATCCATGAATTTTTCAGTTTCCCTACAGACATTTCTTTATTTGCCTCAACCACCTTATCTTTTTGATTTTCTATCCCGCCACTACCAAAATAAATCTCGGCTATCAAACTAGACTTTGTCTTAATCGCCTCTATTTCCTCACTGTTTATTTCTGGGTTCAATTTTTTAGTTTCCTTTTCAAAGTTTTCTTCAAATATTTGCTTTCTGTAACTCCTAACTTCATCAATATGTTCTTCTTGCCATTTATCCAAAGATATCTTAATTTCTTTAGCTGTTATTACCGCCTCTGTTTGATTATCCCCATTTTTAGGTAACGCCTCAGCTAGGTCTAATACTTCTTCAGCTTGATTTCTAAAATCACCTTGATTAATTATTTTTATTATTTCCGTTTTTAATTTTTCTTTTGACTCTTCGTTACCTCCTAACCGTTCATTGATACCTTCACTTAATTGATCAATTGTTTTTTTAACATAATTAACTTCTTTCTTTTCTGTCTGCCGATTTAAAATATCTGATTTCATTTTGCTTTTGTCTCTAACCTTGTTTTTTTATTTTTTTTAATATCGCACTATTACCCAAAATTATATCAATCTTTACCCAAAGGATTATACAATCCCATTATCAAACAAATCATCATAATTTAATCCGCTTTTTTCTCCCTCTGATTGATTTTTATCTTTTTTGTCTTCAAAAACCGGTGTTGGTTTTTTAATTAATTGTGGTGGTTGTGGTACTTTTGTTTCTTCTCCAGCAATAAATATTGGTTTTTGTTTTTCCTCAGGTTTAACTATTTCCGGCTTGAGTGGTGGTACAAACCTAACTGGTTCTGGTTTTGATTGATTAATTTTTATTTCTCCTTCAAATTTTCCCTTTGGTATTTTTTCTTGCAATAACTCATTTTCTTTTTGTTCCAAATTTTCAATTTTCCTTTGTAAAATTGTTTCTACATCCATTTCATTATTTGCCTCTTTTTTTGATTCAACCATTTTTTCCATCACTGGTTCAGGTTTCGGTGGTAGGGGGGTCGAGGTAATATTCTTCTTTTCTTCTTTTAAATCCGGTCTTACTGGTTTTTCTGTAGCTATTTTTCTCTTATTTAATACTTCTTCTGGGTTGGAGGTAATTAAGTTATGTTCTTCTTCAGAAGAGATTACTTGAATTGCCACATGATTTTGTCCGGCGAAAAATATTCCTTGACCTTTGTCGGCCGTCAATAATAATTGTTTTTCTCCTTGACTTAAATAAAATACTTCTCCAATTTGATCAATCGCCGCCGCGTGTTGTTTTAATAAAATTTGAATAGCGCTGTTAGTTACAATTTCTTTACCATAATCAGTTTTCAAAAAATCATCTACATCTTGGGTAATTGTCGTCACCCCCAGATAATATTTTCGACCCCGTTTTACAATCCCTCTCAAAAATGCCGCTGAGTCATCATATTGCATCAAATACCAAGCCTCATCCACCACTAAAATTCTTTTCTTTAAACTCTTTTTAACTACCGTCCAAATATAGTCCAAAATTATGTTCATAGCTACCGGTCGTAAACTATCCTCTAAATTCTTAATTCCAAAGACTACAAACGGATTTACTAAATTAATTGTTGTTTTTTGATTGAAAATGCCTGCAAATGAACCTTTAATATATTTTTCCATTCTCGCCGCCAGCATTTTAGCTTTTTCTTCTTCCATCCCAATTAATGATTTATAAACATCCTCAATTAATGGTGGTTCTCTATCTTGAGTTGTCGGATCCGGAGTTATTCCTTTCATTTTATAAGCATCCATCATTGCCTGATCTAGAATTGACTCTTCCATTGGATCCATATTTCCTAACATAATTTTCATCAATCGGTGAATCGACAACACCTTGCTGTTTAGAGCATTTTCTCCCTCTTCTTCTACCAGTGACAAATCAAATGGATTTATTTTTGACCCTTCACCATAACCAAAAGCAATGTATTGACCTCCCACTGCTTCTGCTAAATCCCGATATTCATTTTCTGGATCAATTACAATAATCTCCGTCCCCAACATTAGTGATCTCAACACTTCCAATTTAATCATATAAGACTTACCAGCACCAGCTGTTGCAAAAACTACTGAGTTATAGTTCTGCATTGAGAATCGGTCAAAAATTACCAATGAACTATTATGAATGTTAATTCCATACATTATTCCCTTATCATCCGATAGATCTGAAGATACAAATGGAAAAGTAGTTGCCAGCGAAGTCGTATCCATATTTCTGGTAATATTCAATCTGTCGTCACCTACTGGTAGTCCAGTAATAAATCCATCTTCCATTTGTAAAGTTGCCCTTTTACTTACCATTAAAAGTGATCCTAACGTTGCTTCTAGATTTTTATTAATCTTATCCAATTCTTCCTTAGTGTCTGCTGAAATAGTAATATATAATCCAAATTGAAAAAATCTTTCCTCTCCCTTAACCAGATCTGCTTGCAAATTCAGCGCATCTTCCAATTTTGCTTGAGTTGCTGGATTAACTATCCGCCCTCTTTGGATATCAGTACTAATCTCAGCCTCCATCTCAGTGATCTTCCTTCTCAAATCGTCCAAAATCGCCTTACCATCAGTTGGATAAATATACATTGATACACTCAAAGTGGCATCAAAATTAATCAGGGATGACAACCAGTTTATTCCCACAAATCGCGGATATGAGGCTACAAATAATGTCCGATAGTACTTATTGTCAATTCTGATATGATTAAAATCCACCTCCAACGACGCTGGCGCAATAATATCCTTTGTTGATACCAAACCTTCATTAAATGGTTTTTTCCCTTCAGTTTCTGGCCTATTATCTGTTCCCGTCAGTTTTTGTCCCACTGTCGGTTCAGTTGTTTTTTTATTTTTTTTGCCAAATAACATATTATTTTGTTGTAACTATTGGGTTTTGATAATTAATTGTTTCCATTTTTTGATTGGTCGCCACTTCCTCATTATATATTTTATAGAACAACTCAATCGATTGTCTATTTGTCAGCGGGATTATTTCTAACCCCAACCTAGAAAATAATCTTACTAAATGATCTCTCTTTGGTTCTAGACTAGCTTTAGCTTTTTCCAAAATTTCTGCCTTAGGGTAGGGTAGACTAGTAACCTTTTTGTTAAACAAATTGGTAATAGTTTGAACTCCCGCTGTTTTTATTCCCAATTCCAATGAAGAAAATTTAATTACTATATAAAAAGTCTTTGATAAGACATCATTTTTCTTTACTGTTTCATCAATAAATTTTCGATAGTTTTTAATTCTTTCCTTAAGTAACTTATTAGTCTGTTTTTTTTCCGCTTCTAATAATCTTTTTAAGTAAACTCCCACATCCTTAGTACTGGACTTAACTACAATCTGAATCGGAAAATTTAAAGAGTTTAAAATTCCCCCATAAGCCGCCACCAACGCCGATTGTTCTTTTTCCGACAATAGATCAAAATTTACCGATGATATCTGCATAATCGAAGCGCATGATCCGTCTTTCATTATCACCACTCCGTCAACAATATCTTCAATCGGTAAATGGTCTTGAGTACTCCCTTTTATAGCTATTTTTAATGGATCAGTGGTCATCTTTATTAATCATAAACTAATTATTAGCAATAATCCTAATTGGATCGACTATTTTACCCGTTAAATCAATATTAACTCGGTTAAATTCATAACCATCTTTTTCAGCAATAATCAAATATCTACCATTACTAAGTGGAGTTGAAATTTTAAATTGTCCCAATAGGTTAGTCTTTATAACTCTTGCTGGGTTGCCATGGCTGTCTTGGATTTCTACAATTACTCCGTCAATAATTTTTCCTTCAGAAGTTGTTGCCATCCCTACAATCACATTAGCAGTATCTGGTCTGTCCGGCATTGGAATTGACCCAAAAACCGCTTTTCCTGTTGCTTTCAATTTTTCTGTTTTTAAATTTAAGTTAGCTTTTTCATCCCTCCAATCAGTCGTTCTTTCCTCCTCTTTTTTTGTTGACTGTGCCAAAGTTTTTTCCGTCACTGTCGGCTCCGTTGTTTTTAACACCGTTGCTGTTGCTTCTTCAACTGTATCTTTTTCTGTTTCTCCGGCCAATCTTTTATTTTTTCTCCCCAAACGAAATTTTTCCCTGATAAACCTTTCCTTAGCCAGATTTGTATCCTTAACCGCTGACACAAATAAATCCCTACTTTCAACTGCTTCTTCAGGTTCATTCTCATCTGTTCCTGTCTGCTTGGTTTCAAATTCTAACCAGCTATTATCATTTTTTTTCTTGTATAAAAATATCGTCGGTGAATAAATTGATTTAATAAAGGCTGTAATCCAAGTTTCTAGTGGTCTATCTTCAAACGGTACAAATGCCAACAATAATCCTAATCCTCCAAAAAACAACATCAATGGCCATTTTATAAACGCCACTATTTTAGTCGAATTTATCAATACTGCCAGCAAAATTCCACCCGCTGCTTTTAAAAATTGTTTTAATGTCATTTCTCCCACCAGCTTAAATTCGTAGGACGAAATTTGCTGTGGAATTGGATGTTGTTCCATACTAAATTCTATCAGTTTCTAGCTAAAACGTCTTTGGTAAACTAGCTTATGTCTAAACTCTTACTTATTGACGGTCACGCCATTATTCATCGAGCCTACCACTCCATTCCCGACTTAGATTTTAACGGTCAACCTGTTAATGCTCTTTACGGTTTCTATTCCATGTTGATTTCTGCTCTCACTCAACTTAACCCCAGATATCTTATTGTCTGTCTTGATTCTCCCGGTCCCACTTTCCGTCAATCGGAGTTTGTTGGTTACCGTGCCAAACGCAAACCTGCCGACCATTCCTTGGTTTCCCAATTGCCACTTTTAGCTTCCTCTCTAGCCGATGCCAACATCACTACTTTTTCCTTTGGCGGCTACGAAGCCGATGATTTAATTGCCACTGTTTCTCGTCGTGCCCAAAACAAAAAATTTGTTAGCCAAACCATTATTATTACCGGCGACAAAGACCTGCTCCAACTAGTTGACACCAAAACCTCTCTTTTAATGCCTCTTCGTGGTTTATCAGAAACTAAATTATTTCAACCTCAGGATGTCTTTGATAAACTCGGTGTTTATCCCCACCAAGTTGTTGATCTCAAAGCTTTGATGGGGGATATGTCCGACAATTATCCCGGCGTTGCCGGTATCGGTCCCAAAGCCGCCTCTGACCTTCTTTCTACCTATGACAGTCTCGACTCTATTTATCAACATCTCGACGAGATTAAACCTTCCCTTCGCCAAAAATTAACTCGTGACAAAGATAATGCTTATTTATCTCAAAAACTGGCTTTTCTGATTGATAATATCCCTCTTAAATTCAAGTTTAAAGACTCTATTTGGGATAAAAAATTGCTTATCAGTCTCCGACAAACTCTTGCTGGTTATAATTTTAAATCCTTGGTGGCTCGGCTGGATCAAATCAATCAGCCCCGCCAGTCAAGCCTTTTTTAATTATGTCTTCTCCTAAAATTGCTCTAGTTCAAGACTATATCAAAGAGTTCGGCGGCGCCGAAAGTGTTTTAGAAACTCTTTCTGATATTTTTCCAAAAGCTCCCATTTTTACATCCATCTATCATCCCGCTTCTCTTGGTCCTCATCAATCTCGTCTTCGTCAAAAATGGGATCATCGAATTCATCAAAGTTTTTTTAAATTTATTCCCTTTGCTCACAAAATCATCAGTCCGCTCCGTTTGATTTCTCCGTTAGCTTTCAAATCTTTTGATTTTTCTGATTTTGATATTATTATTACCTCTGCCACCGGCGCTTATTTTCCCAATTCTCTAAACAAAAAATCAGCCAAACTTATTTGTTATTGTCACACTCCGCCTCGTTATCTCTACGGTCTGCCTACCGCCCGTCGTTTTACCCAAAACCCTATCGTTAAATTTTTTATTAATATTTTAAATCACTTCCTTCGTCTTCGCGATTTTCATCATTCCCAAAATGTTGACCAATATATCGCTAATTCTCGCACTACCGCCGCTCGTATCCAAAAGTTTTATCGTCGTCAAGCTATCGTTATCAATCCCCCCGTTGATCTCCCCAAATCTCAAAATACTAAATACTTAATACCAAATACTAAATACTTTCTTGCTGGCGGTCGTTTGGCTCAAGCTAAACGTTTTGATATTGCCATCAATGCTTGTAATCAGCTCAATTTGAAATTAAAAATTTTTGGCCGCGATTTTTCCGGAGTTTTAAATCAACTCAAACAAATTTCCGGACCCACCATTGAATTTGTTGGTGAAGTCGATCAAGAGACTAAATCTCAGCTTTATCGTAACGCTCAAGCCTTTATTTTCTCCGCCGATCAGGAAGATTTTGGTATCGTCCCGGTTGAATCAATGAGTTATGGTTGCCCGGTTATTGCTTACCGTAGCGGCGGAGTCACTGAAACCGTTATTGACGGCAAAACTGGTGTCTTTTTTGACCAACTTACCCCTCAGTCTTGCGCCCAAGCTATCCAAAAATTTCAAAAATTAAACATCAACCCGTCTGATTGCATTTCCCGCGCCGCCAAGTTCTCCACCCAAACCTTTATTCAAAAAATCAAAAAACTTGTTTCAAAAAATCAACTAACCTTTAAGAATTCAAAAAACTCTAATTGTTAGTTTTATACTAAATACCAAATACTAAATACCAGATACTAGCTATTCAACCAATTTTCTGCATCCAAAGCCGCCCGGCAACCTTCTCCTGCTGCCACAATTGCCTGTTTATGACGGTTGTTAACACAATCTCCGCCAGCAAAAATCCCCGGCACACTGGTCATAGTCACCCAATTTTTATCACCCCCAGTTAATACCTGTCCTGTTGGGCTTAGTTCTACCAATCCTTTCAAAAATTCTGTTGCCGGTTGACTGCCGATGGCCACAAACAACCCGTCCAAAATCAATTCCTTTTTTTCTTGAGTTTTATTATTAATCACCTCCACTGCCTCCAATTTTTCTTTTCCTTTTAAGCCTTTTACTTCGCTGTTCCACCAAATTTCTATTTTAGGATTGTTTAACACTTTTTTTTGCTCTGTTGCCGAAGCTCTCAATTCGTCTCGTCGGTGAATTAAATAAACTTTTTGACATATTTTCGCCAAAAAATCAGCTTCTTCGCAGGCTGTATCTCCTCCACCAACCACCGCCACTGTTTTGCCTCTAAAAAACATCCCATCGCAGGTAGCGCAACCGCTGATTCCTCGACCGATCAATTCTTTTTCCCCAGGCAACCCCAACCATTTAACTGCCGCTCCGGTAGTTACAATCACTGTTTTTGTTTCTATTTCTTCTCCGCTTTCCAGTTTTACTCTAAAGTTTGCTGAGCCGTCAATCTTGTTAATCGCCGTCACCACCCCTTGTTTTATTTCCACCCCAAAATTCTTCACCTGTTGTTGCATATCCATCATCAATTTCAATCCACCCACACCGGTAGGGAAGCCAGGATAATTATCCACCAAGGTTGTAATGGTTAGCTGTCCTCCTGGTTGATTGCCAGCAATCACCATTGTTTTTAAATTCGCTCTTGAGTTATAAATTGCCGCTGTCAGTCCTGCCGGACCCGACCCGATTATCAATGTATCTAAAATTTGTTTATTTTCTGTCATGACTCCATTTTAGCATCCTATTAGCTTTACTTTTTTAGCCTTTACTCTAATATTTTATTAGGTCATGATCAAAAAAACTAAAATTACTCTATTCCTTATTTTTAAAATCATTCAGGATAAAAAACGATTTTTATTTTGGGTTTTTATTCGTTTTTTATCAGCTCTTTTGCCACTTTTGACCATTTATCTTTATTCTCAGGTTATTGATCAAGTCGAAAAACAGGTTATTTTTAGTTCAGTTTTTTTTCTTATTCTTTTGATTTTCATTGTTCGTCTCTTAGATAATTTTGTTCGCCTTAAATCTCTTGAAGCTTTAAATCAATGCATCAGTAATATTGGTTTCGATATTCATAATTTTTTTTCCCAAGATATTCACACTAAAAACAAAGAAGAACGTAACCAAACTATCCAAGCTATCCGCAATTTTGCCGATGCCAGCAAAATGACTTTAACTCTTTTTCGTCAGCCTGGAATTGATTCTATAGTTTCTCTGGTGACGATCCCTATTATTCTTTATTTTGTTGATATTAGGGTTCTAGTTCTCTTTATTAGTTATATTTTGGTTTATTTTATTGTCGACTATTACACTACTCAGCGTTACATCAAACTCAAGGATATTCAAAACACTAAAATTGAAAATTATTACAGTAAATTTCAAGAATCTAACGATGTTGAACTAGAACAAAAAGCTTATGTTCGTCATTTTACTCGCATCTGCAACTGGAGCTTTGTTGAGTGGTTTTCTATCCAAAATGTCGCCGTCTTTTTTTATTCCCTTATTCTCGCCTACAGTGCCATCTCGGTTTACTCCCACATTTGGCAAATTTCCGATGTCGTTTTAGTTATGGGTTATGCTAGTTCTCTTCAAACCTATCTCAATTCTTTTTCTGAAATCAAAGACAATCTCGCCGATATGACTGTGGCTGTCGATCATTTAGCCAAAAACAAACACCTCTCCACCATCGACCTTGACGACCTCATCTAATCCAATCCCTAAAAAATCCAAAATATTTCCTATACTTTATAACTTGATGAACTTGACAAACTTGATGAACTTGACAAACTTGATAAACTATCTCCATGCCTGAACTCCCTGAAGTTGAAGTTGTCCGTCAGTTTTTAGACCAAAATATCGTCGGTAAAACCATTACCAGTCTCGAGGTTCTTACCCCCAAATCTTTTATCGGTCAACCTCAACAGCTTAAACATCAAACCATTGTTGGTACCTCTCGTTTAGGTAAGCAACTTTCCCTTCATCTTAAAAATAATCTCATCCTTCTTTTTCATCTCAAAATGACCGGTCAAATCATTTTTAGTGACTCGGTTTTGGGTCATCCTACTCCCAAGGAAGATAAATCCCATCTTCCCAATAAATCTACCCGTCTTGTCTTTACTTTTTCCGACGGCACCATTATGTATTTCAACGACCAACGCAAATTCGGTTGGGCTAAATTATTTACCCCCAAAAAATTAGCTCAATTTCAACAATCTGTTGGTCTCGATCTCCTAGATTCCAAATTTACCTCGACCTATTTTTTTAACCAGCTTCAATTATCTCGTCGTCCCATTAAAGTTGTTCTTCTTGATCAACAAAAATTTGCCGGTACTGGCAATATTTACGCCAACGATGCTCTGTTTCTCAGTCAAATCCATCCTCAAACTCCAGCCAATCAACTTACCTTCTCTCAGGCTAAAAATCTTCACAAAAATCTTATCAAGCTCATCAAAGAATCTATTCGTCACGGTGGCTCCACTGCCAAGGATAATAAATATATCCGTCCCGACGGCAGTTTTGGTCGACATCAATATCATTTTCGTGTTTATCAACGTCAAAACAAACCTTGTTCAGTTTGCCACACTCCAATTGTTAGGATTAGTCTTGGGGGTCGGGGGACTTTTTATTGTCCGCGCTGTCAACCTCTTTTGTTAAAATAAACTATGATTTTTGTCAAAGCCGCCTATGCTCAGTGTCCTGTCTGTATTATTACTGTCGGTGGTGGTATGCTTTTAGCCCAAAAACTTGGTATTGACGATTTTTTGGTTTCTTTATGGATTTCTGGTTTTAATACCGCCATTTCCTTCTGGTTGGCTGGCAAAATTAAGCACAGAGTTTTTGGCAGTCCTATTATTCTTTCCTTGCTCATATATCTTCTCACCTTGTTTTATTTTATTTTTACCGGTCAAACCGGCGGTATCAATAATAAAATTTTAGGAATTGACAAAGTTATTTTAGGTCAGACCTTAGGTTTATTTATTTGGGGTTTAGGTATTTTTATTGACCGCCGCAGTCGGCTTCTCAACGGTGGTAAAATTCTTTTTCAATTCCAAAAAGTTATCTTTCCTCTTGGCATTTTAGCCTTTTTTACCCTTATTTTTAAATTAATTTTTAAATTATAAATTTTTTATTACTATGGTTACCAATCAAGACATCCAAAAATTTATCAACAAAGCCAAAGATTTAGAAAAAGGCCATCTTATGGATCTTTCTTCCGGTGAAGATTTATCCATGGCCATTATGAACCTCATTAGCATTGAAGAACATATGTTCTTTACTTCCCAAAAGTTGGGTCAAGTTAAATACCTCGACATTCTTAACACCGCCCGGGAAATGCGAAAAGAACTGATGAAAAAAATTGTCAAAGAAGGTCAAGGCGAAGTCTGGTGTATCAGTAAACATTTGTTGGCCGCTTCTATGAGATTGATGGAGGTTGGCACTAAGCACCTCACCAAAGGTGATAAAAAAGAAGCCAATTCTTACTTCAAAAAATCTTTTGATCTTTATAACCTTTTTTGGGGTCTTAATCTCGGTTTAGTTGACCAATCCACTGTCAAACCCAAATTCAAATCTGCCGACAAACCCCTCCCTCGAAAAGACCTCCTCAGTTCCATTAGCAATGTTATCAATAAAATTCTTGATTGTTGTCGGGAATAATTATCTTTTCCGAAAAATTAGATAAAAACCCAGAGTCATCAGCGTCACTGGCCAAAAATAGTCCCAGTTAATAAATTTAGGTGCTACTTCTTCTATAAGCAAGGCTCCACCGATTATCACCAAAATCATTCCAAAAAAATTACCTGATCTTTTTTCGGTTTTAACTTCTTTTTTAATTTTTTTAGCTATTATTTCTGCCTTACCTTCTATTTCTTTTTCTATTTTTATCTTATCTTTTCTAGGAATCAATAACCACAAAATCAAATAAATCAAAATTCCACTTCCACCACTTATTCCCAAAACTATAAAAATAATCCTGATTAAAGTAGCATCTATTTCAAAATATTCCGCCAGTCCGCTACACACCCCAGCCACCAATTCATCATCTTGATTTCGATATACTTTTTTGTTTTTCATAAGTCTATTTTAGCAGTTTTATAATGGCTCATATCTTACTAAATTTAATTTTCCATGCCTCTGTCAGTGAAAAACAACAACCACAATAGTTTTGTTTATAAAACCCTTTGGTTTTTATATTGGTAACTATATTTTTTGGCGCTAAAAACTTTATTTTATATTTTTTCTCCAAGTTTTTTCCAATCTCTTCGATTTTATCTCTATCCTGATAATGACTTGTTAGTAGGGTAGTCGTCACCGCTTCAAACCCATATTTTTTAGCATATTCAAAACTTTTTTTAAGCCTCAATTGCCAACATCTCCAACACCTTTCTGGCTTTTTGAAATTATTTTTATTGACTTCAAACCATTCTTTCGGACTCCAGTCTGCCACCGTCAATTTAACTTTATTTTCATCAGCAATTTGTTGAATCGCTTTTAATCTCGATAAGTATTCCGCTCTCGGATGGATATTGGGATTATAAAAATAAGCCGTTATTTCCAATTTTTCTCCCTCTAAAACCTTCGTCAGCTTCACTAAACAATCGGCACAACAACTATGCACTAAAAGTCTCATTTTTTTGCCAAAAATTCTCTCATTTTCTCCAAGTTTTCTTTTGCCTCCGGTTTTTCAAAATATTTTCTTGCCGGCGCCAACTTTTCAATCAACCACTCCGCCAATCCGTTTTTCAAATCCATCGGATACAGTTTTTCCGACTTGTAGTCAGCTATCAATTTGTCTATTTCAGTGTAAACAACATCTCCACCATATCTTTCCGGTCGACTGATTTTAAACTCACCGGTTTTTTCACCCCAAAACACCAATGTTTCCACCCAATTTATCAACGGATTAAATTCAATCTCTTTCGGTGGTCCGTAGGCTTTTCTGATTTTGTTTCTGATTTCGTCAGGAGTGTCATGAATAAAAATAGCGCTGTTTGGTTTTGACTTACTCATCTTTAAGGATTCATTATCATTTTCATCTTTTTCCGGCCCGGTCAATCCAGCAATCAATTTATGGTGAATCGCAATTGGTGAAATTACCTCTCCTTGGGAATTTTTTAGAGGATTAATTGTTAGTTTTTTGGCCACATCCTTGGCAATCACGTGAGCCTTGCGTTGATCCATGCCTGCATGAGCCAAGTTTGCTCCTAAGGTAAAAATATCCGCCACTTGCAGTGGGGGATAAAACAACGTTGCCATATCCACCTCTTTTCCCTGACTTTTGCCCATAATTGAAATCGATCTTAAATTTCGTGACAAAGTCACATGTTTCCCAACTTCCATAAATGTTTCCCAATGAGTCAGATTATTCTTGTATAGATTTTGACCGGTAATAAATTCCACTTCTCCCAACTCGACTCCAAAACACTTCAATGATGCCACCAAACCGCTTTTAAAGTAACCTTCGGTGGCTACTCGGATATTATCCCAATTTCCTCCCAATTTGTTGTTTAAATACGAATGAAAGTCAGCCAACAATATTTTACACTTCACTCCCGCCTTCAAAAAATCAGCAATTTTACCCATCGACATCAACCCAGTTCCCAAATGAACCAATCCCGATATCTCAAAACCGATATAATGTCTCAATTCCGTTCCACTTTTAATCAATTTTTCTAAATCTATCTCAGTCAAAACCTCTTCGCAGTTTCGGGTGATTAAATTTAATTTTTCTTTAACTTCCATAATCTAGATTATAAGCTCAAACTCACTCTTTTTCTACGATTGTCTGTCAATATCAATTCCTTCTATCTCAAAATCATAAGTTGTTTCAATCTGTTGATTAATCAAATATTCAATCATTTCATCTTTTTGTGACTCTTCTGCCATATCGCCGTATGTCATCCATCCTAAATATTTTATAGATTCTCTCCAGCCGTGTTTTTGATACCAATCATTGCCTGGAATACCTTCACCAATTTTATTTTCCAACACTCCTGTCAATTTGTTTACCTCCAAAAATTTATTTATTCTTCCAAGAATTTCTCGTCCTAATCCTAACCCCCTTTGATTCAATTGAGTATTGATGTAAACCACATATCCAAACGGCACCGACACTTGATTTTTGTACTCCACTACCAATGCTTGCGAAACTATTTTTCCTCCCTCTTTGGTCAAAAATCGAGTCGAACTTAATCCTATTTCCACTAACTCCGAAGTTTTCTGGCTATATCGTCTCTCCACTGTCACTATTTATATTCTTTTCTGACCTGAAACAGAATATACCAACTGATCACCGCCTCCACCAAAGTTATCCCTAATTTTAGCCTAAAAATCCCTATAACCGTGCTTATTAGTGAGGCATAAAACAATAATCTCCAACCTTTTATTTCTTTTTTCATCAGTGGTGATATCGCCATTGCCTCTATTGCCAATGGGATTAATAACAATATTTCCATTATCCAAAATCCCGGTCCAAAGCCATAATTGTAGATACCCCATCTTCCTATCGGCGCCAATCCGTTAACTAAGCCAATTGTCTGAAAAATCCCAATTGTCGTCAACACTACTCCAAATATCACCAAATAAGGTCCGTACTTAACCAAAAAATCAACCATCGATTGTGGCATTTTTGGTGCCTTTTTCCCAAAAGTTTCATTTAATATTTTCTCTAAATCAGCCAACATTTTCGTCAGCTCGTTTGCTTCTAATTTTTCTGCTTTCTTGATTAGTTTTTTCATCTTAAACAATTTTACTATCTCTGGGGCAAAAATTAAACCTTTTCCTTAACCGGTTTTAAACTTCCTCCCGTTCCGTGCTTGATTTCAATTTTACCTATTTTTAAAGTTTCCAATAATTTTCTTGGATCAGTCATTTTCACCATATTAAACCGATATCCCACCCGACTGGCAATATGAGCATCACTGTCAGCATACGGTGGTATATTTAACTTTATCATCGTTTTTTTGGCTATTTTATGCCATATCCAATAAACTTTTCTGCCAAATTTTCTTTCCAGATCACCATTGTGAGTTTCGGCCCCGTGAATCAGACCTTTTTCGTACAATTTGACCAAAAAACTTTTCCGAGTTGACATAATTCCGGTCGGTATTTCCGGATGAGCCACAATCACCAACGCTCCTTTTTCAACAAAAAACCTTAACAGATCTTCTATCTTTTTTCTGCCACTCATTGTTGTTGATGTTGTCTTTTTTATTTTTGCTTCTTTAATCTTTTTATTGACAATTTTCGGTTCCAATCCCAACACCAAAAAATGTCCTCGAAAAAACGACAATTCACAGCCGGGAATCACATAAATACCATACTTTTCATATATCTTCTCCGTCTCAATTTCTACTGACTGATTATGGTCTGTAATTGCAATCACATCCAACCCCTTCTTTTTGGCCGTCAAAATCATTTTTTTGACACTACTCACCCCGTCGCTATGATTGCTGTGCATATGCAAATCAAACTTAAGCCACTTCTTTTTGCCCATAAAGTCATTTATATCATTAAAACTACTTTAAAACATTTTTTGTTATCTTAAACAACACTTACTCTGCCGCCGAAATCAACTCCAAACTCATCAACCTTTCTTAAAAGCATTTATTGACTCGATAATCCAATTTCCTCGCAATTTATCTTTCATCTTCCTAATTTCTTCAAAAGTAAACCACTTAGCATCCAAAATTTCATCTTTGGGAAATTCAAATTTTCCACCAACAATTTCTGCCGAAAACACATGTATAGGTTTTTGATCTACATAGATTTTTTTAATTAATCTCACTTTGTAACCAACTTCTTCCTTGGCTTCTCTTACCGCTGCTTCTTCCACTGTTTCTCCTTCATCCACCTTTCCGGCAGGTAAATTCCACAGTCCATAAACTAACTCTTTCTTTTCTTGAACTAAAAGATATTTGCTGTCTTTTTCAACCACCACCCCCGCCACCACTATATGTTTATTTTTCATAGTCGATTATAACAATCAAAACTAATCGTTACGATACCAGCAGAGACTACTATCCCACCTTTGCCACTAATTTATTACCCTTGGTTTTATAAATCTGTTTAAAGACAATATAGACAAAATCAGTAGCCAAATTCAAATCTTTTCTAAAATTGGCATCAACCGAAATATAGTCTCTACCTTTATCAATCTTAAAAGTCATTCGACCTTTATACTCCGCCACCGAATCATTAACAAACCCCATTTCGCTTAATAACCCAATTACCGACAAAAAACAATTTTTAAGTCTGTTGGCATCATTAGCAAAAAAATTATATTTAAGTTCATGTTCCCCAGTCCAAAATTGAATAAATTTATTACTCTCTCCCACCACTGAAAATATTATAAAATTGCAGCCGTCCAAAGCCCGAATCAATGCCATTTTGATAAATTTTTCCCGGTCAGAACCGTTGGCTAATTTATTTATTTTCTTTTGAACTCCCGAAACAAAATCATGATGATCAACACTAGCTATTTGAAGTTTATCGTCTGCAAATCTAAAAAAAATATGCTTTTTTCTAAAATTCCCCAAATGAAAATAGCGACGGATTTTACCGTAAACGATATAAGCAAAATCAACTATTTTTCCCCACATTAAGCAATCTTAACACTTATCACAAATTACATAATGTAAATATTCGGTTGTTTTATTGGCCGTATAATTTCTATTTTTTGATTTGTCTGCCCTAAAACGATTGTGTTTTTTCATAAAATATCCATATTTACCTCGTAGACTCATTATCTCCTTAATATCATCTAATGTCATCAAACCTTCATTGTTATAGCTTAAAAAAATATATCTTGCTTTTGCTTTTAAAATTAAATCTTTAAATACATTTTTTACTTGTGTTTTTGAACAATAAAGCGACTTTTGGTTTTGATATTCTCGTAAGCCAGTTTTTCCGTGAATTTTAGGATTATCATACCTTGCGATAGTTTCAAGTATATGATAATTAGTTGCGTACTGTCTTTGATTATATGGTGGGTCTAAATATAAAATATCACCACTAACCTTTTCTATTATTTTGTTTATATCTTCGTTAAAAACCTTATGATTCTGGTTATTTATTATTAAAGTAACAGGTTTTAAGACAAAATTATTTTGAGCCATCTTTTTTATTTTTTTCAAAAAAGCCCCGTATACAGAAGCTGTATTTGCATATTTATCAATTGATTCGATTAAGCTAGCAATCAAAAAATAATATTCATCATCAGAAATTAAATCTTGCTTTTTCCACTTTTCAATTTTCTGACGGACAGCATCACAGCGCATCCCGTTTTTATCTGAAAAATATTGTCTTGATTCTTTTTTATTTCTAGTCCCACCAAAACAATAATTTTTGTAAATAAATCCTTTTATTCCTTTTAAATTTGATAAATAGTTACAAACAAAACCTTTTCTGTTTTTTATATCAATATTTTTTAAATCAGGAATTTCCTTTATTAGTTTTTTAAACTTTAATTCCTTATGATTTCCAATATAATGTCTGTTTAAAACATAACTGTAATATTGAATATCATTAGCAATTACTCTATAACCTTTTTTTTTAAAATAACTTCCAACAATTCCAGTCCCTGCAAATAAATCGCAAAAAGTATGACAGTTTTTATCAATCACTTTATTAATTGACTCTTCCAGAAATTCTAATAGTGATAATTTGCTACCAATATAATTCATGATTTTAGTTGTGCAATAAAATTACAAAACAAGGCACTTTATAATTTTTCTCGCCTTGAATCTTGTGTTTATAAGTAAAATTTATTTCAATCGGATTGTTTAAATCAGTCTTGTTTATAATCTTCCTGATTTTATCTATTGAAACATCCTCATCAATGTAAACAACCAATAATCTTGGATCGGCTCCAAATCTACCCTCATCTTGGTATTTATAAAGATATTTTGCAACCAGCTCCGGTTTTTTGATTGCAGTTTCTCGCCAATTATCTTTAAAATGCCTTTTGAATTCGCCTGTCGGACTTTTAGCAACCTTTTGATCAAAAGAAATTCCATTTATAAAAAAATCAACACCGCGTCTATGATTAAGTGTTGGTAAAATATTATTATTTTTTTCAAAAATTAAAGTTTCTATAAAATCGTTTCTAACAGTGTTAATTTCTTTTATCCTTCTGTACTTCACCGCTGCAACTTTTACTTTTTCATCTCTTATAAAACCATTTTCTTTTTCAGAGTTTATTCTTTGTACAAACTCATCAAAAGCACCCTGTGAAAAAGGCCATGCTATATTGCCTAATTTTAAAGACTGCCATTCTTTGATAAGAATATCCATTGCTTTGTCAGCTTCTTTTCCACTTTTATATTTTTCAGTTTGCTTAAAAATATCTCTGATAATTTTTTTACTTTCTTCATAATCCCAACTGTCGACAATAGCTTTCCAAAGTTCACTCGTTTTCATATTCAAAACTTTTTTACCAGCATTTTGCCCGCGAGTGATAGTTTTGAATTTCAAACTTTTGATTGGCTTTATATCATTCAAGCACAATAAATATTTAATCGCATTATCTTGATTTCCGATAATTTTTTTAGCTAAATCATCAGATAATTTTGATTTAATGTATTCCATAATTATTTTTTAAAAATTAAAATATACTCGTGCTTAAAAATGTAATAATCACTCGTAAGTGCTCTATATCGCCAAATTGCTTCCTTATTTTGTTTACCACGATTACCAGTCACATTCTTTATTATAATGCTTTTTAAAGTTAGTCTTAATTTTTGAGCTTCATTCATACAATAAAACCCCAAAGGAATCCATTGCCCAGCAGAATATTTGTCACCAATAACAATCACTAAATATCTGCCATTTTCCAAAATATCTATTGTATTTTTTAAAACCTCTGCAAATTTATTCAAAAAATCTTTTAGGGATTTTGCATTTGATAAATCATCTTTCAAATCACTAAATTTTATGATATCAGCATAAGGCGGATGTAGAATTGCTAGTTGAACATTTTTCTTTTTATAATTTTTTAAAATCCTTTTTATTCCTTCAAAAGTTTCATTTTTTGTACTATCGCCAGTAATTAATTCCGAAAAATTATCTTTTGGTTCAATATTTTTACTAACATAATCAATAAGCTTTTTCTGGATATCAATTCCAATAAAATTTCTATTTAATCTTTCTGCTTCGTAAGCAGTTGTTCCACTTCCTAAAAACGGATCAAGTACAATATCATTTTTCTTTGTATATCTTAAAATTACTTGATGAGGAATTTGTGGAATAAAATTTCCGTGATAAAAACCATTATGCTTTCCTGTTTTATCTCTTTCTGGAATTATCCAAAGACTATCAGTCAAAATTTCCGATTCTTTCCACTTGTCTAAATTTAAATCATTAAAAACTGGCATAATCAATTCATAAACTCAGCTTAATATTATTTGTCATGATTATAATTAATATCAGGCAAATCTATTAATTTCTTTCCTTTATATTGCCAATGAGCCGCTCCTCGATATGTTCCACTATCATTTAACTTCCCTTTTTGTTCATATATTTTATAGGTCAACGGCGAAAGTTTCCAAATCTGTTTATCATACTCCACCTCACGTTCACCAGTCACTTTTGTAATAATTTCTTTATCAGCTACAAAAATAATTTTTTCTCCATCCTTGATTCCTTTTTTATAAAAACTAAATTTTGCCCCTTGCTCTCTAGCTTTTGAAACTTTATCAAATTCCTTTTCCTTGTTTACATTTTTAGGATAAATCACTTTACCGTCAAACGACAGCAAAAGTTGTTGCACTAAATCATAATCGAGGGCAAATAGTTCACTATCTCCAACACGATGTTTATTAAAAATTTCCTTTAAAAGATTTTCTTTGTCGACATAATCTTTAAGTTCAATCGCAAAAAATCTTTTAAGGCCAGAAACGTTATAATAACCATTTGCCTCAAGAAATCGCATCCGTTCTTGAAAATTAGCACTGCCAGTTTGACCTATTTTTATTAGACCAGAAACAGCCGTCGTCATTATATAAATAATTCCCTTCATAACTCTATTTTACTAAATCACCAAAGTTTTATAGAGACTTTCTTGGCGGAGGAGGTGGGATTCGAACCCACGAGTCCTTTCGAACACACGCTTTCCAGGCGTGCGCCATAAACCACTAGGCGACTCCTCCAAAAGTTTGAAAAATCACCCCAACTACTTGCCCGCCTAAATGCTAAGCTTTTGGCGGGGGCGACTCCTCCATGTTTACAAAGTGCAAAAGTGTCCTATTTTAACAAAAACAATTATCTATTTCTCATTAAATTGTCCAATTTCATTTTTGCCTTTCTCAACAACACTTTTTCATTGTCATATTCCAATTTTTCACTCGCTTCTTCAAAACTAAACCACCCCCGCTCAATCACAATTTCATCATCAAAATACTTTAAATTGCTTGGCCCGATATATTCCATCAAAAAGAAAGTCACTTTTTTGATTATTTTTTCCTTTTTCTCCCCATTCCACAAAATATAATTGTTTGACCCAACTTTTGACAAAATTTTAGCCTTAATTTGTCCTTCCTCTTCCACTTCTCTTAGGGCCGCTTGTTTCAAAAACTCACCTTTCTTTAAATGCCCTTTGGGAAACTTATAAACCGACTTTTTTACTCGTTTCTTTTTAGGCTTAAATCCGGAAATCGTCCTGATTATCAGCCAATAAATTTTCCCGTTTTCCTCTTTAAACACAATTCCTCCCGCCGATCTCTCGTCGTAATACAAATTGTCTTTAATTTTTATAGCTTCATTTCTCATTGGTAAATGATTATATCCTGAAATGCTAATATTAATTAAATATTATTCGCTTTTTTATGAAAAAATTAACTGCTTTTAGCCTAATTATCGTCAGTTCTTTGCTTTTATCCGCTTGCGTTGGCCCCAAAAATTCTCCTCCCGCTGATACTGATAGTTCTCCTGTCTCCCAATCTACCAAAGATTTTTCTCTTCGCGATCTTATTGCCCAAAACACCCCTCAAAAATGTCTTTTTTCCAGTCAAAACCGACCCGAGAATTTTGAAGGCGAGGTGATTATCCATGGTCCTAAATTTAAACAAGTTATCAATACCAAAGCTGAAACCAAAGATGTTCAAGTCAACAGTCTTAGCGACGGTCAATATTTTTATACCTGGGAAGTCGGCACCGATACCAAAGACGGTATTAAATTTAAAATGGATTTTAATCAACCCAATAATCAGGATTCCAATTTTAACAAGCTAAAAATCACTGACGGTAATTTGGATACCGTTTATCAGGGTCAATGTTCTCCCGCCACTGTCTCCGATGCCGACTTTGTCCCACCTCAAGATATTGTCTTTCAAGACTACACTCAATTTTTGGAAAAAATTCAAAGTAACTTAAAAAATCCTGATTATCAAACCCCTTAGTCTGTGTTTCCGGTGAGAATCGAACTCACATCACTCCCTTCGGAGGGGAGAATTCTATCCATTGAACTACGGAAACCAAAATCAGACTTATTTTATCAAAATCTTATCGGATTAGACCCAAAGCCGCGTACCAAGTGAACGGTTTCTTGCACACCGGACAAGTTGTTGGCGGTGTTTTACCTTTGTGAATATAACCGCAATTTAAACATTTCCATTCCAATTCTTTTTCCTGATTATACAAAGTTCCTTCATCCATATGTTTAGCCAAGATCAAATATCTCTCTTCATGTTTTTCTTCAACTTCTTTAATTTCTCTAAACAGCCTTTCAGCTTCTTTATCCCCATCAATTTTTGCTTGCTCTTCAAACGCTGGGTACATTTTTGTCCATTCGTAATTTTCTCCCTCAGCCGCATATTTTAAATTTTCCAATGTTTCTTTACTGTAAGGTTTGATTGATAAATCATCTTTCACTGTTACTATCCCGGTAATCATTTCATATTCTTCCTCAGCGTGAACTCTTTCTTGATCAGCCGTTTCTTCAAATACTCTGGCAATCCACTCAAAATTTTGTTTTCGAGCCATTTTGGCAAATTGAGTATATCGGTTTCGAGCTTGACTCTCACCGGCAAACGCTTTTAGGAGATTTTCTTGTGTTTTTGTCATACCAGTATCCTATCACATTTACCTAAAATTTACCGGTTCCAAAAATCAAACAACTTGCCAATCCTTCCACTCCAATCCCCACATAATTCCACTTATTATCCAATTGATTGTTGTTGTGAGCTTCATCGCCGCCGTACATCCATTAAATAGTATGAACGCCGTTTAGTCGATATCCCCAGGCAATATTTTCTCCCACCGAGCTAAATCCCAGTTTATTAAATCCATCCTCATTTTCCATAAAATTTTTAAACCCCTCATGTTTGTCCGTAGTTCTGGTTGTATTTATATCCTTGGCTCTTTTTTGAGCCAATTCAGCTAATTTGTTATCCCAGGTCAATATTTGTGACCCGTATCTTTGTCGGTAATCATTTAGCGCTGTCAAAATTTCTCCCGCCGTTGCCATTTTTTCGTCATCGCCGACTCTCAATGTCCAGGTAACTTCATCAACTTGTTGAGCCACTCCCCAGGGTCGGTCATCTTTTTGAGACACCGCTTCATTTATGACTTTTTTGGTCGGCATCGGTGTCAACGTTGGCATTTCAATTGCTGTCGGTGACAATCTTACTTCCGGCTCTATTGTTGGTATTGCTATCGGCAAGGGAGTTACTCTGACTATTTTTTTACCAATCGGACTGATAATATTTTTAACCTTCTCTCCATTTTTCTGCCACAGCCAAGCCAACATTAACATCTCAACTGTTAATATCACTAATTTCAGCTTCATTTTTCGCCCCTAATCCAATTAACCGCTATAGCTGTTGTTATTGGCACTGCCAAAATTAATCCGATACTGCCCACCAAAGTCCTGATTATCTCTTCTGCCAAAAATTCGTAATTAATAATTTCTCCCCAAGGATGAGGGTTGTCAACAAAAATCAACAACAATGGCATCGACGCTCCCGCATAAGCCAGTATTAACGTGTTTATCATCGAAGAAATATGATCTCTGCCTACGTTCATCGCTTGTTCGTAAACTTTAATTTTATTAACTTTCTTTTCGTTTTTAATCAACTCGCTGACTACTCCTGCCTGAGCAATTGTAATATCATCCAGTATACCCAAAGATCCAATAATTATTCCTGATAATAATAGCCCTTTCATATCAAAATTCCCTGCTCTCTGAATTAACAACATCCCCGCTTCTTCCGACGCCAGCCCTGTTAGTCGTCCTAATTTGATAAATAATATCGCCAATCCTGTCGTTACTCCCAAAGCTATCATTGAGCTGATTACCGCCACCGTTGTTTTCTGATTAATTCCATGTGCCATATAAAAAGAAATTGGAATAATTATCACTGTCGCCAAGGTTGCCACCATCACCGGATTTTTCCCCAGCGACAATTGTGGCAGGATATAAATAAACACCACTCCAAAAGTAAATCCCATACTCAAAATTGACATCAATCCTTTCAATCTGGCCACCGCCAACGTCAATGCCACAAAAATTATCACTAATAAAATTAACCCATCCTTCCTTACATAATCGGTTATTGTATAAATTTCTTTTCCTTCCAGATCTTCTCCCATTGAAACCACCACTCGGTCTCCTTCTTCATAGACAATCACGTTTACTAATGGTTGGTCGCCATTTTCTACCGTGATTATTTTTCCCTGATTTAGTCCGTTGGTTAATTTTAATTCCAGTTTTTGATACGTTTGTTTATGACCATCGACCTCAATTTCCTTTTCTTCAACCACTCTAACAATTCTAGCTTCAAAATTCTTGTTTTCCTGTGCCCATACCGGTCTAATTGCCACCATCAACAGGCTTATTGCAATAATCCACCACTTTGTTAGTTTCATGCTTTATTCTACTTCAAATTATCCTCATTTTTCTTGCCTTGACTTCATCCATATTTACACTCTCTTTTCTCTCTCCATATACCATAATTATACCATAACTTACACCATAAATCAATTTTAAACTTGGCGGAGGGTAGAGGATTTGAACCTCTGCGGACTTTCGCCCACACGCTTTCGAGGCGTGCGCCATAAACCACTCGGCCAACCCTCCCTGGGTGTACCCGAGAGGGATCGAACCTCCAACCTTTGGTTCCGCAAACCAATGCTCTATCCAATTGAGCTACGGGTACGTCCGCCAATTATAGCAAACTTAAGCCTTTTTCTCGGGATCGCGGTTTTCCAACGGCAGTTTATTTACAAACCATTTTGTCAGTTTGTCTACAAAATTTGGTGACTCTTCTACCAACGGCAGTCTCTTGACCACTAATTCCTTGATTTTTTCTTTGTCACTCTCGTTTATTACCAGTGATATTTGCCGAGGAAACCTCAAGATTGTCTCAAAATTGATGGTTTCATTACTTAAACTTTTCTTAATCCAAAATCTACTAAACAGATCCCATTGATATCTATCTTCACCAAAATAAATTCCGCGGTTGGTAATTTTATATTTCACATTTTGCGGCGGCACCGTCGATAATACATAATACAAAAACAATACCGACACCAAAGCGATTATTAAAAAGAACTCCTTAACAAAAAACAAAATCACCGATACTAACACTAATATTGAAATTGCCGTAATCCAAAAATCTCGATCTTTTTTTTGATAAGACCTCTCCGGCGCCTCCCACTCAAATAATACTTTTTCCTCATGCCAATCTCTTTCTTCTAAAGTTAGTTCTTTTTCTTTTGTTTTTTCTTTTTCCATCCTATCTTAATAATAAAGCAAAAACCTAAAATTTGGTATACTTATCCACTAATATATCTACGATCTACAATCTACGATCTAGTTTAGGAAGGATGCGGCGAATGGTAAGCCACAGGTTTGCTAAACCTGCGTCAGAAATGGCATGAGGGTTCGAGTCCCTCTCCTTCCGCCAGATACCTATTTTAATACAATTATTGTAAATTCTAAATCTTCTTTATAAGACAGTATTTTCGATATTACGGCCCATATTGAGATATAATTCGATTAAGATGATTTATCCAGACTACAAACACAGTATTGTCAATTTAACTAGTTCAATTTTGAAAGCCTTTAACATTAATTCACATTACATTCCGTTAAAAGAGCTTGGTGATTTAAAGAAATATAAGAACATCATTCTCTTACTAATTGATGGTTTGGGTTATGAATATATTCAAGAATATGGTCAAGGTTCGGAATTAAGTAAACATTGTCTTAATAAAATAACTTCTGTTTTTCCAAGTACTACCGCCAGTGCAACCACTACACTAGAAACTGGAGTGGCTCCTCAACAACATGGTATTACCGGCTGGTTTATGTTCTTAAAAGAAATTGGAGTTTTAACCAAAATTTTACCTTTTAAATCAAGATATGGCGGTCAAAACTTTACAGAAGATAATTTTCAAAGAAAAGATATTTTTATAGAAAAAAGAATCGTGGACAAAATCAAATCATCTGCTTTCATTATTTATCCCGAACATATTATTGATGGTAAGGTAAATAAAAAAAGTAAAAGTCTTTTGGGTTACAAAAATCTTAATGATTTATTTTCACAAGTTACAAAGATCATCAAATCATCAAATAAAAAAAAATACATTTATGTTTATTGGGATAAATTTGATGCTTTGTGTCATGAAAATGGTTGTGCTAGTAAAAAAGTAAATGATCATTTTTGGCAATTGGATAAAAAAATATCATCACTTTCAAAGTCATTAAAAGGTACTAATACTGCTTTAATTGTTACCGCCGATCATGGATTAATTGATACTACTGAAAAACCAAAAATAATTCTCCTTCAAAATCATCCAAAACTAGTTGAAACCTTAACAATGCCCTTATCAGGTGAATCCAGAGCTGCTTATTGTTATGTCCACCCTCAAAAAACTCAACAATTTGAAAAATATATTAAAGATAATTTAGATTTTTGCTGTCAGCTTTATAAAAGTATTGATCTTTTAGATAAAGGAGTTTTCGGTTTATTTAAACCAAATAAAAATTTAATTGATAGGATTGGTGACTATATTCTAGTCATGAAAGAAAATTACATCATAAAAGATTTTTTATTAACTGAAAAAAAAGAATGTCACATTGGTAACCATGGGGGTACTAGTCCAAATGAGATGTTTGTCCCTTTAATTAAATTTATTTCTTAATTACAAGGATAAATTTAATCCTATTTGACTCAATTCCAAAACCACTGGCAATAGTAAAAAGTCTGTGGGTAAAAAATATTTTTATTACCCATTTTCATAACTATATTACCTTGTTTTCTCAATAATTGTATTTGGATAAAAAATTCCCCAAGCCAATAGTAATATTATTACCAATAAGCGTAAACATTAGATCCAAAATAATATTTTTCTTATTATCTTATCTAAATTTATTAATTCAGTTGTGATCAAAAAATCTAATTATTCTCTTTGTTTATCAATTTTTTCTAAAACTAACCTATGTTGACTACTTTCAAAATTTTCTCCGCCTTTTTTATTCACATTTTCTAAAAATTTAACTCTCAAAATCATTTAATTTACCAATAAAATGATCAATATTTTTTCCATGTTCCAAAATATCATTCCTCCATTTTTTTATAGAACCTACATTTCCTTTTCTAATTAAAATATCGATATCATCAAATATTTTATTAAGTTCATGGGGTTTACAAACAGGAGGACATTTTTCACACTCGCAAGAGTTGATAGTATTAATTACCTTCCTTCGAAGATCACTCTCATAAATATCCCTAATAGATTGATTTTTTAAATTACCAATTTTACTAGTATCTGAAAAAAGTTTCTCACAACAAATAAAAACGTCTCCAGATGGACCAATTTCTAAATACCACCCCGAAGCTCTACACTTTTTATAGGTTTTTCTCTTATTAAGATCATTTAATCGATGAAAGTATAGCTTGACATCAATACCAAATTTCTCTAATTTTGGTTTAATATTTTTTTCAATAAAAACAAAAAATTTTCTCATCATTTCATTTGAATGTTGTGGTCCGCCAAAATAATCAACAGCTGGAGTAAAACGACAAGAATTGATTACTTCTAACTCTTTTGGAGATAATGTTTTTATTAAATATTTTTCAATCTGATTAAAATCATTCATCGTATCTGGATGGAGTAAAAAAGATAATCCAATTTGGGTCGACGATTTAGTTTTTATTTTTTCTTGAGCCAATAATCTAAGATTTTTAAGGATACGAATATACAATTTTTGGGATTGGTTTGTATATTTAGAAAAACTTTTTGGGTTGCTACCATAAATACTAATTCTTATAAATAAGGGATTTATTTTAAAAATATCTTTAATTATTTCTTTATTCAATAAAGACCCATTACTATAAAGACCAATAGTTAATCCCTTTTCTTTTGCATAAAACATACTTTTTATAGTTACATCTGGATTAACAAATGGTTCTCCACCACCAGTAAATAAAATGTTTTTTACCCCTCCAGACTTTAAATTATCTATAATTTTTTTTGCTGATTCTAGTGTCATATGAACATGGTGACTATTAAAATCAGAACTAAATTCTTTTGAATTATTTTTTTTCCACACACCCAATTTTTGTTTTGGAATAGAGTAAGAACATTGATTACATCTAAAATTACAATTTAAAGTAGGCGTAAATTCGGCCGTAATTGGCATTATTTCATTCCATTTTCCAGATATAATTCTTTCAAAATTATCTTCCGCTAAAATCCATTTAGGAACGATTATATTTTCTTTATATTTTTTTTCAAATCTTTTTTACCAAGCCAAATTATATTCAAATCACTTTTGATTTTATTCTCAAAAATCGAATTGATATAAAACTTAGAAAATAAACCATTGTTTTTTTTCAAAAAAAGATTTAAATCGGAAAGAAACCTACAACTTTCAATAAAAACCATATATTTACCAACACTTTCAATATCAGGCTTCGTTTTTATTTTCATTCCACTCACTCAAATTATACTACAAGACAGGTGAAAATCAATATTTTATAGATATGTATCTACTACAATAAAACATAATTATTGTAGTTTAAATTTATCAGTCGGAATACTTGGAGAATGAATAGCAAAAATTTTTGAAGACTTAGTAAATTCTCCAGAAATTAAATTATTTACATCAATGAAAAGAAAATCGCCTTTTTCTAGAAAAATATCCTCGTCATTGATAGTATATTTAGCACTTCCTTCAATCATTATTAATAACTCAACTTTTTTCTTATGATAATGAGCCTCAATAATATCTCCTTTTTTATGAATACGGTACATTATTTCTAATTTAGAAGTTTTACAATTATTACCTTTTTCAAAAAATGACCCAATGAACCATCCTCTAGTTTTTTCATTATTTTCATACTTACCATGAAAATATTTTCCATTTTTGAATTTTAAAGTTTTCATAAAGTGAACATTTTAAATTAACATTAACTTGAAATTAACATAAAATTCGTTTCTTTACAAAAAATTGTTAAAATAAAACAATATAAAACAAAATCCTTATTTTGCCATGAAATTTCAACCTCTTCCTAAACTCAAAAAAGGCGACCAAGTGGCTATTCTTTCTCCTTCTTTTGCTGCCCCTGGCAAATGGCCTCACGTATATAAATTAGGCTGTCGAAGATTAAAAGATATTTTTGGCCTACAGCCAGTTGAGTTTCCTACCACCAAAAAAATTGATGCTTCCGGCAAAGAAAGAGCCAAAGATTTGATTGCTGCTTTTGAAACCAAAGAAATCAAAGCCATTATTGCTTCCCTTGGCGGCAATGATCAGGTTACTTACATCAAAAACCTTCCTAAAAAACCTTTTATTAACAATCCTAAACCATTTTTTGGTTATAGTGACAACACTCACTTTATAAACCATCTTTGGTTGTGTGGAATTCCCTCATTTTACGGTGGCAGTCTTTTTACCGAATTTGCCATGCAAAATAAAATGGATGATTTTACTGTCAAATATTTAAATTATGCCTTTTTTGAAACCGGTCAAAAAAAACTAGAATCAAGTCCCATTTTTAACGATATAGATTTAGATTGGAATGATCCAAAAACTCTCACTCAGTCCCGTCATTATCAACCCAACCATGGTTGGGTTTGGGATGGCCAAAAAGAAAGTCAGGGTATCACCTGGGGTGGCTGTGTTGAATCAGTCGACGAATTGCTTCGTCACAACATTTCTATTCCCACTTTGGAACAATTTAAAAACATTGTTTTGTTTTTAGAGACATCCGAAGAAATTCCCAGCCATGAATATTTTAGACGGGTTTTAAGAGCGTTAGGGGAGCGAAGTATTCTAAAAAATATCCAAGGACTTTTAATTGGCCGCCCCAAAACTTGGGAATTTAATAAGCAAAACACCGATCAAGAAAAAGAAATTTATAAAATAGGTCAAAGAGACATGGTTATAGAAATTGTTAGAAAATATAATCAAATCATACCTATTGTCCAAAATTTAGATTTTGGCCACACCTCACCCCAAATTCCTTTACCGGTGGGTAAAAATATAAATATTAACTCATCCAAAAAGACAATCAGCGCGGAGTTTTAGAATTCAAAGACATCCAGACCCTAATATTTCATAATGCACTTCTTTTAGTATCTCCTATAAGCCTACAAAAAACTGGTCATTGCTATAATTAAAGGTAAGGCTATAAAAATTAATCAAAAGGACCATGAAGAAAAATCAAAACAATAAAATATCTTGGCCAATATTGGGATCATTTCTCGCCATTGTCATTTCTGTCATACTTTTAATTTCCAAATCTCCAAAATCAACTTCTATAATTGGCTCAAAAATTAATACCATGCTCATGTTAATCGAATTTGAAAGAATTGAAGGCATTGAACAATGGGAAAAAGAATTGTACAGCAGGGGATTAACAGCTTTAGTTAAAGTTCAAGATAATGTTCTAGAAGAAAATCCCACAGTTTTCAAAAGATTGGCTAACAAAGGTTACGAAATCGCCGGAGGTTACGATAAGGCACCCTTTTGGGACATGTCTTATGACGAGCAATATAAATATTTGAAAGAATCCAAAGACTTGGTGGAAAAAATTACTGGTAAAAAAATGAGAGTCTTTGGTAGCCGTTATTTTGCTTATGATGAAACCACTCTCAAGGCGGCTGACGCTCTAGGGATTGAATATATTTTAGGTCGTGGGGTGAATGATGTGGAAGCCATTGTTTATCAACCAAAAGAATATAAGGTAAGGGTAATTTCAGTCACCAATGTAGATGTCGGTGAGCCCATGGGTAGAGGTTCACTTTGCGATTATAGTTTGTGGTCCAGAGGTGCTGATGCTATAGAATTCGGACAAATACTTGATGATAGTATTCTCAAAAAACCCACCAACATGATTTTAGTTTCCCATGCTTATTTAGGCGGGACCCGACTTGAATGGTGGGCAGAGTATGAAAGAGTTTTGTCCTCCGACAAAATTGTGTGGAATAATTTTGATAATTGGCTTAAAAATCAGAAAATTATTACTCTGGCCAACGCCGAGATTCCGATGAACAAGGAAGTCAAATATGTCCAACCTAAACCAGCCAAACCCATGGAAGATTATAAACCTATACCAGGGATTGATAACACAACTGAAAAATCAAACTCCTCCGACGACGGCACTATGTGTTTATAAAACATAAACAACATAAACCAAACAACGTCACCACAGTCTCCTAAGTAGTAAAATTTAAATATGACCGACAAAGATATTTTAGAGTTTTCCCAAAAAACTAAATCTGATGCTATGGCTTTATTAGATCAAACCGATTTAATAAAAATTCTCAGTAAATTTGGAAAAGTTACTATTGGTGGAAGTTATAAATATGATCTTATGTGGGGTGCAGATATCGATATTACCGTTATTTGTCCAGATACCAGGAAATCCTCATTGGAAGCATTAAATAAGGTGATTAAAGCTAAATTGGCTCAAAAATATGAATATGGTGATTTTGTTACCTTCAAGAGAGATAAAAGACCAGAATCTTACATTCTTAATCTGATTTTACCTTTTCACGACAGGAAATGGGAAATAGAAATTTGGTTTTTTAATCAAGAACCAGATAGTCATCAAGAAATCGACAATCTCATGAAATCTAGATTAAACGACACAAATAGATTGAAAATTTTAAAAATGAAAGAAAAAAGAGATAGCGGTGGTTTAAGCAAACACTTGCTTAGCAGTGTTGATATTTACAAACAAGTCTTAACTTGAAGAAGGATTCTTAATTCCGATACTTTGTACCTCACGAATTATTAGACATTTAAATATATTACGTAAATTTTATATCGCCACCAAAAAGTTAAATATAAATTATTTAGTAGGAGCCGGAGACATGGTTGCAGCAAACGCGGGATTTATTTCAATATTTCTACCTGTAACTGAACCATCACTGTTAGTTTCACCGTTAACAGCCACTTTAACCCCCATTTTCAAATCCGAAACGGAAGCCTCAACCGATTGATTAATCAAAGTTGAGTCAGAAAGCCAGACGATTTTAGAACTCCCGTCAACCAATTTAACCGTGATTGATTTGTCATCAGTACCAATAATCTCCCCAAAAGTTTGCTTAAAACCAGGCATTTGCCCGCGATTTCTTATTCCGGCATCATTGATATCGTTGGGTCTCATATTTCGACCCGGACCTTGAGTATTACCAAATCTAGCCGGTAACCCAAAACCGGACACCAACTTTTTTTGTTGATATTTCGTCCCCACAAAAAAAGAACCCAAAGACACAATAACTAAAAGAGCTACCATTAAAAATGTTTTATTAGTTTTCATTTTTTTTATAAATTAAATAATAAATAAATTTTATTCATATCTTAGGGCATTAATTGGTTCCAATTTAGCCGCCTTGTTGGCCGGATACCAACCGAACAAAATTCCGATCAGGGTTGATACTAAGAAAGCCAAAAGAATCGAAGCCGGAGAAACAATAAATAAGGAAGAGGTTGCTTTTGAAATGATCAAGGCAATAATCACCCCCAAAATAATTCCGATAATACCCCCAGTAAAGGTCAAAATTACCGCTTCAATCAAAAATTGAGTCGTAATGATTTTCTTTTTGGCTCCCAGGGCTTTTCTTAAGCCTATTTCCCGAGTTCTCTCTGTGACAGTAACCAACATGATATTCATAATCCCAATGCCGCCAACCAGCAACGAAATGGCCGCTATTCCCGCCAAAAGAGTTGTAAAGGTGGCGGTGGTGGAACTAATAGTCTCAATCATATCTTGTTGAGACATAATCACAAAATCTGCTTCCGAAACATTACTGATTTTATGACGACTTAAAAGCAAATATCCAACCTCATCTTGAGCTGTTACCATCAAATCGGCATTTTTAGCCTCCATTGCAATGGAACTCAAATGATTGACTCCAAAAAGTTGTTTTTGAGCCGTACTCAGGGGAACATAAACAATATCATCTTGATTGTTAAAACCAGTTCCGCCTTTGGCGGTTGTCACTCCAACCACAGTTAAACTCTGACCGTTAATTCTGATTTTTTGACCCAGAGGATTTTTGTTATCAGGAAAAAGATTGGCCACTACATCCGGACCGATGACCGCCACTTTTTTCATACCGTCAACGTCAGTTTGAGTGATAAAAACCCCCTCGTCAATGGCAATCTTGTGAACACTTTGATAATTTGGAGTCACTCCTATGACTTGAGAATTGGAATTGCCTTGACTGGTCACAATTTGAGCCCGGGAAGCATATTCTGGAGAAACTTTATTGATGGTTGTAATTTCACTTGAAGATTCAATCGCCTTGGCGTCAGCCCAAGTTAGATTTGTCCGACCGCCTGGCGCTCCTCGAACTCCAGCATTGTTTCTTAAAACTCCGGGTTGAACCGTCAATAAGTTTGACCCCAGAGATTCAATTTGATTTTGAATTGATTTTTGAGTCGCTTGACCCAAAGACATCAGCGCAATCACACTGCCAATCCCAATCACTATCCCCAATATCGCCAAAGCAGTTCGAGTTTTATTTATAGTCAAAGTGCCCAGACTTTCAAAAAATAATTCTTTAAGTTTCATAATTTTTTATTAATTTTTTGTTGACGGTTTAAATTGTCAGACACAATTTTGCCATCTCGAATCATAATGATTCTTTTGGCATGTTCGGCAATATCTTCTTCGTGAGTAATCATAATAATGGTGTTTCCTTGATCATTGATTTTTTTAAAAATAGCCATAATTTCTTTGGCTTGAGCTGTGGCAATATTGCCGGTCGGCTCATCGGCCAACAAAACCGAAGGTTGCATACTTAAAGCTCTGGCAATGGCGACTCTTTGCTGTTGACCACCAGAAAGTTGATTGCTGGTATGTTTTAAATGATCACCCAGACCGACCAATTTTAAATATTTTATGGCTCTGTTTTCTCTTTCTTCTTTGTCGATTCCAGCATAAGCCATCGGCAACATGACATTCTTTACCGTTGTTGTCCGAGGTAATAAATTATAAGCTTGAAAAATAAAACCTATTTTTTGATTGCGGATTTCTGCCAGTTGGTCATCATTCAATTCTGAAACGTCTTGTCCATCAAGATAATAAGTCCCCGCGGTTGGCTTATCCAAAGCCCCAATAATATGCATCAAGGTGGATTTTCCCGAACCAGAAGGACCCATAATGGCAACATATTCTCCCTTTTGAACTTCAAAAGAGACGTTATCCAAGGCCACGGTTTTCAAAACTTCGGTTTGGTAAATCTTGGACAGATTTTTAATAGAAATAATTGGTGTTTTTTTCATTTTTTTTAAGGACGCATCCCGCCGCCCATCCCGCCAAATCTGTTTCCGCCAAAAACCGATTGAGTGGCGGCAGGGGACTTATTGGTTTTTGTTTCACTGTTGTTTACAGAAGTAATCACCACATCCCCCTCGTTTAAACCGGCAATAATTTCACTGTTACTGTTATCAGAAATACCAACTTCAACTGAAACTTGAGATATTTGATTATCTTTTATGACTTTGACAGTTGATACTCCATCGGTGTTTGAAATCGCAGCCGTCGGCACTATCAAGACATCAGTTTTGGAATCAACAATAATGTCAGCGCTGACGGACATGTTGGGGTACATATTACTCAAACTATTATCAAAAATAATCATAGTGGGGTAAGAGGTAACTCCACTTACTGCTTGACCGTTGGTATTAATCGCTAATACCTTGCCCGTAAAGGTCTTGTCAGGAAAAGCATCCATTGTTAACATCACCTTTTGATCAGGTTTGACACTGGTGACATCAATTTCTGTCAAAGAAACGGTTGCTGTTGTTTGATTGTCGGGATTAACAATAATTCCCACAGATTGGGTGGCGGCATCATTATTCGAACTAGAAGAATTGGTTGATGATAAGTTTGTCACCGACATGCCTTCGGTAAGGGCAAAATTGGTTAACACTCCACTGGCTGGAGCATAAATTATATTTGATGACTGCTGATAAGCATACCAAGCTGCTGACAATTGGGTTTTAGCAATACTGATGGCTGAGTCGGCATTGGCATATTTTTGCTCTGCCAAAGTCAAAGATCTTTTGCTAGTACTGTAGTTGGTGTTAATCACTTCCTTTTGAAGGTCAGTTTTAGTGAAATCATCAATTTTATTCAGCGCATCTTGGGCTTGGTCAAAAGCTAATTTAGATGACTCCAGTGAATTTTCCAAAGTCAGTTTATTTTGCTCAGCTGAGGCTACTGCGTTTTTAGCGCTCAAATAAGCCGCCCAAGCGGTATTTTGTTTTTTTTGGCCGTCCTGATCAAGCTTGATTTGAGCAATTTTTTGACCTTGCTTCACCATATCTCCGTTTTTGGTATAAACAGCGCTGACCACCCCGGAAGCTCCCGTGTAGATGTTTGTATTATTGCCACTGGTAATTGAACCGGTCACAGAAATACTTTGAATAATATTTCCTTTTTTAACTTGACTGGTTTTGTATTGAGGTTCGGCGGTTGAAGAGAAAAATATTTTATTTATTAACAAATAAAATAACCCCAGCAAGACAACAGAAATAATAATTTTCCAGTACACAGGCAGTGATAAGAATTTCTTTTTATTTAAAAATCTCATAATCCCAATTATGAAAATATAAACTGAAAAGAAACTGAAAATTATGTCGGCAAAACCACCTTAAATTCACTGCCTTTATTAGGTTTACTCTTAACCTCAATTTGACCGTCATGTTGTTTTACAATTGTTTTGGCAATACAAAGACCCAGCCCATACCCCGAAGAACTGTTTTTAGTTCGAGCCTGGTCGGCTTGATAAAAACGATCAAAAATATATGGTAAGTCATTCTCAGAAATACCCCTACCTTGATCAATAACTTTTAAAATTATATTTTTTTCTGTTTTGGTGGCAGTCAATTTAATTTGACTGGATTGGGGACTATATTTAATGGCATTATCCAAAAGAATTAAAATCAATTCCTCAATCTTTGACTGATCAACTTTGACTTTGTCGGCGACCGCTTTGGTCTTAATTTCAATTTTTTTAGAGTCAGCTTTAGGTTTAATTTTTTTGACCGCCTCATTTATTATTTTTTTTATGGAAACAGGCTGTAAATTTAACAAGACCACACTATCAAGATAGTTTAGTTCCAACAAAGACTCAGACAAAAGTTGGAGTTGATTGGTTTGAATGAGACCTTCTTTGATGACGTTTTTAGCCTCAATTAGTTTGAGGTTTTTATCTCGAAGAGACACCTCAAACAGAGTCTTAAGTCCGGTTAAAGGAGTTTTTAATTCGTGAGAAGCGTCACTGATAAAACGTTTTTGCTCCTCAGTCATTTTTTGAATCGGACGAAGAGTCCGACCGGCCAAAAAATAAGATAAAGAACCCGAAACTACCAAAATCGCTCCGTTAATAACGGTTAAATTTATTAAGAGACGTTTTTGACTTTCCACAATTAAATCATCATCAATAATAGGTAGTGGGGGACCTGGATTATCAAAATTTTGAAACCGTCGTTCAATTCGAAAACGTTGGGAATGAGCAAAACGATTAATTTCTAAGTTAATTAATTTATAAATCAGACCGCTAAAAGACAGACTGATAACCATAATGATTAGTAAATACCAAATTGTCAGTTTCAGTCGGGCTTGTTTAAACATGGTTAATCACTGATTTTATAACCAAAACCACGAACAGTTTTAATCAATTTTACTTTGTAATTTTTATCAATTTTTTGACGGAGATTGCGAATATAAACCTCAACCGTGTTAGGAAGAATGTTTGATTCATAACTCCAGACATGTTTGATCAATTGATCTTTGCTCAATATTTGTTTGGGATGACGCATCAAACATTCTAATAAAGCATATTCTTTACCAGAGAGTTTAATATTTTTGCCCCGACGAGAGACTTCGAGAGTAGAGACATCAAAAGACAAATCCCCAAAAGACAAGACTTCACTGACAGCCGATTGAGGGCGGCGAGCCAAAGCTCTGATTCGAGCCAGAAGTTCCTCAAAAGCAAAAGGTTTAGTTAAATAATCATCAGCTCCGGAATCAAGACCAACAACTTTATCTTCTAACTGACTTTTGGCAGTTAACATTAAAATTGGAGTGTGATTTTTTTCTTGTCGAATTCGACGACAGATACTCAGCCCGTCTATTTTAGGAAGCATCAGATCCAAGATAATCAAATCATAGTCACCGCTAGACGCCAAATCATATCCTTCCAAACCGTCAAAAGCCACATCAACAATATATTTTTCTTGTTCCAATCCTTTTTTGATAGATGTGGCAATCAAATGCTCATCTTCAACTACCAAAATTTTCATCTTAACCAGTATTATAGACGTCAACAACTGAAAATAAGCTGAAGAAATAAGATCTAAAATCAATCCAATCTTCTTGTCTCCATCATAAAACATCCTATATATTATTTATAATGTCTTTGATTTTTCTAAATTTAAGTGTAAAATAACCGAAATGACAGTAGAATCAGTCAATTCAATCAAAACTGACGAAATATTTAATTCAGAATTAGTCCACTCAGCCTATAATTTTGCCAAAGAATCTCATGAAGGTCAGTTTAGAAAATCTGGCGAACCTTACTTTTCCCACTGTGAAGCGGTTTATAAAATCTTAAAAGATGAATGGGGAGTCAAAAGTGAAGCTCACTTAGCTGCTGCCCTGCTTCATGACACAATCGAAGATTGTGATGGAGTCACCTATGATCAGCTTAAAAATAAATTTGGTGAAGCCACCGCTAATTTAGTTATTGGCGTCACCAAACTTAAATCAAGCACCGATGGAGAAACACTTAAAGATGTCTTGGATAAAAGTTACATTAATCCTGGAGTCGCTTTAATCAAGCTGGCTGACAGATTGCACAACATGAGGACTTTGGAGTTTATGTCACCCAAGAAACAAATTTCCAAATCTAAAGAAACATTGAATGTCTATACCAGATTGGCCGAATCTTTAGGACTTTGGAAAGCCAAGACCGAGTTAGAAGATTTGTGTTTTAAATACTTGGAACCAGACAAATATCAACAAACTTTAACCAGTTTAGAATCAGATCCAAGACTCAGTCCAAATTTTGTCAATTATTTAACCAGTAAAATTGAACAATTATTTATTGATAACCATATTAGTGGTCAAGTTGAAACTAGAAAAAACGGTTGTTGGACAATAAACGAAAAAAGAGAAAAAATGGCATTGGCAGGTAAAAGTGATCTCTATAGTTTTGATCGTATAAATGATTTAATTAGCTTTCGAATTCAACTAAACAATATTCCTAATTGTTATCAAATGCTCTACCAAATTCATCACCATTTTGGAGATATGGTTGACTATGATAGATTTGATGAATTTATTGGTGCCAACAAGCGAGCCAACGGTTATCAAGCTTTACAAACTACAATTAATTTTCCCCAAGGATCAGTAGAAATTGCCATAATGACCAAAGAGATGGAAGAATTCAATAACAATGGCATCGTTAATTTAATCAACAATCACCAAGATACCAAAGATTATGTTCTAAAATTAGTCTTTACTCCAACCGGAACAGTCAGATTCCTTCCAAAAAACGCTACTGGTGTTGACTTTGCCGCTGTCATCAACCCCCGAGTTTTAGCTCAAGCTGAATCAATAAATGTTGACGGTACTGATAGACCATTAAGTGTGGTTATCCCCAACGCTAGCACCGTCAGAGTTAATTTAAATGATGAACCTAGAAGAGCCCCATTAGAAGGTTTAGAAAATTTTTGTCTACCTCAAACCAGAAAGATAATTGAAAGACAAAGGATGTTACAAAGCAGAGATGAATTGATTTCTGAAGGTAGACAAAAATTGGAACTAATTCTAATCCCAAGAGGGTTAATTGTCTTGTCTGATATTGGTGACTCCGTAAATCCATTGCTTTATAAGTTAGGTTGTCAAAGCGTTGACGATCTTTACTTTATGATTGGTAACGACTCCATTAAAACAGACTATCTGTCTCAAGAGTTGGATTTAGCTGGCATCACCAAAGAAAAACTCAAAATAACCTCCATTAGACTTATCGGTCCAGATCAACCCAAGGTGTTAACTAATGTCATCAAAAAAATTAGTGACATGAATAAAAATATTGTTCATATCGAACAAAAAAATGAAAACAGCCAGTTCAATATCAGATTGCTTGTTCAAGATATGACACCAAAAGAAGAAAAACGTTTGAGAGAATATTTAAGTAACGATTCCAGATTTATTCACAGTCTAGTAGCCTAAAAATATTTTATTAAAGTTTTACCTATTGACATTATTTATTAGTTAAACTATAATGAATATATATTCATTATAAATTTATTAAAGGAAGCAATATGCCAAATAGAGATAAAACCGGTCCTACCGGTCAAGGTCCAGGTACCGGCAGAGGTCTTGGTCCTTGCGGCGATCAAGGTTTAAGTTTAGGTTTTGGCCGAAGATTTGGATTTGGCTGCGGTCGAGGCTTCGGTCGCGGATTAGGTCGTTTTTTTGGTTGGAATCAACCCCAAACCAAAGAAGAAAAAGCTCAAGCTCTGTCAGATTATCGACAGGCCCTAGAAGAAGAGCTTGAAGATGTTAAAAAACTTCAACAAGAATCAAAATAAAATAATATGGTCAGGCCTAAAAATCCTAGACGTTTAAGGTTTAACCCCGAGGTTTTTTATTTTAAACCCCGGGGTGTACCTCTATCAGTCTTAGAAGAAGTTGAATTGTTACCAGATGAGTTGGAGGCCTTAAAATTGCACGATGTCGACAAACTAGACCAGGTTGCCGCCGCCAAAAAAATGAACGTCTCACAACCCACTTTTGGACGGATTTTAGATAAAGCTTACAAAAAAATTGCTACTGCCATAATCAAAGGTAAAGCCATAAAAATTAGTCAGTCTTAAATCATTTTTGCCACTGCAATTCTTCCATCTGAAGTGTATTTTCCCACCTTCAACGCCCCTGGTTTGTAATAATAAACTCTACTAATACACCCAGCTTGCTTTAGTTCCCTAATAATAAAATCCCTTTCCTTGTCAACATCATGATCTACTCGATGAGAAATTCTGTATGTCAACCTGGTCAGTCCAAAACCCACATCCATACTACCCGCCCCAATCCACATCATTGATTTTTTATGATTAAATTTTTGTTTTTTTGTCCAGTAATTTACATCAAACGGATCAATTACTTTGTTCTTGTCAGCTCCCCAAAATCTGATATGATGTCTTTTTCTAGGACTGTCACCAATTTCTTTCTGAAAACCGATATCTTGTCTTCTTCCAAATAAAAATAAATAACTGAACGGTGCCGTTTTATATGGCTTATTTCTAATAAATCTATCGATCATTTTTATAGATGTTTTTAAATTGACTTTATCTGCTTTGTGCCAATCGATTTTTTTAAACGCCGCTTCCAATTCATCTATTGTTCCTAACAAAATCAAATTAACTGGATCCACCGTTAGTCCATCTCTAGATTTGGTAAACCGGGGGATTCTGCCTTGCCTGGTCAATAGCAACCAAAACTGAACTAAAAACGGCAGTATTACATATGCTGAAATTACATAAGTTGCCAACGCTGCTACAAAAAATGGCAGTCTTTCTTCCAATCTGACAAATATCTGAGACACGATCAGCCACAGTATTCCTGCTTGAATTAACAATTTGAATAAATTATTTCCCCCTCGTTCCCACAATTCCATACCACTCAAATTATAACAGTACTATTTTAAAATATTATTTACTCACTTATTCCATAATTCCACATCAATCTCGTTTATAATATATCATTGGCTATGACCCAGATTATTCTTTTTCGGCACGGCGACAAACAAAAAATTTCTCACATTACCAACAATTCCATTGGTGATAAACACAACGCTCTTACCTTAGAGGGGATTGATCAGATTACCAAACTTGGGCATACCCTTCAGACTCGTTTCCCTAGTCTAAAAAACAATCCTTATATTTTCTCCAGTCCCTTCACTCGTTCTTTGCAAAGTGCTGAAATTGTCAGAAATATTCTTAATATTGGTCAAATTTTGGTCTACCCTGACCTGGCCGAGTTTTATCCCACCACTGATTTTACTCAGCCCAAAGATGTTCGAGAACGCCTCTATACTCAATCAATGATCAACCCTGACTGGTTACCACCCCAAGGTAAACAAACTTTCAATCAAGCTATTTCCAAATTCAAACAAACTTTAATTGATATTGCCAATCAATTTCCTCAACCCATCATTTTGGTTTCCACTCATGGTGGTATTGTTCGCAACACCGTTTATTCTCTTAATCCTTCCCTTAAGCCCTCAGACAAAGATATCCGTGATGCCAAAACCGCTCTCGGCGGCTACACTATTTTTAATTTAAAAAATCAAGTTTTTACTGTTGATCAATTTAATATTCACGATTTCTTATGACCGAAACCGAGTCAGATTTAACTATTAAAATTTGTCAAAATCTACCGTTTAATTTAACTCTTTTTGAAAAAGACGGTTTCTGTCAAAAAGGTAATCCTCAATGTGACTACAATCGCACCAATTTTGAATCTATTCCCAATCTTTGTACCAAGAAAACCTATAACCCTCTCACTCAAACTCATTCATTTCCACTCTCCGATTCACTTATTTTACGATAAATTTCAACCAGCTCCGCCACCCCCACCACCGCCTCCGCCACCACCACCGCCGCTAAATCCGCCACTACTACCGACTCCCGCCGCTCCGTAACCTTGGTTAATTGAGGTTGATACGCTTTCCAGTGATTTTCCAATCGATTTTAAACTTTCGTCAAAATCTATTCTGCCGTCTGCTCCCATCATCCCACCCCAATTATTCATCAATATTATCTCGTCATTTTGATCCAATTTTATTGGGATTTCTGCCAAAGCTTTCAAAGATATCCCCAGTGCCGCCCCGTAAACTAAATATTTTTGCCAAATCACAATCGAATCAATCGGTTCTTTAACGGTTTTATTGTATTCTTTGAGGTGTTTTTTAAACCCTATCCAGTTAGCGGCTTCTATCCGCCCTTTTTCTGTTCTTTTCAGTCCAAGATTCTTATAAATCCCGGCTAACATCATCCCTACAAACGCTATTATCCAATTTATTACTAATATCAATATTATTCCTACCCTTGGCCACACTCCTGCCATTATTGACATCAAAACTATACCGCCAAACACCACTGTCAAATGCAATCCAATCCCATATTTTTTAATTTGTTTTACTGATTCTTTATCAAAATACCCTTCATTCAAGTTTTCTTTTTTAACAATTTCAGGAAATTTTTTAGTAAAAAATTCTCGCGCCTCTGTTTGATGTTTTCTTACCCACTTGGAAATTGAGTCTAGTTTTATCTTTTCTTTACCTACTTTGTTTAAAATATCTACTACTGCCACTTGAATCGATGACATTGGTTTCCTTATCTTTGATATCGGTACCAAAAAATAGCTGTATTTCTTAAAAATTAATCCTTCCTTTTGACTACTCCTTTCAATTTTATAAAATCCATCCGCTACCAACGACAAAATTGTGGCTGTAAATGAATTTGGACTTAACTTTTCTGTCCCGTTAATCAACTGTTCCACTTGAGCCGGATCAATCTCACTTGGCGGCTCCCAAAATCTTCCCGATAATGTCGCCTTAGGCAATTTTTTGTCTTTGCCATATTTCAAAAATAGGGTCATATTTTTAATGATCTTAACTATCTGCCACCCCAACAATCCCAATCCCGCCACTATTATTCCCACCTCCATCATCTTTTCTTTTTCTATTTTTGCTTTGGTTTTAGCTATAAATTCTTCTTCTTCGCCAACTATTTCTTCAGTCGTCTTATCAATCACCACTCCCTTATCAAAAATGTTTTTTGGCATCAATATTCTTGTTTCCACCCCTTCTTTTTGTTTTACTCTCTCCACCTCAAACTTCACCAGTTGGTTATCAGGAATTGATACTTTTCCTTCAATTGGTCCGTGACCCCAGGCGTTAATTTCTTTATCTCCTATTCCTGGAGGTAATTTAAATTCAATTTCAACATTTTTTTGACTTATTCCCCAATCATTTCCTATTGGCTTCCAGTAAATTTGAGCCAAATCTTGACCCAAATCAACCACATTTTTTACCCGATATTTCAAACTAAAAGTCTTTTTCTCACTGTTAGCTTTATAAAACCATTTTAAATAATATCTGTCAGCTTCATTTCTAACAAAAAAAGTTCCAGCGACATTATTTTCATCCTCTTTCTGCCGGTAACATTTATTTTCATCACAAATTTCAAAATTCTCCAGCACATAAGGCTCGTCTCTTTCTCCTTTTTCATTTATATACTGATAAGCAAACGAATACGAACCGTCAAAATTGTATACCCGCCTCTCTTCCACCGCCATCGACCCATCCCGATTAACCGTGTTTATTATTTTAACCTCATCAATCGAATAATCCTTCGCTAAACCTGTTTTTGGATTAATCAAAAACCATCCTAAAAATACCAACCACCACATAACCAAATTATACAAGATAATTTATTTTATTATCAGACTTTCTCCGTCCATTTCTGCCGGTTTTTTTATCCCCATCAGTTCCAAAATTGTCGGCGCCACATCTTTCAACCCGCCGTCTCTCAGTTTAATTCCTGCTAAATCTTCTTTTTTAGCCACCAGCGAATATTTTACTGGATTAAACCCATGAGAGACATCCACCTCGCCATTTTCATACAATTTATGTTCAGCATTGCCATGATCCGCCCCTACTATTACATAATAATCAGCCGCTACTCCCGCCTCCACAATTTTCCCCACTAATTCATCCACCACTTCACAGGCTTTTTTTATAGCCTCAAATTTTCCGCTATGACCCACCAAATCAGCATTGGCAAAATTAACCAACATAAAATCATATTTACCAATATTTTCCAACACTTTTTGAGCCACTTCTGGTGCCGACATTTCCGGCTGCAAATCATAAGAGGGGACTTTGGGGCTAGCTACCAAAACTCTATCTTCATTTTCCACCGGCGTCTCTACTTGTGAATTAAAAAAGAAAGTCACATGAGCATATTTTTCCGTTTCCGCAATTCTGATCTGATTTTTGCCATTTTTAGCCAACACTTCCGCTAAATTATTCTTCACTTTTTGTGGCAAATAAGCTACTGGCAACTCCCAACTGTCATCATAACGCGACATACACACCCAAAACGGTTTAATATTGCCTCTAAATTCCGGTGGACACATTTCTTGCCCGGTAAACATCGCTGTAATTTGCCGTGATCTGTCAGTCCTAAAATTAAACCAAATAAATGAGTCTTCATCTTTGACCACCGCCATCGGCTTTCCATTTTCCTTAATCACTATCGGTCGGACATAATAATCCGTTTCATCACCTCGTTTGTAGGCTTCACAAATTGCCTCTTTTGCCTCCACAGCCTCAAAACCCTTACCTTCCGTCCACAAGTCATAAGCTTCCTTGGTTCGTTCCCAATTTGTATCCCTGTCCATAGCATAATACCGTCCACAAATTGAAGCTATTTTACCCACTCCCAATTCTGTCATTTTTTGCTTCAATTTATCGACAAATTCTCCTGATGACTTTTCCGGTACATCCCGTCCATCTAGTACTAAATGTATAAAAACATTACTCAACCCGTTATCTTTAGCCAGTTTCAATAAAGCCAACAAATGATTCACATCCGAATGGACTCCGGCGTCCGAAAATAATCCCGCCAAATGTAGTGCCGAATTATTTTTTTGACAATTTTTTATAGCCAACATCAATGCTGGATTTTCAAAAAAACTGCCATCCGCAATTGATCGATTAATTAATTCTTGCGGCTGCCAAACTATTCGCCCTGCTCCCAAAGTCAAATGACCCACCTCGCTACCACCTTGAGCCGAACTTGGATTGCCTACATCCTCACCAGTGCATTTTAAAATCGCGCTTGGGTACTCAGTCACATATCTGTCGGCATTCGGCGTCTTCGCTTCCATAATCAAGTTGCCATAAGGATTTTCCGACCATCCCCACCCATCCCTGATTATTAATATTACTTTTTTATATTTCAATACTTTATAAACTTTATAAACTTTCAACTTTACAAACTTGATAAACTTGCCAATTCTTCTTCAATTCTCATCAATCGATTGTATTTACACACTCTCTCGCCTCTGGTCGGCCCCACTTTTATGTAAGCCGAGCCTACCGCTACTGCCAAATCCACCAAAAAAGTGTCATTGGTTTCGCCGCCGCCGCGATGAGACGGCATCGTCATCAAATTGTGTTCTCTTGCCAGTAGACAACAATCAACTGTTTCTGTCAGAGTTCCAGCTTGATTCAGTTTAATCAAAATTGCCGTGGCTGCTTTCATTTCAATCGCTTTTTTCCACAAATTAGTGTTGGTCACTGTCAAATCATCGGCAATCAACGGGAATTTACCCCCAATCACTTCCACCATCTTTGGCCAATTATCCCAATCAAACTCCGACAACATATCCTCCATGGTCGCAATCGGATATTTGTCAATCCATGGCTTGTAGTATTCAATTAGTTCTGCCGAAGTCAATTCTTTGTTTTCCAATTTCAAATTATATTTTTTGGTGGTTTCGTCATAAAATTCGCTGGCCGCCGCATCAATTCCTATTCCAGCATCTACCCCCGGCTTGTAACCTGCCGATTTAATTGCCTCCACCAAATATTCCATCGGTTTTTCATTTGATGAAATTCCGTTGGGAGCAAAAGCGCCTTCATTGCCAACATTGGTCGACAATTTTTCCGCTTTTAAAATCTTTTTTAATGCTTCATATATTTCCATTTCCATTCGTACATTTTCCGCCGCTGTCTTGTTTCCCATCGCTCCCACCATAAATTCTTGCAAATCGGTAGTTTCATCAGCATGCTTACCGCCTTCAATCATCACTATCATCGGCTTTGGTAAATTCCAACCAATTTCTCCGATTTGATAAGTTTTTCTCAAATACTTATAAAGCGGCATTTTTTCTTCCCCAGCTTGGGCCCGGCAAACCGCCAAACTTACTCCCAACATCGCATTTCCCCCCAACACCGCTTTGTTTATCGTTCCATCCAGATTAATCATTTTTTGATCAATTTCTCGCTGATTGGTTGCTTCCATTCCCACCAACGCCTCTTTGATCTTAGTGTTGACATTGTTGATTGCTGTCAACATTCCCTTGCCGTTGTATCGAGTCTTGTCACCATCCAGCAATACCGTTGCCTCTTTCGACCCCGCCGATGCTCCATAACTTACCGATGCCTCGCCAACCGCCCCACCCTCCAAAGTTACTGTTACTTCCAAACTCGGCGCCCCACCTGAAGCCAATATTTCTCGGGCAAAGATATTTTTTATTTTTGACATATTTTTTTTTAAACAATAATTTTATTTAACTGTTATTTATTATATCTCAAACAGATTTAAGATATGTATAATCGACTTATGACGGAAACAGCTCTTAGGTATGAAAAAGTTACCATCAAAAATATTAATTTGGCTATAAAAATTCAGAAAACAATTTTTCCAAATGAAGATGGCTCCTTAAACCTAATAGCCGCTGCCGACAAAAGTCTAATAGAAAAAATTTATGGGGAAGGTGAACAAGAAGTTGTTGATTTTTGGTTGTGTAAAAACCAAGATAATGAATTTGTTGGTATGACGGGTATTTATTCAAATCCTAAATATTCTCAAACCCAAGATGCCTGGTGTGGTTGGTTTGGTGTTTTACCTAAATTTAGAGACAAAGGTTATGGTAAAAAAATATTTTTATGGACGATGAATAAAGCAAAGACACTAGGCTATAGAAATTTTCGTTTATATACCGATCTTGAAGACAATAAAGTAGCCACTGAGCTTTACCGAAAAGTTGGCATGATAGAAGAACCCTATATTGGTGAAGATATGAGTCCTTATAAATTTGTTATTTTTTCAAAAAATTTATACTCAAATAAAACCGAAAAAATAGGCAACAGAAACCTCTTTTTGAAACACCAAGAAGAAATTCAAAATCGAGCCGCCAAAGATCTCAAAAAACTTATAAATCTAAAACATTCTTAGTCAATTTATTTATTCCAAATTTCTATTTTATTATCTTCAGCCACCACCACCTGATTGTCATTCAAAGTCATCATCGCCAATTTTTCATCATAACTTTCTTGAATCAATTCCACTTTTTTATCCTTATAATCCCTGTCATCTTCATTTCCCCAATGTGGCAATATGGAAAATTTTATCAATCCAAAACCTGGTGTGGTTTTTTGTCCTAAGTATTTAGTCGTTTTAATTTTTTCTCCCATAATCATCGAACCGGCCGAAGAACCCAAATAAAATTTACCTTTTTTAATCTCTTGAATTAATAGTTTGCCAACCTCAGTTTCTCTAAGTTTATCAACCAAATAAACTGGATCGCCGCCAGCTCCAAAAATCGCCTGACATTCATCAAAAATATTTTTCACTTCATCTTTTTCTAGTTTTTCAACATCGGTAATTATAATTTCTTTAAAACCTAAAAATTCCAATGTCTTGTAACTACTTCTGTCTTTTGGTTCCTTCATTGGTTCTGCATTGGGTATATAAGCGATTTTAATATCAGCCAAATTCAACCCACCAAAAAATCTTTTAACTAAGCCACCAACCACGTTAAACTGTGAAGCCAAAAAAAGTTTATTCATATTTTTTAGAGTTTTTAAACATTTTTCCGTGTCCTGGAATTATCCAATCAGCTATTTTTAAAATTTTTTTACGACTTTCTTTTAAATCATCAATATTCTTAACATACGGATCTTCTAAATTAATTAAACTTTCAAAACTTTTCTCTGGTTCTTCTCCATCAATCCACCAAAATATATCGCCAGCAATTACTACTTTTCCCATATCTTTAGAATCTACAACTACAGAACAATGGAATTGGTCGTGACCAGGTGTTTGGATAATCTCAATTCCATCGCCAAGCATTCCATCTTCTTGTCTTTTTATTATTCCATTTTGTAGGTATTGGTCACCATTATCCATAAAAATTGCCTTTTTAAACAATCCCGCTAACGGAGAGTGATCCATATGATAATGAGTTAACAGCACTATATCTATATCTTCAACTTTTAAATTTTCTTTTTTCAACGCTTCTAACAAATTTTTTCGATTAAAACCTGGGTCAACTATAATCTTGTGTTTTTCATTTTCAATCAAAACTACAGATGAAGATACATCTTCATAATCATCATAAACTTTTGCATATCCTTCAAGCAAAATTTTTACTTTATTATTCATATTAAATCTCCAAGATCTCTCTTGTTTTCATTAATTTATAATTTATCTGAATTTTTTCAAATTCATTTTTTAATTTTTCCAAATCAGCAGGGAATTTTGGATTATCCATATGAATGGGAATCACTAAATTAGCTTCAGTTTTTTTAGCAAACAAAGCTGCTTCAAATGGTCCCATAACCGACCCATGTTCTGAAACCGGCAAAGCCAAAATGTCACATTTATAATCGTTCTTAAAACAAATGGTATCACCTGTGATATAAATTTTTTTTCCTTCAACAGTTAATATAAATCCAATATTTTCATTAATTTCATCTTTTTGTAGAGGAGTATATCCGTGAACAGCTTCTGCAACTTCAATTTCTATTTTTCCAAATTTAAAAATGTCTCCAATTTTAACCACATCAATTGGTAAATCTATGTTAGTTTCTTGAACTTCTTTTGATGAATAAATTTTTACTTTTCCATTTTTAAGTATTTCTTTAATTTTTTCTGTATAACAATGATCTCCATGCCTATGAGTAATCAAAATTAAATCTACATCTTTCCAATCATCCAAAAATGAATCTTCATACGACAACTGTCCTGGATCAATTAAAATCTTTTTATTTTCACTTTCTATCAAAAAACACGATTGTGGATATTTAATTATTCTCATAAACCTAAAATTTTTTTAATTAATTTCTTAATTCTCAAATCTCTAATCTGTCTAATTTTATCATCCCAACCAGTATCTTTTTTATTTTATACAAATTGATAATTTATTTTCTTCGCATTAATTTTTATCAGATAGACTCTTGACCAAACCATTTTCTTGGCTATAATATTAGCAGTCGATCAATAAGACTGATAATTATTAATTCACCATATTATGACTAACACTACTATTCATCCTGTCCCCGGTTATTTGTTAATTGAACCTCAAAAGCAAGAAAAAACTACCGCTTCCGGTATTGTTCTTCCTGACAATCATCAAGACAAACCCCAACAAGGCAAAGTTTTGGCTGTCGGTGCTTCCATTTTTGACGACGGTCACGAAATTAAATCTCCTTGCAGTGTCGGTGATGTTGTCATCTATCGCGAATGGGGTGGTAAAGAATATAAACTTGGCGATCAAGAATTATTGCTCCTCAAATTCGACGATATCATGGCCACCATCAAATAAATAAGTGCCCTGTCAAGGGAAAGGTGGTACGAAGTACCAAAGGGTTTATCAATTAAAAATTAAAATTAAATATTAAATATAACTAAACACTATGGCAAAACAACTAAAATTTGGGGCTGAAGCCCGTCAATCTTTATTAAACGGCATTAACACTTTGGCTGATGCCGTCATTACCACTCTCGGCCCCAAGGGTCGCAATGTCGCTATCGACAAAAAATGGGGTGGTCCCACCGTTATTCACGACGGTGTCTCCGTTGCCAAAGAAATCGAATTAGAAAATCCTTATGAAAATATGGGGGCTCAACTTATTAAAGAAGCCGCTTCTAAAACCAACGATGTTGCCGGTGACGGCACTACCACTGCCACTGTTTTGGCTCAAGCTATCGCCAACAAAGGTTTGCAAAACGTCGCTGCTGGCGCCAATCCTATGATTGTCCGTCGTGGTTTAGAAAAAGGTTTAGCTGCTGTCTTAAAAGAACTTGACGGTATGAAAAAAGATATTAAAGCCGACGATAAAGAATCAATCGAACAGGTTGCCACTATTTCTGCCGGTGATTCTGAAATTGGCAAACGCATCGCCGAGGCTGTGGTTAAAGTTGGTCGCGATGGTCTGATTACCGCCGAAGAAGGCAAAGGTTTATTTTTAGAAACCAAAGAAACTTCCGGTATGGAATTTGATCAAGGCTTTTTGTCTCCCTATTTTGCCACCAATACTGAAACTATGGAGGCTATTATCGACAATCCCTATATTGTCATCACTGACAAAAAGATCAGCTCTATCCAAGAAATTTTACCTTTCTTAGAAAAACTGGTTAAACTCACCAAAAACTTTGTCATCATTGCCGATGATATCGATGGTGAAGCTCTAGCCACCTTGGTTGTCAACAAAATCCGTGGCACTTTCAATGTTTTGGCTGTTAAAGCTCCTGGTTTTGGTGACAGAAGAAAAGCTATGTTGGAAGATATTGCTGTTCTTACTGGTGGTCAGGTTATCTCTGAGGATTTAGGTATCAAATTTGATACTGCTGAACCCACTGATTACTGTGGTCGCGCCGATTCAGTCACTGCCGACAAAGATAAAACCAGAATCCTGGGCGGTGCCGGTTCCGAAGCTGACGTTAAAAATCGTGTTTCTCAACTCCGTGCTCAAATGTCCAAAACTGATTCTGATTATGATCAAGAAAAGTTCCAAGAAAGAATTGCCAAACTAGTTGGCGGCGCTATTGTTCTTCAAGTTGGTGGCGCTACCGAAGTCGAGATGAAAGAAAGACTTGAGCGAGTCAAAGACGCTATCGATGCTACCAAAGCCGCTGTTGAAGAGGGGATTCTACCCGGTGGCGGTGTCGCTCTTCTCAAAGCTTCTCTGGTTCTTGATAGTATCAATCCCGACAATGACGAAGAAAAGGTTGGTCTAAATATCTTAAAATATGCTCTCGAACAACCTATTCGTCGCTTGGCTCAAAATTCTGGCGAAGATGCTGGTTACATCTTTAATTTGATTAAAAAAGAAGTCACCAAAGATCCTAAGTCCGATTACGGCTACAATGCCGCCACTGGCAAAATGGAATCTATGACCAAATCCGGTATTCTTGATCCGGCCAAAGTTACCAAATCGGCTCTAACCAACGCTGTTTCTGTTAGCACTATGATTTTGACCACTGATGTCTTAATCACTGATGCTCCCGAAAAACCAGCCCCAGCTTCTCCGGCTGCCGGCATGGGCGGCATGGGTGGTATGGATGGTATGATGTAATCTAAAAATCATCTGTCGATAAGGTAAATCGATTAGTCGACCAAAACCCGCCTCTTCGGCGGGTTTTTGTTAAACAGGTTTACTTATCTAACTCGACAATCAAGTGTTTACCTTTAAAATTAGTTTATTACGAATCTTATTTAGATAAAAAAGATGCTCAAGATAGAGAAAAATATCTAAAGTCTGGCGGAAAAGCTAAAATTAGTTTAAAATTACAAATCAAGAACTCTTTAGAAATCTAATCAGACCCGGTAGTCAAGCGGTTAGACAGCGGTCTGCAAAACCGTATAGATGGGTTCGACTCCCATCCGGGTCTCAAGACAAAGCGGTCTGCAATCCCGCTGCTGCGGGACGACTCTCACTTGGGTCTCAAAAACAGGTTCTTCTTCAGGTGTCAAAAAATCCTTCCTTAAAGAATTCGGTTAATTTTCCAGCCAGTTCTTTGGAATCATAAGTATTTGAATCAACATCCAATAAATCTGAAACATAAAGTAAATTATTTGGATTTTTGTACCCACCAATATAAATCATTTGATTATTCTCTTGAATATATATTTCCTCCTTTCTGATATTTCTTTTTAATTTTTCATTAATAAGTCTCATTTTCTGGACCATCTTATCTGGTAACTTTTCTATCCCTTTTTCTCTATTAACCATACATGAAAATTTAACTTTATTTTCAGACACAATCTCAAAAGAAACATAATAATCACAGTCGTATTTGTAGTAGCAAATATAAGAACCACTCATAACCTCCTTAGAAACAATTGCAACTTTTATTTTTTCATTTTTTATATCTTTTCCTTCAAAAAATTCCGTATTTTCCATAATTTCTTTTAAAGAAGTTTCGTAAATTTGTTTTTGTTTTTCATACGCTTCTTTTAGACCATAACGCTGAAAATCTTCAGGAGTCAACTTTTTGTCTAATAAACCTTCTTCAGCAAAATCAAACAATCTTTTACCTCTTAAATAACCAAAATTAGCGTATACAAATCCATAATTTGGATCAATCATCATTTCGCTAAACTTTGGGTTATTAGCATAATCAATTATTTGTTGAGGAAAATAAAAACCTAATCTAGCTAAATTTTGTATTGATGATCTAGTCCCCATTCTTCTGTCTCTTATAGAATCTATACATATAGTTCCGTCCTCTCTAATTTGAAACGGTTCACCAGACTTTTTTGTATTATCTATATTAATTTCACCAGGAAAAATTTCCCCAGGTCTAGTTTCCCTAAATTCCAAATCACTGCGATCAGAGTAATTTTCTTTCCACCAATTATTTAAAGAATATTCTATTGCATGTTTACTCAACCTATTACCCTTTTGTATATAAATTACCCCTTTCTTTTTTATAATCATTTCCTCTAATTTTTTTCTAAATTCAAAATCTTTAATAGTTAAAAAATTTTTATCAAGCTCTATATTTAAACTTCCTTCTAAAGGTAGTTTTATTGAGTATAGAGTTTCCAACTCGCTAATTTTTCCTAACCCAACCAATATTTGATGTTTTTGAATTTTCTCAAGGGATTTAAAAGTTTGTTCATTGTCAAAATCTCTTTGATAATCCGTTTTTTCTTGTTCATTTAACTTGTGGCTAACCGAATTCCCTTTTGGTTTAATATCAAACGGATATTTGAAATCATCTTTAGTTTTATCAAAAACCAATTCACCCAATTCTCTTGGTAAAATATTTTCAGGGTATTTACCAAGATGAAAAGAAATAGGAAAGTTGTAACCTGGGTAATCAATAATTAGAATTGGATTTTTACCTTTCCTAAAACCCCAGCTTTTAACCTCAGAATAATTATCTTTAATCAAAAGATAAATCAGAGTCGACATAAATTCATTCTTTAGAGCATACGACCAGGTTTCACCTCTCTCAAAGTAAACAAGTTCTTCTTGTCCAAGAATTTCTTTTTCAGAAGAGAGGACTTCATTATAAGTTTTTGCCATTTTATTAGTCCAAAACGTTAATTTTAAGATACTTTCAATATCAGATTCATTTCCTTCAAGGTATAGTAACCTTTGAATTTCTCGATTCTCTTTATGAAATGTATTTTGTTTATTATTATGGTGATTTTTAAATTGTTCCACATTTGCCGAAACAACCTGACCAATCATATCAATACAATCATCAAACATATATCTCCTTTCTGAAGCATCATCACTAAGCAATCTATTTCTAAGGTTAGATAAAGATCCTCTATTAAAAAGATCCATATCTTGTATATTTATTTCTTTTTCTTTTACTGTCTGAGATAAGCCTAATTTTGGCAAGTTGTCTAAACCCATATACCTTACTAATTTTATATTATTTATTATTTAATTTCTTTATTAATTCCAAAGCAGGTAAGTATTAGGTTGTAATTTTCACTTCCATCCAAAAAAGTCAGCCACTCTCAACTAAGTATATCCTATAACTTGAATTTACTGCCTGTTTTTAGTACAATAATCCAATTTTATTAATCACCCTTTTGCGGGTAATTTAATAAAATTGGCACCTGTAACAATCAACGTAAAAAATAAGGAAAGGAGTTATCATCATGAGTATTCTGGAAAAAATCAAACACTTGTTGTATGTGGCTTACTACAGAGGTCTGTATTACTTTCCTTTTGGTATAAGGAGAATAAACCGTTTGTGTAAAATCAAAATCCCTACCGATAAAGCTGTTGTATGTCGACTGGAACTGAGTCAAAATATTGAACAGTTCCACAATTTCATCTATGCCAAAATCAGTTTCAAATCATGGTTTGTCACCAAATGGTTATTTTGGCTCAGGAAGTTTGCTTTTCAAATACCCGGTTATGATTTTTGGTTCAAGGCCCCAAGGTTTACCCCTTGGGATTATAATCCCGAAACCGGAGAAGTAAGGTTTGGTGTAAACCATACCTTACTAAAAAGACTCGGAGAATATGGTGTCGAAGTCAAAGACATCAAATTTATTTCCTGGGTTTAATATTCTTGTGATGTTAAACATCACATTAATATAAAAATATTTCTTGTCGGTTCCCAAAGAAAGGAGAATTCCCATGACTACTTGTACCATTATTCCCGAATGCGATTTGACTTCCTATCAAGAATTTGGTGGGCTTCAAGAGGGCATTGATACCTTCAAAGATTGGGTTGCCGCCCGCAACCAAACCAAAAACCCATCACGCCATCAAATCATTGACCAGGACCTTCGTAAATTCAGTGATCAGCTGGTTTTAGACGGCGCCAATCGTCAAAAATTAAATCAGATTGCTGGATGGTCTGACTGAATTTGTTTTTCTGGCAGGTGACTGCATTTTTACTAACCTAAAAATGTTTTCCCTGCCTTTTTTTTAACTTCTGTCTTTTAAATTCTCGCCTCTCAAGCTAAAATGAGTCTATGACTCGTCAGCGGGCCCCTCTCACCTGTTTCGTCGGCCCTATGAATTCCAGCAAAACTCGCCGTCTACTTGATCATCTTTCCGAATGTCGTGATGCCCTCAATTATTCCATCCGAGTTTATAAACCCGCCCTTGATAACCGCTTTGATCTCCACGAAATTCGTTGCCGCAATGGTGGTTGCTGGTCAGCCATTCCAGTTCCCGGACTTAAACCCAATCAGGCTGATTCTTTATTTATTTTTAAAGATATTTATAAATTGCCTCATCGTCACCGTCCCAATTTGGTCGCTATCGACGAAATCCAATTTTTTGATAAAAATATCAAAGAAGTCGTTAAATGCCTCCTTTATGACGATATTGAAGTTGTTGTCTCTGGACTTAACCGCAGTTTCCGCGGCGAACCATTTTCAGCTATTGAATCACTCCTAGCTTTAGCCACCAAAGTCGAAACTCTGACTGCTCGTTGCACCTACAAAAATAATCATGGTAAAACCTGCGGCGCTCCCGCCACTATGACTCAACGTCTCATTAATGGTCAACCAGCTCCTTACCGCAGCCCTACCGTTGTTATCCAACAATTTAACAATTCTTCGATCACTTATGAAGCTCGTTGTGCCGATCATTGGTTTTGTCCTGGTATTCCCGTTTCTAAATTAAAAAAAACTTCCAAATCTTCTCGTGACTAATATTATTGTTGCTCAACCTCACGGTTTTTGTTTTGGTATCAATCGAGCCATCGCCTTGGCTCAGGATACTGCCAAAAAATATCATCAACCAATTTTTTTCCTCGGCGAATTGGTTCATAATCAACATGTAGTCGACTGGTTGGAGCAAAGTTTAAATATTAAAACCGTTGCTAGTATCGACGATATTCCCAAAAATTCGGTCGTTATCATTCGTGCTCACGGCGCTGCTCCTCAAATTTATAATCAACTTCGCTGTCGGGGATTAACCATTGTTGATGCTTCCTGTCCTTTAGTCCTAAAATCTCACCAAACTGTTCGTCATCTTGCTTCAAACAAAAAATCGATTATCTTTTTATGTAACAAAGTCGATCATGATGAAACTGTCGGCGTTGTTGGCGAAGCTCCTAAGTTTATTACCCCAGTTACTCTAGATAATATTTATCAACATTCTATTTCCCGCCCCGACCAAACTGTCGTCGTTACTCAAACCACTCTCTCTACTACCGAAACCAAAGCCGCTTTTAGATATCTTAAAAACAAATATCCTGATATTACTATTTTGCCCCATATCTGTCAGGCTACCACCGATCGTCAGCAAGCCATTATTAAATTAGCCAAAAAATATAAGTTTGTCATTATTGTCGGATCGCCTACCAGCGCTAATTCCAACAGTCTCCGTCAAGTGGCCGAATTAGCCGGTGCTACTGCCTACATTGTTGATACCGCCGCTGACCTCCAACCTGACTGGTTTAATGGCGTCAAAAACATTGTCGTTAGCTCTGGGGCTAGTACTCCTGAAACTATTCTCAATGCTGTTATCGACCGTCTCCAAATTCTTACTCACCCATAATCTGGACCACGATTTCTCTTTCTCGACAGCAATCCAACTCAATCGCAAAAATTCTCTGCCATACTCCCAGAGTCATTTTCCCGTCTATTACTGGAATCGCTTCTGAATTTCTCATCATCAATTGGGTGCAGTGTGAATGTCCGTTAAGACAATCCGATTCTCCCGACTGACACACCAAATTCTCTGTTCTGATTTTTAAATCATTATGACAATAATATCCGTCCTTTGGTAAAATTTTTTTAAGTAAGTTTTTAAAATCCTTTACAATTCCTTTTTCCTTCTCGTTTATACAAACCGCCACCGTGGTATGTTTCGAAAAAACCAGCACTTGCCCCTCTTTTATGCCGCTCTCTTTCAAAAACCTTTCTATTTCCTCAGTTAAATCTCTAAATTCTAAATATTCTTCAGTTTTGAATTTTAATATTTTATGTCTAATCATAGTGATAATTAAGTCGTCATTTTTCTCAAATTCCTTCGCTATTTTTTTATCGATTTCAACACCCAGTATCCTATGTACAGTAATAAACCTATCTGAACTATTACCGCTCCTCCAAACCACCAACCTACTTCTTTAACTACCACTCCATAACGATAATAATCCCAAACTATTCTCGCTAAAAAATACGAAATTATTGGCATTAATAACACCAACCCTACTAAAAATATTTGTGATTTGTCTCGGCTCTGTATTAAACTCTTTATCACCAATACTGGTTCTCTAACCAAATTATACAAATTGCACAATAATTTCCATATCTGCCGGGCAGCAATCAACACCATCAACTTAAAAATTTTTTTAATCCTCTTTATTATCATAAACCCAGGCTTCCCGAAACTGCTTTTTAGCTCTAATTAACCTCGACTCAACCGCCTTTATGGTCAGGTTAGTTTCTTTGGCAATTTCGACCACCTTCTTTCCTTCTATATACTTAAGTCGCAATAAATTTTTATATCCTGTTTTTAAATCTGCTAAAGTTTTTTTAATCTCTTCTTTTAATTCATTTTTTAATACATCTCTTTCAGGTGTCAAGGCTTTATCCGCAATTTCTTCAAACACCGGACTAACTGAAAACAAGATAGTTTTAATCTTTTTTTTACGGTAATAATCAATAATTTTATGATTAGCAATACTGCATATCCAACTAAATTCGGCACATTCTCCTCTAAAATTTTTCCATGAATTCATCGCCGCTAACATCACATCATTAGTAATCTCTTCCACCACTCCTTCATCATCAATTTTTTGACGGATAAATTTTTTTATCCCCAAATTGTATTTTTTATAACAATCTTCCATTGCTCTGATTATATCCTATTTCCCTTTATTTCTAATTCTGCCAATTTTATTGGCAACTGTCACAGCTTTGCTTTATACTTAACTAATGCTCAGACCTAATCTGCCATATTCTCATCTTAGTCGTGATCTTCGTCTCCAACTTCTAGATATGATCTATGAATCCGGCAGTGGTCATATTGGTGGTTGTTTATCTTCCCTTGATATTCTGATTGCAATTTATTTTTCTGATATTTTTAACTTCAAAAAGGATCATTTTATTTTATCTGCCGGTCATCTCGCTTGCGCTTTGTATACCGTTCTCTCTGCCAAAGGTTATTTCCCCGTCAAACTCCTCTCTACTTACACCGATTTTGATTCTTCGTTACAAGGTCATGTCTCCACCGATGTTCCCGGGGTCGAATATTCATCTGGTTCTCTTGGTCAAGGCTTATCTTTTGCCGCCGGCTTAGCTTTAGGCGATCCCTCTCATACCATTGTCTGTCTAACCACCGATGGTGAGCATCAAGAGGGTCAGATTTGGGAAAGTCTTATGTTTGCCAAAAAATATCAACTCTCTAATTTAATTAATATTATTGATGCCAATGGTACTCAGATAGATGGTCGAGTCGATCAAATTATGCCGCTCGGTAATCTTGCCGCCAAATACGTTCAATTTGGTTGGACAGTCACTACTGTCAACGGTCACAACCTTCATCAGCTGACTAAAGCTCTCCGTTCAGCCTATAATAACCGTCGTTCCGGTTACCCCAGTTGTATTATTGCTAACACCGTTCTCGGTCGAGGAGTTTCTTTTATGGAACACAAACCTAAATATCACGATGTTAAAAATTTAGACCCCAATCTTTACTTCCAAGCCAAAAATGACCTCCAATCCTACTAACCTTATCTCTATTCGTCAAGCTTTCGGTGACACTCTTACTAAATTGGCCAAAACTAATCGCCGCCTTTATGTTGTCAGTATGAATCTAAAATCATCACTTCATCTGACCGAATTTGCCAAAAAATATCCCCGCCGTTTTATTGAGTGTGGTATTGCTGAAGCCAATGCCGCCGCCGTTGCCGCCGGTTTGGCTAAATCCGGTCACACTGTCTTTTTATGTTCTTTTGCTTGTTTCTCGCCGGCAATCAATTGGGCGGTTATCCGTCAGTCAATCTGCTACCAACAACTTGATGTTAAAATTGTTGGCTCTCATGCCGGTCTAATGACCGGAGAACTTGGTGCCACTCATCAGATGTTGGAAGATGTTGCCCTTATGTCAACCCTTCCTCATATGGAAGTCTTTGCTCCGGTCGACGCCCTTGAAACCCAAAAAATTACCGCCGTTCTCAGTCGTAGCCGTCGCCCTGCTTATCTCCGTCTGGTTCGGCCATCTACCCCTGTTTTGTCCAATCCTAAACACAACTTTACTATCGGTAAATCTCACCTTCTCAAACAAGGTCGTCATATTACTGTCATCGGTTATGGACCTGTTCTTAACCAAGCCTTTACTGCTCAATCTCAACTTTCTCTTCAGAAACCCAGTATTTCCCTAGAAATTATTAACTGTTCCTCTCTTAAGCCGCTTGATTTTGATACCATCTTTCGTAGTCTCAAAAAAACTGGTCGTCTTATTTGTCTTGAAGATCACGTCCAAAATGGGGGATTGGGTCATCTGGTTGCTGCCGCCTTGCTCCAAGCTAATCTTCATCCCAAATTTATTCATTTGGCTGTCAAAGATCAGTTTGGTCGTTCTGCTAAGGATTATCATCAACTTTATGATCATTACGGTTTAGGCGTTAAAAATTTAATGGCCGCCGCCAAAAAACTTTTATGAAATCTCTCCATCAAGTTTTAACCTTTGCTCGTCAACACCGTCAGGCTATTCCCGCTTTTAACATTGATTCTTTTGAGATTTATCAAGCAGTTGAAGCCGTTGTCAAAGATATTGGCAAACCCTGCATTGTTCAACTCTCTTCCGGTGAAGATAAGTTTATTCAAGCCGAAAGATTGTTTATTTTGGTCCAAAAAGCCAGAATCGACGGTTTGCCGATTTATCTTAATATGGACCACGGCAAAGACCCAGATCGTCTACTTCACTTGGTTCAGCTTGGTTTTGATATGATTCATTTTGATGGCTCAGATTTGGATTTTTCTCAAAACTTAAACCAAACTGTCACCTTTATTGACCAAGCTAAAAAACTTCGCCCCAATTGTCTTATCGAAGCTGAGTTTAATAAAATCAACTTAGTTGACAGTCAAATTTCTCCAGATAGTCTCACCAATCCTTCTCAAGCCGCTGAATTTATTGCCAAAACTAAAGCCGATTTATTAGCCGTTTCTGTTGGTAATCTTCATGGTGTCAGCCAGAAATCAACCGAGATTATCAATTTTGATCTTCTCTCCCAAATTAAATCTGCTCTACCTCGCCAATTTTTAACCCTTCATGGTGGCTCTGGTATTAGTCCTGATCAATTAATCTCCGCCATCAATCTTGGCATTGTTAAAATTAACATTAATACTGATCTCCGCCGTCAATTTTTTAAATCTTTATCTTCCAGTTTGTCTCGTCACTCTGGCGATAAAGTCTATGAACTTTTAACCCCGGTTATTACTGACCTTATTAAAGTTATTAAGTCAAAATTCTATGTTTGATGTTATTTCTATTGGTGCCGCTACTGTCGATATTTTTATCAAATCAGACGCTCTTACCTCTACTTCCGATTTCATCGGTCTTAAAACCTCCTCTAAAAATGAAATTAGCCATAGTCTTATCTGCAGCGGTGGTGGTGCCACTAACTCTTCAGTCGCCTTCAGTCGCCTTGGTCTTAAATCTGCCTGCATTTCCCTTATTGGTCGCAGTTATCTTAACGACTATATTTTTGATGATCTCAAACGCGAGAAGGTTGTTGATAAATTTATTTGTTCAAACAAAAATGATACTACCGATTTCTCGGTCATTTTAGTTTCCAAAGATGGTCGCCGTTCTATTCTCACCAATCGAGGTAAATTTGGTTTAACCGATAAAAACTTCCGCTGGAGTCAACTTAAAACTACTAAATGGTTTTATATCACCTCACTTGAAGGCAATTTAGATTTGTTGGAAAAAATTATTGGTTTTGCCAAAGAAAATCATATTCATCTAGCTCTCAATCCTGGCAATCGGGAATTGTCCCGTCGCCGCCAACTAACTTCTCTTCTTAAATACGTTGATTTTTTACTTCTCAATCGAACTGAAGCTGAAACTCTTTTGGATTTATCTTTTTCTGACGCTGAATTCTTTAATCAGCTCCACTATCTTAAGTCGCCTTTAATCGCTGTCACTGATGGCCGAAATGGAGCTTATCTAATCAATGATCACCGTCAATATTTTTCTCCCATTATTAGTACTATTCCTGTCGATGAAACCGGCGCTGGTGACTCTTTTGGTTCTGCTTTTGTTGCCGCTACTATTTATCAAAAATCTCCTCAAGAAGCCCTTTTTTGGGCCATTAAAAATTCTGCTTCCGTCGTCACTCGTCTCGGCGCCAAAGCTGGTCTTTTGACGCTTAAACAAATTAAATCTTAATATGTTACCCAAACCTGAAAAATCTAAAAAAATTCCTAATCTATCAGATAAAGATGATAATTCAACTGAATCTGAAGCTGAAATTTCTCAAAAACGTCTGCTTCTCAAACGCCGTCTTATTTTAATTTCTCTTCTTATGACCGCTGGTCTTAGTTTTATCTTTTGGAGTTTTCGCGCCACTCAAAAATTTATCAACCAGCCGCTTCGGTTCAATTTTAAATTGCCCCGATTAAATCTTCCCCAAAAGTCCAATTCCAATATTTCTATCAATTCCGATATTTTTACTGTTTCATCCTCACAGTCAGATTGGTCGATTATTTCTCTTACTAAATCCAATCCCAACTCTCCTATTTTTTCCCACAACTACCATAATTTTAATTTTGACCAGACTCTTGCCAGCCTTTCCTCCCTTAAACCGTCTTTATCTTCTCTTATTGACACTAATCTTCCTCAAGGACTTTCTTTCAAAGAAAAAATTACTACTGACTCTGGTCTAACTTATCAAACTCTCATTTCTCTTCCCACTAATACCCTTCTTATTTCCATATTTATCCCTCGGGTAGACAATTTAGATTCAATCAAACCCCAACTTTCTGATTTAGTCAACTCTCTTTACTGGTATTCTGTCAAACATCTTAATTAATTGGTGTTGGTGTCACCATCGGGCAGTTAACTTTAATCTCACTGCCTTCAATCATCCACTCTTCCTTGCCACAGATTCTCTTTTTTACCAACCCTTCTGGTACTTCCCATATCTCATTTTCTTTTTCTTCAAGCAAATTTGTCATGATTTTATTCCAAATTGGTGTAGCTCCAGTTACTCCTGAAGCCACCCAACTCATCGGTCGACTGTCATTGTTTCCCACCCAGGTGGCTACTAAATAAGTTGGTGTCCACCCGATACACCAATTATCTTTCAAATTATTTGTCGTTCCTGTTTTTACTGCCACCGTTTTACCATTTATAATTAACTTTGAATTAGCCCCAAAAATCGGCGTTCTTGCTTGATTATCACTCAAAACGTCATTAATAATATAAGCATACTCTGCTTTGGTTACTCTTTCTTTTTCTATCTCTTTGATATAAATTTTCTCTCCCAAATAATTATCAATTTCTAATATCGGATTTATTTCTATTTTTTCTCCTAAATTGGCGAATATACTGTAAGCCTGAGCCATTTCTGTCATTTTTACTTCACCGCTGCCCAAAGCCAATGATAATCCAAATCTTTTTCTGTCTTTCCATGAATTTATTCCCATTTTTTCTCCCAAGTCAATCATTTTTTCTACCCCGTTTTTTTCTAGCAGTTTTACCGAAGGAATATTCAAAGACGATCCCAACGCTGTCCGCAAACTGACTGACCCCATATATTTACCATTATAATTTTGTGGACTGTATGGCTTCTGACCTTTAATTTGGTAAGTTACCGGCGTATCTTCAATTCTTGATGCCATACTGTAGCCATTCTCCAATGCTAATAAGTAATTTATTGGTTTAATCGATGATCCTGGTTGTCTTAAGGCTGTTGTCACATTATATTTACCATCAATATCTTTTGCTTGATAATCCTTTGATCCTGCCATCGCCAAAATTTCTCCCTCTCTTACTCCTACCACCACTGCCGCCCCATTGCTAACATTAAGTTTGGCAATACTATTTATTTCTTGACTAATTATTTTGTCAACCATTTTCTGAATCTCTAAGTCTAGAGTTGTTTTTATTATCAATCCCCGCCTTTCAATATTAGTAAATCCATACTTTTCCTCCATTAAATTTTTTATATAAAACACAAAATGTGGTGCCAGAATTTGTTTATTATTATTTTTGATGTTTATTTTTTTACTTAGCCATTTTTCTGCCTGAACTTCAGTTAAATATTTATTAGCTACCATTTCTTCAATCACTTTTTTGGCTCTCAACAAACCCAATTCTGGATTATTACCGTAAGGTGAATAAGAACTTGGTGCTGCTGGCAATCCTGCCAAATAAGCTGCCTCAATGGTGTTAATTCTAGTCACACTTTTACCAAAATATTTCTGTGCTGCCGCTTCTGCTCCATAAGCCTCGCCTCCATAAGAAACTTGATTTAAATATCGTTCCAATATTTCATCTTTACTTAATTTCTGTTCCACCATCAGTGTCAGAATTACCTCCTTTATTTTTCTTAAGAGAGTTTTTTCATTACCTAAAAAAACATTTTTAACTAATTGTTGAGTAATTGTTGATCCTCCTCTCGGCTTGTCGCTAGTTTCTTTCTTTAAGTTATATCTAATGGCCACTATCAACCCTTTAAACGACAAACCATGGTGTTTATAAAATTTTTTGTCCTCAATTGCCAAGGTAGCTTCAATCAAATCTTTTGGCATTTTCTCAAGTGGTACCCAAGTTCTGTTTTCGCCTTCATAAAACTTATATAGTACTCGTCCGTTTCTGTCAGTGATTATAGTTGATAATTTTGGGGGATTATAAATTAAATTTACATTTGGTAAATCTTTAAAAATATTTATCCATCCCCACCAACCAATTATTACCACTCCACTCACTATCACCCCCATCGCCAATATTTTTCCCCATCTAATCTTCTTAATCTTTTTTGGTTTTGTTTCTTTTCTTTGTCGTTCCTTTGTTTTTAGTTTCGGCTTAAATTTAATTTTGGGCTGTCTTAATCTTATTGATTTTGTTTTTAGATTTATCCTTAGTGACTTAATTTGAAAAGTTTTTATCCATAAAATTATCTTTTTTATTCCCAATGTTAAAAACTTTACTATCTCTACCAATGGTTGGCCTAATTTAATTAGAAATTTTATTACCGACTCTGCTATCATCATCTGACTAAGGCGGCAGGGACTTTTATATTTTGATCTTCCTCAATTGACTGACAATCCAAACAAATTTTGACTCCAGCCGCATCTTGTATTACTAAATGTTCTTGCCACTCAGCATTTGGCGCTTCCTCATTGTCCACTACCATTCGTCCCGTATCTTTATTAATCACAACTGTCTGTCTTACCGGAGTTTGTTTACCAGGCACAAATTCTTTTTTGAAGTATTCATAATGAGATTCACATCCACCTTCTGGAATTGCCATCCCGGTCATATTACACACGTTCATTCCTACAATTCCTGCCGGTCTGGTTGGTTGTTTAATTTCTTTTTCTGCCAACAGCTGAGTCATAATCTTATTCCAAATTGGTGCCGCCCCCGTTGTTCCTGATACCAAGTTTCCCATTCTTGAATTGTCATTATTTCCCACCCAAGTAGCCACCACATAATCCTGAGTATAACCAATTGTCCAGTTATCTCTCATATCATTTGTCGTCCCAGTTTTTACCGCTACTTCCGGATGACCTTTAATGTTTAACATCGATCCTCTTCCAAATACCATCGCTCTGGCGCCGTCATCCGACAAAATTTGTTGAATAATATAACTTGTCTCTCGTGACAATACTCTCGGTCCTGGATTATGGGTATATTCTTCCAAAATTTTTCCGTTTTTATCCACTACTTTCATTACCGGATTCAAATCTTGTTTAATCCCCATATTTGCTAGTACTCCAAAAGCCGTTGCCATATCCGTCATCATTACCTCACCGCCACCCAAAGTCAGTGATAAACCATAATCAGAAGCATTTTTAAAAGTAGTTAACCCCATCGCTGACGCTGAAGCTACAAAAGTTTCCAGTCCATTTATTTTTAATACTTTCACCGCTGCAATATTCAGCGAGCTTGCCAAAGATGTTCTTACATTTTGTAATCCATAATAAGCTCCACCATAATTTGTCGGACAATAATTTTTCTGTCCCGACTGAGCAAAGCAAGTTGGTCCATCATAAATCACTGATGCCGCCGTTATTTTGCCAGTTTCTATTCCTACTGCGTAATTCAATGGTTTGATTGATGAACCTGGTTGTCTTAAAGCTGTGGTTACGTTATATTTACCATCAATCTTTTCCGAAAAATAATCCACCGACCCTACCATTGCCAAAATTTGTCCTGTTTTTGGTTCAGTGACCAACGCCGCCCCGTTACTGACTTTGTACTTTTCCAGTTTAGTCAACTCTGCCGATACTGTCGCTTCGGCCATTTTTTGAATATTAACATCTAAAGTTGTTGTAATTTTAAGTCCGCCCTCAGTTACTTTTTTAATTCCATATTTTTGTGTCAGTAAATTTTTTACCCAAAATACAAAATGTGGCGCTTTAATTTGAGCTTTATTAACATGATAATTTAGATGCTCTTCTTTGGCTTGATCATATTCCTCCTGGCTAATCATTTTCAATTCCCTCATCCGATCAAGCACTAACATTTGTCTGGCTTTCGCCGCCTCAGGATAGGAAAAAGGGGAGTATCTAGTTGGAGATGCCGGTAATCCCGCTAATAGCGCCGATTCGGCCAAAGTTAGATCTTTAACTTCTTTGTTAAATATTCCGTTGGCGGCTGATTGTACTCCCCATAGTGTCCCTCCATACGGGGTTTGATTGAAATACATCTCCAAAATTTCATCCTTTGAATACATTATTTCTGTCGCTACTGTCAATACTGCTTCCTTAAATTTTCTTGATAATGTCCTTTCTGGTGTCAATAGCCCATTTTTAACTAATTGTTGGGTTAAGGTTGATCCTCCCTGCAGTCTTTTTTCTACAACTGTTCTGTACAGACCTCTAATTAATCCTCGGATATCAAAACCACCGTGTCTATAAAAATTAGCATCCTCAATTGCCAAGGTAGCTTTTTTTAAGCTGTCTGGCACTTCTTCCAGCTTTACTGGCAATCTTCTTTTTTCTGCATAAATTTCATACAGCAGTTCTCCATTTCGATCAAAAATCTGTGATGATTGGGGATAATCACCACTGGACAATTTCTTCGGACTAGGGACGTTGAACAAAGTAAACACTACTATCCCTATTCCTACTACCACTATCCCTATAAATATAATTCCCAGCCACCGACCTTTATTTCCTTTTTTCTTATTTTTTTTGAGATTACTCATAGCATTCCCTGATAGTTTCATTTTTTAATAATTGTTCGATTATATCCTCATAAAAAGAATTGGCTCGATTAATTTTGTCGTCTAATTCTTGAACTTCAATATTTTCTGGATTAAGATCAGCAATTTTCTGTCTTAATTTCAATATTTTAGCCTCTGCCTCCATTAAATTATCTTTCCATTCTATCTCTGTTTTCCCTAGCCTCTGCATCATAATTACCTCCGTCATTTTTTTGTCCGCTACTAGTAAACCAATTCTGATCTTATCTACAGGATTATTAGTAAAATGAATCCATAAATCATCCCTTATCTTCTTTAAAAAATAAAATGGACTATCCGGCAGTGTTCGGCTCTCTGGCAGTCTATAACACTCATTTCCTTGGTGGTAAGCAATTGATATTTTTCTTAATTGATCATACCTTTCATCATGACTTACTTTTTCCAATCCTGCTCTCGCAAATGACACATAAAGTATTATCAATGACATCGCCACCATCAATATCTTTAGCCATAATTTCATGACTCTATTTTACCATCTGACTTGTGGAAAAACGCCTGATGTAACCCCACTTTTTCGTTAGTTATTTTTGGTTTCATATACCAATATTGAGGCCAAAAATAAATTATATTGCCCAAAACACCACCTTTACTCTTTTTTATTTTTATCTTGTTTAATTTATTTTTTTTTATCAATCTATCATAACCCGGTGCCGAATATTTTCTTACCCAACCGTTTTCTTTCAAAAATCTTTCATAAACATAGTATTTATTTATTAGTGGTTTTAACAAAATCAAATCTATAGCGTTTCTTAAATTTTGTTTTTTTAAAGGCATTTTAAGTCCTGATTCATCCAACCACAAATTAAAACAAAAACAATTTTCTTTTCTTTTACCCAATCGATCTCGATAGGGGAGTCGATTTTTTTTCATCCACCATCTTAACTTAAACCGATTTTTCCATAGTTTATTATTTTTAGTAATAATCAGCATATCAATATCATCCTCTTTTTTTGGATGACCCGAAGCCACCGATCCGCTTATTCCCAAAAAATAAATTTCTCCAAATTCATCCTCAATTTTTTGAGCCATTTTTTTTGCCACTTCCACCTTGTCTTGATACCACTTATTTTTTTTATTTACCCAGCCAATTTTTTTTAATACTTGATCTATTTCTTTTTTAGAAAATTTTTCCGCCGACAACAGTCTTTGTCCAATTTCTTTCCTATTGATATGACTCCCAAATCCAGCCGCATAATCGATAGTTTTTTTAACTGCTGTTTCCACCCTCATTCATCTTATTTTATCCCAAAATCAATCTCTCTTGATATAATTACAAGACCATGGTTAACAAAAATACCTGGCGTTATCGTCTCTGGGAAATGATTCCCGGATTCTTTGCCTGGATGACAATTCTTTTTCCTATTTGGGGAGCTATCTTTTTCCCTAAGGCTGTTGCCTATTTTGTTATCGCTTTTCTTCTTTATTGGCTTTATCAATCATTCAAATCGGCCATTCTTGCCCTAATAGGTTATTTTAAAATTAGACGCGCCACCAAAACCAACTGGTTGGAATTATTCAAAGATAAATTTTTAGCTTCTTGGCTAAAATATGCCCAAATTCACCATGTTATTATCATTTCTTCTTATAAAGAACCGGTTGAAGTTATTGAAATGGCCATCGGTAGTCTTGCCGCTCAAATTGATATTGATCTCAAAAAACTTCATGTTATTTTAGCCCAAGAACAACGGGCCGGTCAGGAAAATAATCAAAAAACTATTGATTATTTTTCCAAAAAATATCGTGGAGTTTTTGGAGATTTAATTTTCACAGAACACCCTCCAGATATTCCTGGTGAAACTGCCGGTAAACATAGTAACGAACGTTTTGCCGCCAAATACTTCAAAAAGGAATATATTGATACTGGCAAGTATGACATTAAACATTTGACTCTCACCAGCTGTGACGTTGATACTATTTTTCACCCCAAATATTTTTCTGCTCTCACTTACAATTTTGCTTCCAATTCCTCTCGTTACTATCGTTTTTGGCAATCACCTATTTTTTGGCACAACAATATCAATCAGGTTCCTTCGCTGATTCGAATAACCGGAATTCTCGGTAACGTTATTCATATCGCCAATATTCAAGAACCAGACGGTCTCTTTTTCAA